>Ga0214919_10009153_pt1 | contig 12808 bp, 11 predicted proteins | sample LL1503_MetaG_FD_177994 | JGI IMG/M metagenome (GOLD analysis project Ga0214919, IMG submission 177994) | Freshwater microbial communities from Lake Lanier, Atlanta, Georgia, United States - LL-1503 | ecosystem: Environmental > Aquatic > Freshwater > Lake | place: USA: Georgia | collected...
CGAAAATTACATCTTCCATCTTTCCGCCACGAAGAGACTTTGCGCCTTGCTCACCCATAACCCAGGTGAGTGCGTCGACAACGTTGCTCTTGCCGGAACCATTTGGACCAACGACGCAAGTAATACCTGGTTCGAGGCGCAAGGTTGTGGCAGAGGCAAAGGACTTAAAGCCCTTGAGCGTCATACTCTTCAAATACACGCGGTAAACCTATCGCTTTACGCGTGCACTTTTGTTCTTCAACGCGAGCGCCTTAACCCTCGAGTTCTACTTCACTCTCTGCTTTCAAACGTTCGTATGCAGTGCGCGCAGCAACTTGTTCTGCTTCACGCTTACTTTTTCCGCCGCCTTCGCTAAGTGCAACACCTGCAAGCATTGCCACGGCCATGAAATTCTTATCGTGATCTGGGCCCTCTTCGGTTACAACATATTCAGGAACTCCGCGACCAAGTGATGCAGCTAATTCTTGTAGCGCTGTCTTTCCATCTAGTCCAGCACCTCGCGCTAATGCACTCTCCATAGTTGAACGAATAAGGAGTCGAACTACTTGTGTGCATTTTTCGAAACCAGAATGCAAATAAATAGCGCCAATTAGTGCTTCTAGAGCATCGGCTAATAATGAATTTTTATCGCGACCACCAGTTACTTCTTCACCTTTGCCCAGACGAATATATTTACCAAGTTCTAATTCGCGTGCGATATCTGCAAGTGCGCGCATATTTACAATTCCAGAACGCAGTGGAGATAAACGACTCTCATCTAAATCTGGATAGCGAAGATAGAGCTCTTCAGTAACGATGAGACCTAAAACAGAATCGCCTAAAAATTCAAGACGTTCGTTAGTCTCTTTTGCACCAGTCTCGTATGCAAATGAGCGATGCGTAAATGCCAACTCGAGCAACGCAGGATCAATTTCAATCCCAAGACGCTGTGTTAGCACCGAACTCAGATCAGACCTCTAGAACCTGGCGACGGTTATATGTACCGCAGGTTGGGCATGCAGTGTGTTGCAATTTTGGTTGCTGGCATTGTGGGCAGGCAGCAAGAGCAGCAGCAGTTGTTTTCCACTGGCTACGACGTGAGCGCGTCTTAGAACGCGACATTTTTCGCTTTGGTACTGGCACTTTTCTAACCTCGTCTTTCAATTCGCAGCGATGGCTGCAGGCGGTAAGTATCCCTCAAAAGGGCTAAATCTTGAAATCGTCTCTGGAGTTAGGCTCGGGATCTAGCGTCAATCCAGCTAAGCCCTTCCAACGCGCATCGATAACCTCATGGAGATGATCGGCCTCAAGTTCTGCCCACTTGCCACCACATTCAGGACATAGGCCAGGGCAATCATCGCGACAGAGTGGATTGATTGGAAGATTGAGAACGATTGCATCACGAATGGGGGTCTCCAAATCGATGTAATCACCCTCCATCTCTAACTCATCATCATTATCTAAATCATCTAAATCGGAATCCAATTTCTTTCCACCCTTATTGCGGCGCCTACCTTTGTCATTCGTTGGTGCATAGCGATACAACTCTTGAATTGCGTGATCAATATCGAGTTCGATGGGATCTAAGCAGCGCGTGCACTCACCAATTGCTGTGGCAAAAATTTGTGCACTTACCAGTACGCCCTCGGTTACAGACTCAAGGCGCATATCAACTTCGATTGTGGAAGCAGTAGGCACGGCAATGAGTGGAATCCCAACAGGTTCTTGGAGTACTAAATCGAGTTCATACTCTTTCATCTCCCCCGCACGGCGCGGAAGTTCATAGGTATTAAACTTATAAATCTCAGATGGACGTGGCATGCGAGTAGTACTTAGTTATCGTCAGCTAATTGCGAAAGAACATCTTTATCGTTGGCGCCAGCTAGGCGATCTCGTCCTCGCGCAACAGCATCCATGGTCTTATTCAAGATAACTTCAAGGGTTGCAAGTCGACCATCAATATATTCTTCAACTTGAGCTCGCTCTTGTTCAGCTTCTTCACGGGCATCACCGAGAATCTTTTTTGCTTCATCGCGTGCTGCTTGAACAATGGAAGTCTGCTCGACCATTCGTGCAACTTCTTCGCGGGCATTAGCAATGAGAGTATCTGCGCTAATTCGACCATCTTCAATAATTGAATCTCGCGAAGCAATTATTGCTTCGGCATCCTCTAAATCATTAGGCAATGCAGCGCGTGCCTCATCGAGAATCTCCAGCATCTCACCACGGTGTACAACGCACGATGCTGAAAGTGGAACGCCACGTGCTTCTTCCACCATTGTTATTGCAGAAGTTAGTTTTTCTACTGAGTCCATGGTTATTTCCTTGCTACTTGTGCTTTGAGTGCTGCATTAACATTTTTTGGAACCATCGACGATACATCTCCGCCATAGTGGGCTAGTTCTTTTACAAGGGATGACGATAAGAATGAGTGCGCAGGTGCGGTCGCCATAAACATAGTTTCGATACCTGATTGCAAATTTACTTGTGCCATTTGGAGTTCGTAATCAAAGTCAGTCACAGCTCGAAGACCTTTGACGATTGCTTGTACGGAATTTGTCTTGCAATAGTCAACGAGTAGCCCACTCCACGAATCCACAATCACATTGGGAAATTTTGCAGTTGTTTCGCGAATCATTTCAATGCGCTCTGCCACTGTAAAAAGGCTTGCCTTTGTGCGGTTTTCTAGAACAGCGACTACGACTTGATCAAAGTGAGCGCTTGCACGTTCAATGATGTCGAGGTGTCCATACGTGATTGGATCAAAAGATCCTGGACATACGGCGCGCTTCATGGGTGAAACGCTAGCAAGAGATGCCCGTGTTATCCATTCTCAGGCGTGATGCGGGCTGCATTGGCGTAATAAATCGTGGCTTGTCCGTAATTTCTTTCGCGCACTGGCTCGTATGACTGCGGCCATGTGAATTGACCACCTTTTGCTCTGCGCTCTACAGCAATAAATGCATCACTTTTTAGAAAATTTCCTTGTGCAAGTAATCGCAATATTTCTTCTAACTCAGAACTTGGAAAATCATAGGGCGGATCAATATAAACCAAGTGATATTGATCATGAGCTGGGTCGCTTACAAATCTTTGTACCGACATGGAATACAAATGAAACTTTCCCGTTGGTCCAGCTTTACCAACTATTTCACTATTGGTTGTAATTGTTTTTATTGCATCACTCTCTTTTTCAACGCCATGCACAAGAGTTGCTCCACGAGATAACGCTTCGAGCCCAACAGCGCCTGATCCTGCAAAGAGATCGAGAACATGGAGCCCTAGAAAATCTCCGAACACTGAGGTAAGGGAAGAAAATAATCCCTCACGCGCGCGATCAGAGGTTGGCCGCGTTGCACCTGACACACTCGATAGTGTCCGCCCTTTTGCAACACCAGCAATAATTCTCATTGGTACTAACCCTTATCTAGATAGTCGACCGCTTCATCGGCTTGCAGAACTTTAAGTTCTGCTTGCAGCAAAGGATAGGCGCTCAAATCACTATCGGCATCCACTAGCTCGCTCGCATCATTGCGTGCACTCTCAATGAGATCTTCATCGCGCAATACTCTCAAGAGTCGCAAATGAGAACGTGTTCCTGATTGGTTACTTCCCAATACATCACCTTCGCGTCTTTGATCCAAATCTATTCGTGAGAGTTCAAAACCATCTAAAGTCGATGCAACTGCTTCTAGGCGATTTCTGGCCGGTGATTCAATTGGCGCACCACTAACAAGAAGACATAAGCCAGGTGAAGTTCCACGTCCCACACGTCCACGCAACTGATGAAGTTGAGAGACGCCAAAACGGTCTGCATCCATAATGACCATCACAGTTGCGTTCGCAACGTCGACGCCGACTTCAATAACCGTTGTTGAAACCAGTACATCAATCTCACCTGCTGCAAATGCCTTCATCGTTGAATCTTTATCATCCGCGCTCATTCGCCCATGCAACATAGCAACTCGCAGCCCTGCCAATGGCCCTCCGTGAAGCTTGGGAGCGAGTTCTTCAACGGATGCTAAATCACTTGTAGTTTCGCCAAAGAGGAAATCCATATCGGCATCTTCATTTGAAGTCGCGCTAATGCGCGGTGCAACGATGTATGCCTGGTGACCCATCGCTACTTCTTCTTTGATGCGACTCCATGCACGTTCAACAAATGCTGGTTTTTCCAATACTGGCACTACGTGAGTTGTAATTGGTTGTCGACCAAGTGGTAACTCACTAAGAGTCGAAACATCTAAATCACCAAAGACTGTCATTGCAACAGTTCGCGGGATAGGTGTTGCAGTCATGACAAGTAGATGCGGAGGTTTTTCTGCTTTTTCTTTTAGTGCATCTCTTTGTTCCACACCAAATCTATGTTGTTCATCTACAACAATGAGACCTAGATCTTTGAATTCAACTTTCTCGCCAAGGAGTGCATGCGTACCAATAACTATTCCGGCTTCCCCAGATGCTGCAAGTGCAAGAGCTTCTTTACGTGCTGCAGCGCTTTGAGATCCAGTAATCAAAGTGACTTGAGTTGAATGCTCCGGTGCTCCAAGCATTCCACCATGTCCTAATGTTCCTAACAACTTTTCAAATGTTCGCACATGTTGGGCTGCTAACACTTCTGTCGGGGCAAGAAGTGCTGCCTGTCCGCCAGTATCTATTACAGATAACATCGCACGTAGAGCAACAATAGTTTTACCAGAACCAACTTCACCTTGAAGTAAGCGATGCATAGGGTGTGATTGCGCTAAATCACTCTCAATTTCTTTACAGACTTCTATCTGACCACCAGTGAGTTGAAAAGGAAGAGATGCATCAAAGGCATCCAATATTCCCCCTGGTTTAGGTGCTCGCGATTGAGTATGAAGCTTTCGTAATTCGTTGCGTCGAAGGACAAGTAAAAGCTGTAATAGAAAAGCTTCATCGAATGTCAATCGTTCACGAGATAGTTCAGCGCTATCTAAATCCATTGGCTTATGAAGTTGAATAAGGGCTTGTTGTAAAGTGGGAAACGAATACTTTGCTCTGATCTTTTCGGGCAAGAAATCTTGTATATCGTCGAGTGAATCGATTACTAATTCCATACATTGTGCAATTTTCCATGATGGTAATTTCGATGATGCTGGATAAACAGGTAAATACTTTCCTGCAAAATCTTCTACTGCGCTATCAACATCGCTACCATCTGGAATCATTTCGTAATCGGGGTGCGCGAGTTGGCGCTTTCCATTGAATACGCCGACCTTGCCGGCAAAGAGTCCCTGCCTGCCAACTCGTAATTCCTTCTCTCTCCACGCTTGATTGAAGAAGGTGAGTGAGAGTTTTGCGCTTCCATCAGTAACGATTACTTCAAAAATACTCCCCTTGCGTCCCTGCAATCTGCGATTTGAAGCGCTGTGAACTTGGGCCAAGATTGTGACTTCATCGCCCTCTTGCAAAGTAGAAATATCTGTGAGTTCACCTCGAACAACATAGCGGCGGGGGTAATGGCGCAATAAATCGCCAACCTCTTTCATATCAAAAGTTGTAGAAAGGACTTTGGCCGTGCGATCTCCCACCACATTGGTAAGTCGTGTTTCGAGATCGGCCATAGACCTATTCTCTCCCGAAACTGGTCAATATTTCTTCTAACGCTCCATTAGCAGAGACTTATCTATGCATTGCCAACCAGAATGTGTCACAACTATAAGAATCTTCTCTCGAGCGAAATCGACAATTCTCTCTTCAATGCGAGCCGCTAGCGCAGAATCTAAATGTTCAGTTGGTTCATCCAAGATAAGTACATCAGCGCTTGAAAGAAGTGCCCTGGCCACAGATAAGCGCTTAGCTTCGCCACCTGAAAATATTCTTCCTGTTTCACCAAGAATGCAATCCAGTTTTTCGGGAAGCTCATTGATCAGAGTTTCAAGTTCAACAACTCGCAATGCCTGCATAATCTCGTCATCAGTTGCATGCGGTGAGGCAATCTTCATATTTTCCCGAACCGATGTATTGAAAATATGAGATTGCTGCACGGTGCCAACAATATGGCTAGATAAATCACCGAACTCCTTCAATTCTTGCTGACCATTTGTAAGCGATCCGCAATATTCGAGCAAACCCAATATGCCCATTGCTAAAGTCGATTTTCCACTTCCACTTCGACCTCGCACCACCATCGCTTCGCCTCGGACAAGTGAGAAATTTACAGATCTCATAAATTCTTGATTCCAAGCAACTCTCAGATCTTTGGCAACGAGGGCACTGATATGCGAAGGTTGCTTTTCATTCTCTGTAGTGATTGCACGCTCTAAAAGTTGATCTACTGAATGTTGTGACACAAGAAGTTTGCCTGCTGCAAAGAGATTCGGATACCAACTCGTGATCGCCTCAAATAAGACCAGCGGAAGAAAAATTAACATTGCGACCTGCACGGCTGGTATGTGGCTCTGACTTCTGCTCTGCCAGGCTATGTAGGAAAGGCTGACCAAAGAAATTGAAATTACTAACTGGGTCAAAATGGAAAGTAAGCGAATTTTGGCGAGTAATCGCTTTTCCAATTTCTGTATTTCGATTTCATTGCGATGTAACATTTCTATTGATTGATCCAGATAGCCATAAATTTGTGCTTCAACTATTCCATGTGTGGATTCTTCTAGAGCGCGAGAGTATTTATTTTCACTACCTTCAATAGAGCGAGCCTGCTCTTCACAAACTCGCGAGATGAGAAAAGGCAAAACTATGAGTAAAAGAATAAGGGCCGGAACTGTAATTACTAGAGAACGCGGAGAAACCCACCAACCTAAGAGCGCACCTGTCATGAGTGTGATGATTGCGGAATAGCGCGGCAAAGTAATGCGTAGTTGATATTCCTGTGCACGTTCAACATCATCGACAATCGCTTTGACTGTGCTTCCCGAATTGAATTCACGAACAAATCGAATCGAGGAACTAGTAATCCGGTTATAGAGATTGGTTCGTAGTGCGCTCAAACGGTCAAATACAGCTTTATGGCTGACAACTCTCTCTGCATACCTTGCAGCCGAACGTGACAAACCAAAGAATCTCACCATCACAATTGCAACGCTGAGTGTGAGGATCGGCGGATGCTGCGCCGCCATTGTGATCAACCAACCGCTAGAAACCGTAAGTCCGATTCCACCAATAAATGCAGCAGCGCTTAGGCAATAGGCAATCAACATCATGCGAGTTCACCTCGCTGACAAGAAATTACATGATCCTGGCCATCGATAATGCTGAGGTCATGCGTTATGCATAAAACCATTGCGCCATCTTTTGCATATGAACGTAATGTATTCATAATTACTTTGCTGCTGAGTTCATCCATATCTGCAGTTGGTTCATCTGCAATGAGAAATTTGGGCGAAGCAGAAAGCGCACGTGCTAATGCAATCTTGCGCAGTTGCCCTCCTGAAATTGCATTGCCACCTTCACCGGAGGTACCTATGTAAGTTTGTAAACCGTTACTCAGATCGGAAATATCCAATCCTGATTTCTTCAAGAGTTGTGTAATTGATTGATCATCGGATGAAGCGTTCAATCTCGTAAATTGCTCGCGCACACTTCCGGTTGCAAGCTGTGGGCTCTGTGGCACCCATCCGATACTTTTTTGCCAAGATTGCATGTACTGCGCACTCACGCGTTGCTCTGGCTTTCCTGCATATATCACTGCATCACTGCGAGCCCCCAAGAGATTGAGCGCAAAAGTACTTTTTCCAATTCCTGAATCCCCTACTAAGAAATGTATTTCACCCATATTTATTTCATGCGCTGGAATTACCGAATCTATTCGCCCCGGAATCGAAAGCTCCCATTGCTCCCAACGAATTTTTTCACTCGTTGAAAAGTCATAACCCACCTGTTGCACTGGCGTAGCGATGGCGCTTTGAGCCAAAACTAATTGATTGAGTGCTTCTGTACCGTCGGCAGAGGCATGAAAGAGTGAGGCCGCATTGCGCATTGGGAAATAAACCTCGGGGGCAAGAATCAATATTGCTAGTGCGCGATAAAAAGATATGTGTGAGTCGACAAGTCGAAGGCCAATAGAGACGGCAATAACCGCAACCGAAATTGTTGCAACAAGTTCAAGGGCGAAGGCAGATAGAAATGAGATACGTAAGACCTTCATGGTCTCTTGCGTATATTTATCGCCCATATTTTGAATACGCTGTGACTGGCTCTTCTTGCGTCCGAATATCTTGAGTGTGACAAAACCCCTGAGGGAATCTTCAAAGTAACCAGAAAGAGAGCCAAGCGTTCGCCACTTCTTCTCTACAGAATCGGCTGTGTAGCGCCCAATGAGTGCGCCAAAAATAGGAATCAGCGGCAATGTGAGAATCGCAATAAGGGCAGAAAGAGGATCAAGAATAAAAATTGTCGTTATCACCGCAACTGGCGTTGTAACTGCAGAGAAAAGTTGGGGAACAAATCTGCCCAGGTAAATATCGAGTGAATTGAGCCCTTTGATAAGGAGCGTGCTCAAGTAGGAAGTAGAACTCTCTTTGATCCCAGCAATAGATGAGGTGAGAGAACTTCTAATTTCCATTTTGATTTTGGATGCCTGAGCACTGCACCAATATTCAAAAATAGGATTGAAGAGTGCACGAGCAGTCCAGATCAAGGCTAAATAAATGATGAGAAGCCCTGTACCGCTCTTGGAATCTATTGCGCTGATGATTACATTCGCAAGAAGTAGCGCGCTTGTTATTACAAGACTTGCCCAAACGATTGAGGCAAGTGCACTTGAGATTAAAAGACTGCGACTGCTGCTCCATGAGAGCAGCAGTCGCAGTTGAGCCTTTTTCACTTATGCAGGATATGGCTTGCTGTGTCGAGCACACCACGTTCTGGATGCGCAATTTGCGAAGAACTTACGCGCTTGCGGAAGACCCAGTAAGTCCAGCCTTGATAGAGAAGGACGAGTGGGGTCATCACTGCTGCTACGACTGTCATCACCTTGAGTGTGTATGCGGTGCTTGAAGCATTTCTGATCGTGAGATCAAATTGTGCTCCAAGTGAACTTGGCATCACGCGAGGATAGAGTGCGTAGAAAAGCGTTGTCACGAATGTGAGAATTGTTGCTGCTGAGAAAATAAATGCCCAGCCCTCGCGACGAATAAAGTTCATAGCCATTCCAGCGACCCACAAGAGTGCAACAACAATTGAAAGAGTCAAAACTGTTGCATTGATTGAAGGGAGCATGAGGTTTGTCCAGAGCAAGAAACCAACAGCTGCAACGGCAGCCACTAATCCCGAAAGCTTTGCAATCTCGTGTGCCTTATCGCGAATACCACCGGCAGTTTTGAGTGATAGGAATACTGCACCGTGTGTAAGGAAAACGGTCAGTGTTACTACGCCACCAAGAAGTGCATATGGATTGAGTAAGTTGAAGAAGCCGCCAACATATTCAATATTTCCTTCTGCTGATTTCTCAAGTGGAACTCCACGTACGATATTTGCAAATGCAACGCCCCATAGAAGTGCAGGAATTGCACTGCTAATAACGATTGCAACATCCCAGCGCTGACGCCATTGAGCTTTTCCATACTTACTGCGGTATTCGAAAGAAACTCCTCGAACAATCAGTGAGATAAGGATAAGAAATAGAGGCAGATAGAAACCGCTAAATAGCGTTGCATACCATTCTGGGAAAGCTGCGAATGTGGCACCGCCTGCTACGAGCAACCAAACTTCATTGCCGTCCCAGACTGGTCCAAGAGTTGTTAGAACTGCTCGACGATCGGCCTCGTTGCGAGAGACAAAAGGAAGAAGCATTCCAACGCCAAAGTCGAATCCTTCGAGGATGAAGTATCCAATCCAAAGGACTGCGATAAGTAAAAACCATACTGTTTCAAATGACATTTTATTTTCTCCTTTCCTAGTACGACATCACGAGTGTTTGTGAATCAGATCCGCCGAGCTTTGGATCTGCATAGTCAAGCTCTTCGGCTGGACCATTTTGAATAACTTTCAAAATGAGACCAACTTCGATAACTGCAAGCACTCCATAAAGAAGTGTGAAGACAATCATTGTGAAGAGAACGCTTCCTGCGGAAACAACTGCGCTAACTCCATCTGCAGTCTTGATCAATCCAAAGACTGCCCATGGTTGACGCGCAGTTTCAGTAAAGATCCAACCCATTGAGTTAGCAAGTAGTGGCATGAATGGCAGCGTGATCATTGCTGGCAAAACCCACTTACCTGTTGGCATTCCACCTTTACGCATGCGCCACAAAGTGAGCAGAGCAATGAGTACGGCGATTGCACCAAAGCCAATCATCAATCTAAATGACCAATATGCCATTGGAATATTTGGCTTGTAGTTTCCAGGGCCGTAAGTCTTTTCATATTCAGCTTGCAAATCATTGACGCCCTTTACGGTGCCTTTGAAATCTCCCGTTGCAAGGAATGAAAGAACTGATGGCACATCAATCTGGAAAACCGAACGCGATCCATCAAGTGTTCCAATAGTCAACAGCGAGAATGGAGCAGAATCCTGAGTCGTGTAGAGCGCTTCTGCTGCAGCCATTTTCATTGGTTGTTGATCAGTCATGACTCGAGCAGTCCAGTCACCGGTAATTCCGACGAGGATAAAACTGATGATCATGGTGACTAAACCAAGTTTCATTGTTGAACGTGACATCTCAGCATCTTTCTTCTTGAGCACAAGCCATGCTGATATTCCTGCAATAAATGCACCGGCTGTAAATGCTGCCGAAGGAATTACGTGGAAGAAAGAAGTAAGTGCAGTCTTTTGTGTTAGTACTGTAAAGATATTTGTTAGCTCTGCTCGATGCTTAGCTGCATTGATGACATAACCAACTGGATGTTGCATCCAAGCATTTGCTGCCAAGATGAAATATGCAGAGAAAAGAGTTCCGAGTGCAGCTAACCAGATTGAGGCTAGGTGCAACTTCTTAGGTAGTCGATCCCATCCGAAAATCCATAGCCCAAGGAATGTGCTCTCGAGGAAGAATGCAAGTAAGCCTTCCATAGCAAGGGGGGCGCCGAAAATATCTCCGACGAAACGGCTATAGGAAGACCAGTTCATTCCGAATTGAAATTCTTGAACAATTCCAGTTACAACTCCGATAGCGAAGTTGATGAGGAAAAGTTTTCCGAAAAACTTAGTTGCCCGTAGGTACTTCAACTTTCCTGTGCGATACCAAGCGGTTTGTAAGCCTGCTACTACAAAGCCCATACCAATGGTGATCGGTACAAAAAGGAAGTGATAAACGGTTGTAATGGCGAATTGCCACCGTGCGAGATCTAATGAATTCATTTGATTCATTGTCCATTTCTGAGTCGCTCTACCAACTCACTTCATATCTTGCGCTACATGAAATTTGTATTAGTGAGAATTCGCTGTGCCACCCCTCACAGCCCATTTTTTACGCTCAACCACGCGAGGGCTTGCCCTCATTCAACGGCAATTAGGCTTCGCCCCCGCCTACGCGCTACCCTTACCCCCTGTTCAACGGTGGCCGTATTTTTCGGTCATGTGATCTCAATAAGGAGTACTGCTGTGGCATCAACATGCGATATCTGTGGCAAAGGGCCCAGCTTTGGCAATAACGTTTCACACTCTCAGGTAAAGACTCGTCGTCGCTGGAATCCAAATATTCAGCGCGTACGTACTCTTGTTGGTGGCGGAACAAAGCGTCAAAACGTTTGTACTTCATGCCTCAAGGCAGGAAAAGTTACTCGCTAATTTTTTTCAATTGAAATGGCGCCAGGTATCTGGCGTTTTTTTCATTTCTAGACCTTCTACTCCTGAGCCTGCTTCAACACGGCCAACTTCAAAGCCATCTAAATCTTTTCCAGTTGCCAGAAAAACATGATCTTCTCCTCCGCTAAAAATCCATTGCCAGGGGTCAGCATCAAGGGCATCAGCTAGTTCAGTCATTTGATTGAATTCGGGATGGTTGCTGAATTTGTCTTTATCGAAGACGAATTTCACTGATGAGTCAGTACTCATTTGCCCAGCTTGAATTACAAGTGCATCGCTCACATCGCACATTGAGTGTGCTTTGGCGCGAATCCAATCTTGTGCAACGCTGTAATCAAGTGTCGGTGCACAGAACTCATCTCGAGCATATTGCGAGGCATCACTTTCAATCGTGCTTGCACTATTGAGAAGTAAATAACCTGCAGCAGACCAACCAGGAAGTGATGAGCAATAAATGCGATCACCAGGTTGTGCTCCACTTCGAAGAATTGGATGTTTCACACTTCCATATGCACTCATTGAAATAACTTTTGAGTGCCCACGTGCTAAATCTCCACCAACTACTACTGCACCAACGCTCTTTGCTTCGTGAGCAATTCCACCAGCTAATTCTTCAATCCATTCCATATTCTCGTTGCCTGTAAGTGCAAGGGCAACTACTAAATACTGCGGTGTGCCACCCATTGCATAAATATCTGCGCAATTGGCAGCTGTAATTTTTCGACCGATTTCAAAAGCTCCACTCCAACCCGTATTGAAGTGCGTTCCTTCAATCGCCATATCCGTTGTGATCACACTCTTATTATTTGTCTCGACAACAGCGCCATCATCTCCAATACCAACGAGTACGGCCTTGTTGGTAGATTTAAAAATGGCTGCGACGGAGGCGATCACTTGTGCTTCGTCGAAGTTCATAGGCGTAGCCTAATCGGACTAGAGAATATGCATGAATGGATGTAACCTCTGGCGTACACATCAGAAGGAGACGTTTATGTCAGTACAGGCTTACATCTTGATTCAGACTGAAGTTGGAAAAGCATCCAGTGTTGCTAAATCCGTTTCAGCAATCGCAGGTGTCACTTTGGCTGAAGGCGTAACTGGTCC
>Ga0214919_10009154_pt1 | contig 12808 bp, 10 predicted proteins | sample LL1503_MetaG_FD_177994 | JGI IMG/M metagenome (GOLD analysis project Ga0214919, IMG submission 177994) | Freshwater microbial communities from Lake Lanier, Atlanta, Georgia, United States - LL-1503 | ecosystem: Environmental > Aquatic > Freshwater > Lake | place: USA: Georgia | collected...
GTTTATCAATATTGTGAAACTTTATATGCAAACATTCTATTGATTAAATCACTGAGGTTCGTGCGGGCGTCTCGTTAGTTCCCAAAGGCCAAGCCCGACAATCCCCCCATGACCCACGCCTTTGAATCCCTTACGCCCGACACGGTTCTCGATGCCTTGGAGTCGGTGGGCTTGCGTGGCGATGGGCGCTTAACCGCGCTGTCTTCGTATGAAAACCGGGTCTACCAGGCGGTGCTGGAGGACGGAAGCCAGGTGGTGGCCAAGTTTTACCGGCCGCAGCGTTGGAGCACGGTGCAGATTCTGGAAGAGCACGCGTTTTCTGCGCAGTTGTTGGCCGCTGAGGTGCCGGCGATTGGGCCGCTGGTGCTGGGCGGGCAGACGCTGCACCAGTTTGGCGGCTTTGCATTCAGCGTGAGCCCGCGCCGGGGCGGACGCCAGCCCGAGCTGGACGACCTGGAGGTGCTGGAGTGGATAGGGCGTTTTTTGGCCCGCATCCACACGGTCGGTGCGCAGCAGCTCTTTGTGGCCCGCCCCGCATTGAACCTTGCGAGCTTTGGCACCGAGTCGGTGAACTGGCTGCTGGAGAACCTGCAGGTGCCGCTGGACGTGCAATCGGCCTGGACCGATGCGGCGCAGCAGGCCTTGGCGCTAGTGGCCGCGCATCTCGCGCTGACCGATTCACCCGCGGGGCCAATCCGCCGGATTCGGCTGCATGGCGACTGCCACCCCGGCAATATTTTGTGGACGCCGCTGGACGCAACCGCCGGGCCGGGGCCCCACTTTGTCGATCTGGACGACGCCCGCAGCGGCCCAGCGGTACAGGATTTTTGGATGCTGCTCAGTGGCGATCGGCACCAGCAAACCCGTCAGCTCGGCGCGCTGGTGGACGGTTACGAGCAGTTCCGCGACTTTGACCGCGAAGAGCTTTCGTTGATTGAGCCGCTGCGCACCCTGCGCCTGATCCACTACAGCGCCTGGCTGGCGCGGCGCTGGAGCGATCCGACCTTTCCCGCCAACTTCCCCTGGTTTGGCAGCAGCGACTACTGGCACGGCCAGGTGCAGGTGCTGCAAGACCAGATCGAGGCCATGGCGGAGCCGCCGCTGGTGGTTTGACAGATGGCGCAAGCGCTACCCACGCTCAACCTCATCGGCGCGGGCCGGGTCGGCCAGACGCTGGCGCAGCTGTGGACGCGTAACGGCGTGCTGCAGGTGCGGGATGTGCTGACCCGCTCAACAGCCAGTGCGCAGGCGGCGCTGGATTTCATCGCGCCGGGTGCGTCTTCGGGGCGGGCGCTAGCGCACATCGCAGACATGCGCGCCGCCGATATCTGGCTGCTGGCCGTGCCCGATGCGCAGATCGGCGTGTGTGCGCTGGAATTGGCTACCCATGCCGGCCAGTGTGGCGATGCCCCTGCGCTGGCTTTTCATTGCAGTGGTGCGCAGAGCGCAGCGCTGCTCAGGCCGCTGCGCGATCTCGGCTGGCCGGTGGCCAGCGCGCACCCGGTTTTGAGTTTTGCCAGCCCGCAGGCCGCCGCGGCGCAATTTCCCGGAACCCCCTGCGCGCTCGAAGGTGACGCCGCCGCCTGTGGCGCGCTGCAGCCCTTGTTCTCGGCAATAGGCGGAGCCTGTTTCACTGTTCGCAGCGAAGACAAAGTGCTCTACCACGCAGCGGCCGTGCTGGCGACCAACTTTGCCCCGGTACTGCAAGCACTGGCCGAAGACGCCTGGCGCGCTACCGGTATGCCGGATACCCTTTCTCTGCGTTTGCGCGAGCGCCTGCTGCATAACGCGGTAAACAACATCGTGGCGCTGGGGCCGCAGCGGGCGTTGACCGGCCCGGCCGCGCGCGGCGACCACGCGGCCATTGCCCTCCAGGCCGATGTGGTGGCCGACTGGGATCCGCAGGCCGCAGCGGCCTACCGCGCCTTGAGTGTGCTGGCCTTGCGCCTGGCCGGGCACCCGGCAGAGCCGCCGCAGGCTTGAGCCACTGCACCCTCCAGCACTCTCCATTGAGCTGCCGCACCGGCCAGCAAGCGCCTCAGGGTGAACCCGGCATCGCCGCTTGTGGTTTGGCTGAACCGCCCCAGCCCCGGCATTCGTAAAAATTGAAGCGCGCCACCGGCGCACCCCAGCGGTACACGGGCAGGGTCTCCAGCAAGGTACAACGGGCAAAACCATGCGCACCGACGGGCGGTGTGAACGATAGGCGGGACACGTCGACCAGCAGCGTGTCACCGCCTGGCGGCAAGGCGCCGGCCCAGAGCATGAACTGCGACATGCCGATGTCCAGCACATGCACCGGCATCGGCTGCGCGTACCAGCCGATCCGGCTGGCCAGCGTCCAGTTTTGCACAGCCACGCTGGACAGGCCATGGGCGCTGGCAAGTGCGCGCGCGCGCGCTCCAGCCGCATCCCAGCCGAACAAATCCGAGAAGGGGTTATCGCCCTCCGGTGTGACCAGCAGCGTGCGCGACATCAGGGGCGCGCCTGCACCCAGCGTCAGTGCCAGCATGGCCGCGCAGATCAGTGCCTGCAGCAACGCTAGTGCGGTAATCCAGCGCCGCTGCCCCGCCGCCCAAGCGCGTGCCAAAACCAGCCCTGCAAACGGTGCCAGGCAGACCCAGCCCGGCGCGCTCCAGTGCGGCAGGCTCACGCCGCCCCCCGCCATAGAGGCCAGCACCCCAAACGGGATCAGAAAAAACCCGCGCCAACGCCAGGCCTGCGGTACGCCTGAGACCATGCATCCGGCCAATAACAGCGGTCCGTACGCGAAGGCCTGGATCACCAAAAACCGCAGCACGTTCAGCACGTCCCAGCTCCCACCGGAACCATGTTGCGCCTGGTACTTGAGCGACACCCAGTCATGCTGCGCATTCCACCAGAACACCGGGGCGACCACCAGCAGCGCCAGCAGCAGCGCCGCCCAGACCCGTGCCTGCAGTAGCAGCCCCGCGCCGTAGCGCAGCAGCAGACACAGCACCACGGGGGTTGCCAGCAGTACGGCGGTGTATTTGGACAAGCCCGCCAGCCCCAGTGCCAAGCCCAGCAGGATCCACCAGCGCCAGCCCGCCAGCGCGGTCTGCCGCACCATGTGCAGGGTCAGCGCCATGGTCCAGATGCTCAAGGCCATCAGCACGGTATCGGGTACCAGGCCGATACCCAGCACGTGGATAACCGGAGCCAAGGAAAAGGCCGCAAGCGCCCACAGGCCCGCGTCGCGCTGTATGGGCTGCAGGCGCCCTGTCACATGGAAGATGCCCCAGGCGCTGAGCAACCACAGCGCGCCGGGCAGGGCGCGGGCCAGCCACACCGGCGCGTCCATCACCACCAGCGGCCACTGGATCCAGCCCACCATAGGCGGGTGGTCAAAGTAGCTCCAATCCGGATGCGCGGCATACAGCAGGTAATGCGCCTCGTCCACCGACAGACCGATGGATGCGCCAATGGCCAGGTGCAGTAGCGCCAACGCCAGCAAGGCCGGGGGCATACGGTGGATCAGGGGCACGGTGTGGGGTGTCAGCGCAGGGGATGTGGCAGCCGCAGGCGCAGCAGGCGCGCAGTCTAAACTCCTTTGCGCAAGCCGCATGTCTGCCGGTTTCACCTTACTTTGAATGGATGTGTATGCCCACCTACCACGTTGAAATGATCGAAGGCCGCACGATTGAGCAAAAGCGCAAGCTGGTGCAGGAAATTACCCGTGTCAGCGTCGAAGTGCTGGGCGGTTCGCCCGACTCGGTGGATGTGTTGATTGTCGATGTCAAGCCCGAAAACTGGGCCACCGGCGGCAAACTCTGGACCAACCCGCGCAGTTAGTTGCCCTTGGCCAGCGCCGAGGCGATGGCTGCCTCCAGCGCGTCCATGAACAGGGCCGGCACATCGCAGCCGGTTTGGTCGCTGATTTCCTGGAAGCAGGTCGGGCTGGTCACGTTTATCTCGGTCAGGTGGCTGCCGATGATGTCCAAGCCAACCAACAGAAGGCCGCGGGCGGCCAGCGTGGGGCCCAGCGCCTCAGCCAGTTTGCGGTCGGCGTCGGACAGCGGCAGGGCTACGCCTTTACCGCCTGCAGCCAGATTGCCGCGCACCTCGCCGCCTTGCGGAATGCGCGCCAGACAATAGGGCACCGGCACGCCGCCAATCACCAGCACGCGTTTGTCGCCCGCTGCGATTTCAGGGAGGAACTTTTGTACCATCAGGGTTTGCGCACCCTCGCGGTTCAGGGTTTCGATGATGGCACCCAGGTTGCGTCCGTCGCTACCTACGCGGAAGATGCCGCTGCCGCCCATGCCGTCCAGGGGCTTGAGGATCACATCCTGGTGTTCGGCGTGGAAGGCGCGCACGGCGGCCGCTTCGCGGGTGACCAGGGTGGGGGGAATCCACTGTGGGAATTCGAGGATGGCCAGCTTTTCCGGATGGTCGCGCAGGGCGCGGGGGCGGTTGAAGACGCGTGCGCCTTCGCGCTCGGCCTGTTCCAACAGGTGGGTGGCGTAGAAATACTCGCTGTCAAACGGCGGGTCCTTGCGCATCACGATGGCGTCGAATGCATGCAGGGCTCGCACCTCGGTGGCTTCGGTGGTGAACCAGTCTGACGCGTGTCCGGTGAGGCGGATGCGCCGGGTTTGCGCTTGCGTGACCCCGCCGCGCTGCCAGACCAGCTGGCGCGGCTCGCAGGCGTTCAGCGTGTGGCCCCGGCCTTGTGCTTCGCGCATCATGGCAAAGGTCGTGTCTTTGTAGATCTGGAAGGACTCCAGCGGGTCGGCGACAAAAAGCAGGTGCATGGCGGGCCTTGGTTCAAAAACGCAGCGCAGCGCTGCGGCGGGCGTGTTGGATCAGCATCGCGCAGACACCGGCTAGCAGGCCCCAAAAGGCGGAGCCCACCCCGGCAATCACCACGCCGCTGAGCGTGATCAAAAAGGTGATGATGGCGGCCTCACGCTCGCTACTGTCCTGCAAGGCAGTGCTCAGCGCGTTGGCGACGGTACTCATCAGCGCCAGCCCCGCTATCGCCACCACCAGTGGCTTGGGGAATGCCAACAGCGCGCCCATGATGGTCGCGCCAAACAGGCCCACCACCACATAAATCGCCCCGCAACTCACAGCCGCCGTATAACGCCGCGACGGGTCCGGATGCGCCTGCGGGCCCATGCACATGGCCGCGGTGATGGCGCTCAGATTGAGTTGAAAAGCCCCAAACGGTGCCAGCACGACGGTGGCTGCCCCGGTCAGGGTCAGAATCTTGGTGATCGGGATGCCCGCATCGCCGCCGTTGGCGCGCTCGTCACCAAAGCCACAGGCTTTGATGGCCGCGACGCCGGGCATGTTCTGCGAAGCCATGGTGACGATGAACAGCGGCACAGCCAGGCTGACCGCTGCCGACCAGGTGAACACTGGGGCTACAAAAACCGGTACCGTCAGACCCGCAGGAATCGGCTGCGCCCCAAAACCGTGGGTCAGCGCCGTGTACAACACCGCCGCACCCAGACAGATCAGTACCGCATACAACGGGAAAAGCCGCCGCCCCAGCAAATACGCGCTCAGCATCACCAGCACCAGCGCCAGATCGGTCTGCGCCGCAGCAAAGCCGGTCAGGCAAAAACCGGCCAGCACGCCGGCCAACAGCGCCGATGCCAGCGACATGGGCATGAGCCGCATGATGCGCTCGAACCAGCCGCTGGCACCGATTACAAAAATCAGCCCGCCGCTGAGCATGAATGCGCCAATCGCCTCGCCCATGCTGAAATGCCCCGTGGCACCCGCGCTGGCAAGCACCGCCGCCCCCGAAGAACTCCAGGCCACCATCACTGGCTTGCGCAGCCACAGCGAGGGCAGCAGCGTGGTCAGGCCCATGCCGATGCCGATGGCCCATAACCACGAGGCCAGCATTTCCGGCGTCGCGCCAAAAGACAGCGCGGCTTGGAAGACGATGGCAATTGAGCTGGCCACGCCCACCAGAACCGACACAAAACCGGCGGTGACGGTGGAGAGGCTGAGGTCTTTGAAAAATTGCACGCTGAATGTCCGGCTGGCAGCCGGTCTTAAATTTCGATTTTGGAGCCCATCTCAACGACGGCGTTGCTGGGCAGTTTGAGGAAGTCGGCTGCCGCGCTGGCATTGTGGTGCATTTGGGCAAACAGCTTTTCCCGCCAGATCGCCATGCCGCCGCCCAGCGTGGGCACCACGGTGTCGCGCGACAAAAAGTAGCTGGTGGTCATGGGCTCCACATCGCAACCCCGGCCCGCGAGTTGCTGCAAAGCTTTGGGGACGTTGGTATCGTTCTTGAAGCCGTAGTCGATGCGCACCTGCCAGCAGTCGTGCCCAAGGCGCTCGATTTCCAGGCGCTTGTCCAGCCCGATCCAGGGCACTTCGTGGTTGCGCACGGTGACAAACAAGTTGGTCTCGTGCAGTACCTTGTTGTGCTTGAGGTTGTGCAAAAGCGCGTTGGGAACGGTGCCGGGGTCGGCGGTCAGGAACACCGCAGTGCCGGGCACGCGCACGGGGGGGCTGATGAAGAGCGAATCCAGAAAGCCGGACAGGTCCATGGAATCGGCCCGGATTTTGGAGTGCATGAGCGCGCGCCCGTCTTTCCAGGTGGTCATAAGCACAAACACCGCGCCGCCAATGGCCAGCGGGAACCAGCCACCATCAAACAGCTTGAGCAGGTTGGAGCCCCAGAACACCAAATCCACCGCAAAAAACACCCCGGTAGCCGCCAGACACAGCCCCAGCGGGTAGTGCCAAGCGTAGCGGACCACAAAAAAGGTGAGCAGCGTGGTAATCAGCATGTCGGTGCACACGGCAATGCCGTATGCCGCGGCCAGATTGCCGGAGGTTTTGAACATCACCACCGCCAGCACGATGGCCACAAACAAGCCCCAGTTCACGGCGTGGATATAGATCTGCCCGGTGTCCCGGGTGCTGGTGTGCAGGATGTTCAGGCGCGGCAGGTAGCCCAGTTGGATCACCTGCTTGGTCACGCTGAAAGCTCCGGTGATCAGCGCCTGTGAGGCGATGACGGCGGCAGCCGTGGCCAGCACCACCAGCGGCACCAAAGCCCACTCCGGGGCCATCATGTAGAACGGGTTTTTCACTGCCCCGGGGTTGGATAGCAGCAGCGCGCCCTGGCCAAAGTAGTTCAGCACCAGCGCGGGCATGACTACCGCAAACCAGGCCAGCCGGATGGGCTTTTTGCCAAAGTGCCCCAGGTCGGCATACAGCGCCTCGGCCCCGGTCACGCACAAGACCACGGCACCCAGCAGCATAAAGGTCAAGGTCGGGTGCTCCCAGGAGAACACGGCTGCGTAATACGGGTTGAGTGCCAGAAGGACCACCGGGTTATCGACAATGTGGAACACGCCCAGCGCGGCAATCACCGCAAACCAGACCACGGTAATCGGCCCGAATGCGCGCCCGATGCCACCGGTACCGCGCTTTTGCACCGCGAACAGGCAAAACAGAATTACCAGCGTAAGCGGCACGACGTATTTTTCTAGCCCCGGCGCCAGCACGTTCAAACCCTCCATGGCCCCGAGTACCGAAATCGCCGGGGTAATCACCCCGTCGCCGTAAAACAGGCAGGTTCCAAAGATGCCAACGGACAGCAGGACGCCGCGCAGCCGGGGCTTGTCTTTCACTGCTTGGGACGCCAGGGCCAGCATGGCGATCAGGCCGCCTTCGCCCTCGTTGTCGGCGCGCAAGACCAGCACCACGTATTTGAGCGAGACGATGATGGTCAGCGTCCAGAAAATCAGGGAGAGGATGCCGTAGATGTTGTCGACGGTCAGCGCCAGGTGCCCGGAGGCGAAGACTTCTTTCATGGCGTACAGCACGCTGGTGCCGATGTCACCGTAGACCACGCCGATGGCGGCTAAAACCAGGGAGGGGAGGGAAGACTTCGAAGCGGATGAGGACACTAATTTGCACCGGCCCAGAGCGGTTGGCCGGTTTCCATGCGACGCGGGAGGGCCATTGTGCATCCGCAAACCGGCTAGTCACAGGCTGCTGTCAACAAAGGCTGAAAAATTTGTTGCAATGCAACAAAATGGCGGAGCAACGCGCCCAATTGCGGCGCCCCAGGCCGCCTAATCCTCGTTTTCGGCCATCGGATCGGTCTGTTCCAGCTCGACGCTGCCCGCCAACAGAGCCAGGCGGGCGATCACCCCGTACATGTAAAAGCGGTTTGGCGCGCTGGCACCCGGGCGCATGCCCGGCTCGGGCAGCGACAGACTTTGCGCAAAGGCCAGCGGCACGTAGCTCGAGCCCGGCGCGCTGAGCAGTTCGTCGGCACCCTGTTGCGCGTGCACCCGGTAAAAGCCACCCACCACAAAACGATCCAGCATATAGACCACCGGCTCTGCCACGGCGTCGTTGATCCGCTCCAGCGTCAACACCCCTTCCTGCACGACCAGCGCTTGCGGCCCCGTCGCCGGTAGCAGCGCCGCCTGCGCTGCCAGGTCTTTGCCGTCGCGCAGCGTCATCAGGCCCATGCCGCTGTGCTGGTCGTCGTGCTTGACCACCACAAAGGGCCGTTCCTTGATGCCGTATTCCTTGTACTTGCGCCGGGTTTTGAGCAGCATGGCCTCGACCTTGGCGCGCAGCGCAGCCAGGCCGTGCGGCGTGGCCAGATCAAGCTCGCCGCAGACATCAAAGTCGGGGTTGACCAGCCAGGGGTCCACGCCGATCAGTTTGGCAAATCGCTTGGCCGCGTCGTCATAGCAGTCGAAGTGGCGGCTCTTGCGGCGCACCGCCCAGCTTGCGTGCAGCGGCGGCAAAAGGTATTGCGATTGCAAGTCCTCCAAAATGCCGGGGATACCGCTGGCCAGGTCGGTGTTGAGCAGAATGGTACAAGGATCGAAGTCTTTGACGCCGATGCGCCCGCGCTCGCGCAGCACCGGCTCAAAGACCACGTTATCGCCACCGGGCACCGCAAGCGTCAGGCTTTTTTTCAGGTCGGGGCTGATCGAGCCAAAGCGCACGTTCAGGCCGGCCATTTCAAAGATGCGCCGCAGCTGCACCAGGTTGCTCAGGTAAAAGCTGTTGCGTACGTGGTTGTCGGGGACGATCAGCAGGTTACGGGCCTCGGGGCAGGTTTTCTCCACAGCCGAGAGCGCCGCCTGCACTGCCAGCGGCAGCATGGCCGGGGTCAGGTTATTCCAGCCGCAGGGGAAGAAGTCCGTATCCACTGGGGCCAGTTTGAAGCCGGCGTTGCGCACATCGACTGAGCCATAAAACGGCGGCGTGTGCTCCATCCACTCCATGCGGAACCAGCGCTCAATCGCCGGCATGGTGTCCAGCATGCGCTGCTCCAGTTCATTGATGGGGCCATGTAGCGCAGTAACGAGATGGGGAACCATGGTGGTCTGTGTAGCCTGGGTTAATGGTGGGTTTTTGACAGTGTGTTGGGTCGTCTGGTCGTCACCTTAACCGAAGCAGGCAACCCCACTTGGTGCAGGGCTTCAACGCCCGCGCTGGCCGGCTACTACAAGCCCCACGCCTGACAAGATCAGCGCCCCGCCCACCAGGTGGTGCATCGCCAAGGCCTCACCCAGCAGCAGCCACCCGACCACCGCGGCGTACAGCGGCCCCAGGTACATGGTCATGGCTACCGGGCCCGGGCCTAGAACCGATTGAGTCCATCCGTAAATCCAGTAGGCCAGCACGCCCGGGAACACCGCTGCCATCACGATCAGCAGCACAGCCTGCTCGCCCAGCGCCGGCCCGCTCTGGGCCAGTTCCCATGCCGCAAATGGCACCAGCACCACGACGCCACCGGCGCATATCACCGCCAAGCGCGCGTGCGCGCTCAAGGGACTGTGCCAGTGCTTTTGCAGCATCGAGTACGCCGCCCAGGCGGTGGCGGCCCCTGCAATCCACAGGTCGCCGGGTACAAACTCCATCTGCCCCAGGCGTTGCCACTCGCCCTGTACCACCACATGCACCACGCCCGCCAGCGCGCCCACCACGCCCAGCACCTGCCGCTTGGAAAATGGCTCGCGCAGCCACAGCACCGAGCCCACGGCAATCATCACCGGTGAGGCCGCATAAATGAGCGAGATATTCATCACGCTGGTGGTCTGCCCGGCGAAGTACACCGCCGCGCCGCAAATCCACATACCGCAGCCGCCCAGCACCAGGTATTGCCAGGCGTGGCCGCGAATATGCGCACGCTGCGCCCACAGTTCGGCGTGCGTAAAGCCCGCCAAAATCGCCGCGGCCAGCATCCAGCGCCCGATGGCCAACACATGCGGTGTGATCACCCCCGGCGCGCGCCGGGCGATGACCGAGTTGACAATCCACAGCAAGGGAATGACCCAGATCAGCAACTGCGCCAGACGGATGTGGGGGTGGACGGCTGGCGATGCTGCGTCGGCAGACGAAAGGGGTTCAGTCAAAGGGGCTTGGTTTAAAGAGGATGCACCGGCAACGCTACCACAGCCCACGTGGCGCGCCCGCGCATCCCGGCGCTTTACAAAATGCGCGAGAAGCGCTCCCGGCTCAGGTCTTCTTGTAAGTAGCTGTCAAACACCATGGCGATGGCGCGTACAAAAAACCAGCCCTTGTCGCTGACCCGGATGCCTTGCGCATCCACATCCAGCAGGCCTTCCTGCGCCAGTGGCTGCAGCGCGCGCAATTCAGCGGCGAAATAGCGGGCAAAGTCGATCATCCAGGCGCTGGAGACCACCTCAAATTCCACCGCACCCTGGCACATCAGCGCCATGATCACGGTGCGGCGCAGCATCGCGTCACGGGTCAGGGTCAGGCCGCGCATCACGGGGAAACGCCCCTGGTCCAGCAGCTCGTAGTAGGTGTCCAGCGTTTTGGCGTTCTGGCTGTAGGTGTTGCCGATGCGGCCAATGGACGACACGCCCAGCGCAATCAAATCGCAGTCCGGGCGGGTACTGTAGCCCTGGAAGTTGCGGTGCAAACGCCCCTGCCGCTTGGCCACCGCCAGCGCGTCATCGGGCAGGGCGAAATGGTCCATGCCCACATACACATAACCGGCTCCCACCAGCACCTCCAGCGCGTGCGCCAGCATGGCCACCTTGGTGCTGCCGTCGGGCAGTTCGTTCACGTTGATGCGCCGCTGCGGTTTGAAGCGCTGCGGCAGGTGGGCGTAGGCGTACAGCGCAATGCGGTCCGGCCGCAGTGTTATCACTTGCTCCAGCGTGCGCTCCATCGACGCCAGGCTTTGCCGGGGCAGGCCGTAAATCAAGTCGATGTTGATCGACTCCAGCCCCCGCGCCCGCGCCGCATACACCAGGCCAAAAACTTGCTGGGTGGATTGGATGCGGTGCACCGCCTCTTGCACCCCCGGGTCAAAGTCCTGCACGCCAAAGCTCAGCCGGTTAAAGCCCAGGTCGGCAATGGTTTGCAAGCGCTCCACGCTGACTGTGCGCGGATCGACTTCAATGGCGATTTCTGGTTTGGCGGTAAAGCTGAAATTGGCGCGCAGAAGCCCCATCAAGCCGGCCAGCTCGCTGTCGCTCAGAAAGGTCGGACTACCGCTGCCCAGGTGCAGCTGCCCAAGTGCCTGTCGATTGCCGATGATGGCGGTGTGCAGCGCCAACTCTTTGGCGAGGTAGTCCAGGTAGCGCGCCGCCCGGCTGTGGTGCTTGGTGATGATCTTGTTGCAAGCGCAGAAATAGCACAGCGACTCGCAAAACGGAATATGCACATACAGCGACAGCGTGGCCAGTCGCCCCGGCGAACCCAGCGTTTGCTCTAGAACTCTGCCGTAATCCGCGTCGTCAAAGGCCTCTACAAAGCGATCCGCCGTGGGGTATGAGGTGTAGCGCGGCCCGGCAATGTCGAAGCGGCGAAGGAGCTCCGGTGACGGTGTAGTCGGAAGGCTAGCGATAGAGGCCATGGGTTCAGCGGCAATAAATGTTTGCGCAACTGTGGCAGGCTTGCCCGCTGGCGTGTTTGACGTTGGTCAACAAATTGGTGCGTTGCGCCGCTGTTACGCCGCTGGACTGACAGACACGCCATGCAGCCCTTGGGGGCCGCGCCGGGTCAGCTGGCTTGGGCAGCCTGTATCGGCACAGCAGCCCCGCGTGCCAGCGCCGCGCGCGCGGCCTGCCAGACCGCGCGCGGGCTGTCGGGTTTGCGCCTGTGGTCGCTCCAGACCTGGCGCCACAAACGCCCGCCGCGCTGACCGTGGTGCAGGCCCAGCATGTGGCGGGCAATCGCGTACCAGGGGCAAGCGTCCTCGGCAAAGGCGCGCTCCATGTAGTCCACCATCGCCTCTTCCACCGCCTCGCGGCTGAGGGCCTGCGGCGCAGCGTTGAAGTACAGCGCGTCCCAACCCGACAAGAGCCAGGGCTGGTAATACGCCTCGCGCCCGATCATCACGCCGTCCACATGCGCCAGGTGCGTCTGTATTTGCACGTCCTGCGTGATGCCGCCGTTGACCACAATGGTCAGGCCGGGGAAGTCCCGCTTGAGCTGGTAGGCCAGCTCGTAGCGCAGCGGCGGAATCTCGCGGTTCTCTTTGGGCGACAGGCCTTGCAGCCAGGCGTTGCGCGCATGCACCATGAACACCGCGCAACCCGCTTCGCTCACCGTGCCGACAAAGTCGCGCACAAAGCCGTAGTCCTCGTTCTTGTCGATGCCAATGCGGTGCTTCACCGTCACCGGCAGACTTACTGCGTCCACCATGGCCTTGACGCAGTCGGCCACCAGCGCTGGCTCGTTCATCAGGCAGGCACCAAAGGCCCCGCGCTGCACCCGCTCGCTCGGGCAGCCGCAGTTCAGATTGATCTCGTCATAGCGCCACTGCGCCCCCAGCCGCGCCGCATGCGCCAGATCCGCCGCC
>Ga0214919_10009156_pt1 | contig 12807 bp, 13 predicted proteins | sample LL1503_MetaG_FD_177994 | JGI IMG/M metagenome (GOLD analysis project Ga0214919, IMG submission 177994) | Freshwater microbial communities from Lake Lanier, Atlanta, Georgia, United States - LL-1503 | ecosystem: Environmental > Aquatic > Freshwater > Lake | place: USA: Georgia | collected...
CCAACGGCATGAGCCAATACTCACGCAACGAACGCAATGCCAATGCAGGTTTGGTCGTAGGCATTGACCCCACCGATTACCCCACCGACCCTGCTGCATTTGAAGCTGAGCTTGGCCAAGAGATTGGTAATGCAGTGCGTCACGATACGCCGCACGCTGTGGATAAATTTCACCCCCTGTCTGGCTTGGTCTTGCAACGGCAACTTGAAGCCGTCGCCTACACATTAGGGGGCAATAATTACGAAGCGCCTGCGCAATTGGTGGGGGACTTTATTGCTAACAGAGCATCTTCTGCTTTGGCTAGCGTAGAGCCTTCTTACAAACCTGGAGTGAAGATGATCCATCTCAACGATGCACTTCCTCAGTTTGTGACGGATGCTATGCGCGAGGCATTGCCACTCTTTGGACAAAAAATAAAAGGCTTTGATATGCATGATGCAGTGATGACGGGTGTTGAATCACGCACGTCATCTCCATTACGCATTGAGCGTGACGATGTCAGCTTGCAAAGCCCCAGCATTGCAGGGTTATACCCAGCAGGAGAAGGGGCTGGATATGCCGGTGGCATTTTGTCAGCGGGAGTCGATGGCATTAAGGTTGGAGAAGCTGTTGCGCTAGCAATACTTTCTTCGCATACATGGACTGAAGTCTAAAGAAACTCTTCTCCAACACAAGCTAGTTATCACTCAATGACTCTTATATGCATATCCCCATAAAGTCTAAACAGTAGATACTCTGCAACAGAAAATCAAGCAAAATCAAAGATTGACTAGGAGATAAGCATGAAAACACATAATGTTTTAGAGACTATCGGCAACACACCACACATTCGCATTAACCGATTGTTTGGCAACACACATCAGGTGTGGATCAAATCTGAGCGCGCCAACCCAGGTGGTTCGATCAAAGACCGTATTGCACTGGCTATGGTTGAGGCGGCAGAAAAATCTGGCGTTCTCAAACCCGGCGGCACCATCATCGAGCCAACTTCTGGCAACACAGGTGTCGGATTAGCGATGGTCGCTGCGGTGAAAGGCTACAAACTGGTTTTGGTGATGCCCGACAGCATGTCTATCGAGCGCAGACGGTTGATGTTGGCATTTGGCGCCAGCTTCGATCTAACACCACGCGAAAAAGGTATGAAAGGCGCTATTGCCCGCGCTGAAGAACTGGCCGCGCAAACACCTGGCGCGTGGATTCCGCAACAGTTTGAGAACCCAGCAAATATCGATGTACATGTACACACCACTGCGCAAGAAATCTTGGCAGACTTCCCTGATGGCTTAGATGTGATCATCACTGGCGTGGGCACTGGTGGACACTTAACAGGCGTGGCACAAGTGCTCAAGGCCAAGTGGCCTAAGTTGCAAGTATTTGCAGTGGAGCCCGCAGCGTCCCCCGTCATTTCTGGCGGTACACCATCGCCCCACCCCATTCAAGGTATTGGTGCTGGGTTTATTCCAAAAAATTTGCACATCGATTTGTTGGACGGTGTCATTCAAGTCGACGCAGAAGTCGCGCGCGAATTTGGCAGACGCAGCGCGAAAGAAGAAGGATTACTTGTTGGCATTTCTTCTGGCGCTACTTTGGCGGCTATTTCACAGAAGCTTGCTGATATTCCAAATGGTGCCAAAGTACTGGGCTTTAATTACGACACGGGTGAGCGTTATTTGTCTGTAGAAGGTTATTTGCCTGCCTAAGCACCAATAGCTCCCACCAGCTATTTGGTTTCAAATGCTGTAAATTGACTTTGCAAGTCACTCACTAAAAAGTGATTTCACAAAGCCTCATCCAGCAGAAACTCTAAAAACTTTTTTGTCTTCGTAGAAAGAAATGGTTTCGTTATCTGGCCACCACCCTGGAATGCCCAATACTGGCAAAGGCACATAGGGTTTGGTGGCCAAATAATCTGGTTGCAAGTTAGCAGCTAACCAGACGTCTAATGCTTGGTCATCTTTTGCATCTACATCTGATGCAACGCGAAACACATGGGCCGTGATGGATTTATAAGGCGTTACTAGCTTTTCCAACAATGCATGTCCAAAGATAACAATGTGCGCGCTTTGCCATTCATCTCGCAATTTACCAAATAGTTTTTTCCAGTCACGCGCTTGCAATGCGTGCCATAACTCGTCAGAGGCTTGAAGCAATAAGACGTTTTCATCAAACAGCGTCAAAGCGTCACGTAAAGGTCCGCGGCTAGCACTTACCCCTTGAGAAGTAATTTCTTGTGCCTGCAAAAAATTCAATCGCGACTTAGCTTGCGGAAACCGCAACCAACACAGTCCATTGAAAAAGTCATGGGGATTGTCTCGAGTAGGAATGCGCTTTGTAGCAAAGATAAACGCCTCATAAGCAATTTCAGCGGGTAACTCCGATTGAGAAACAAACTCCACCGCACCCCCAGAGCCAAGAGTGAGGGTGGCACTGGCTCGGGCGATTTGGTGAGCGAAGCGAGTATGAGCCCGAAAAGTTTCACCCTCGCTCTTGGCGCTATGCGCCGGAGAGATATCCTTTAGTAGACCAGTAGATCCACTCGAATCATTTGCAAGTAGAAATCTATGGACAGCATTCAAAGCAGAACAAATATTGCCATGCTCTGCGATAAGTTCAGAAGTAAGAGAGCCAAGTCCTCGCCACCCAGCAAACCAAGGCCGAGGCCAATCAATAAGCTCTAAACCAAACGCCAAGGCAAAGACTCACCACTGCGAAGCGGCTTTAACTGCGCATCGCCAAACGCAAAACTCTCTGGCGGCGTCCAACTTTCTCTACGCAGAGTAATAGTGCCTGTATTGCGCGGCAAACCGTAAAAATCTGCGCCATAAAAACTTGCAAACCCTTCGATCTTGTCCAAAGCATTTACCTGATCAAACGCCTCTGCATACATGGGCATCGCCGCATGGGCGGTGTAGCAACCTGCACAACCACTGGCATGCTCCTTCAAATGCGCAGCATGCGGCGCACTGTCGGTGCCTAAAAAGAATTGCGGCAAGCCACTGGTTGCAGCCTTAACCAAAGCCAGTCGATGCGTCTCTCGTTTCAACACTGGCAAGCAATAAAAGTGCGGGCGAACACCTCCCGTAAAAATAGCATTGCGGTTGTAGAGCAAGTGGTGCGCGGTAATAGTGGCACCCGTATGCGTTGCACAACTCTCTACATACTGCGCCGCCTCTTTGGTAGTGATGTGTTCAAACACAATTTTGAGTTCAGGAAAGTCTTTGCGCAAAGGGATCAGTTGCGTGTCGATAAACACTGCTTCGCGGTCGAACAAATCGATATCTTGTGAAGTAACTTCTCCATGTACCAGCAACAACATGCCCGACTTTTGCATGGCTTCAAGCGTTTTGTAGATATGGCGCATGTTTGTCACACCCGCATCGCTATTGGTTGTTGCACCTGCGGGGTATAGCTTGGCGGCAACTACGCCGGTTTCTTTGGCGCGGTAGATTTCCTCTGGCGCTAAGTTATCGGTCAGATAAAGCGTCATCAAAGGCTCGAAATTCATGCCCTTTGGAATAGCGGCCTGAATACGCGCTTTATAGGCCAAAGCTTGAGATGCAGTAGTGACTGGCGGCTTGAGATTAGGCATGACGATGGCACGGCCAAATTCTGCGGCGGTATGGGGGACGACTGTTTTTAAAACATCGCCATCGCGCAAATGCACGTGCCAATCGTCTGGGCGGGTGATTGTTATTTCGTTCATTAAAAAACGTATTAGTGTTGCAATATTTTGTTCAAAAACTCTTTGGTGCGCGGTTGCCGATTTTCTGGATGGCTGAAGAATTCGTCCTTGGTGCAGTCTTCCAAAATCTTGCCGCCTACATCCATAAAAATCACGCGACTTCCCACCTTGCGGGCAAATCCCATTTCGTGGGTCACGCACATCATGGTCATGCCTTCGTTGGCGAGGTCGACCATCACGTCCAAAACTTCGCCGACCATTTCTGGATCTAAGGCGGAAGTGGGTTCGTCAAACAACATGACGATAGGGTCCATGCTCAAAGCCCTTGCAATGGCAACGCGTTGCTGTTGGCCACCTGAAAGTTGACCTGGAAATTTGTCTTTGTGGGCCATCAAACCAACACGGTCTAAATATTTCAAACCGCGTGCTTTGGCGTCGTCTTGCGTGCGACCCAACACTTTGATTTGCGCCATGGTGAGGTTTTCAGTGACGGAAAGGTGCGGAAACAATTCGAAGTTTTGAAACACCATGCCCACACGGCAACGTAACTTGGGCAAGTCGGTGCGAGGGTCGTGCACCGCCACGCTGTCTACAAAAATCTCTCCTTGCTGGAAAGGCTCCAACGCATTGATGGTTTTGATAAGTGTGGATTTACCTGAGCCTGAAGGCCCGCAGATCACCACTACTTCACCCTTTTGGATGGTGGTGGAGCAGTTGGTCAGCACCTGCACAGGGCCATACCATTTTGAGACGTTTTTTAATTCAATCACTGAAATCTCCTAAACCTAACGAACAATCGCCATACGCGATTGCACGCGCTTAACAATGGTTGAAAGGCTGAAACAAATCACAAAATACACAATGGCCGCCAAGATGTAAACCTCTTCCACACGGCCATAAATTTTTCCTGCAGTCACGAAGCCTTTGAGCAAATCGTAAGCACCAATTGCGTAGACCAATGATGTGTCTTGGAACAACACAATGGTTTGGGTCAGCAACACAGGAATCATGTTGCGAAACGCTTGCGGCAAGATGATGTATCGCATGTTTTGACTATAGGTTAGCCCCAATGCTTGCCCCGCCATCACTTGTGAACGCGAGATCGATTGAATACCCGCGCGCATGATTTCGCTAAAAAATGCTGCTTCAAACACGATGAAAGTGACTAAAGCAGATATTTCAGCGCCAATTGAGCGGCCGATCAAAAACGGCATGAGTAAGAACACCCATAAGATCACCATCACCAAAGGGATAGAACGCATGCCGTTCACATAAATCTGAGCAGGCCAGACTAAGACCGAACGACCAGACAAACGCATAAGCGCCAAGATCGTGCCAAACACAATTCCGCCTATCGTGGCAACCACCGTCAACTCAATACTGAACACCAAGCCTTTGAGAACGAACTTGTTAAAAATGTCCCAATCAAGAAAAGCAAAGTCTAGGGCGCCCACGCTCAATGCCCCCCGCCGCTTTGACGTGCAACCACGACACCGGGGATTTGCATTCGTTTCTCTACAAACGCCATTACGCGGTTCACTGTTAGGGCGGATATCGCATAAAGCGCAGTCACAACCAAATAGACTTCAATCCCGCGCGATGTTTCTTCTTGCACCTGCATGGCGTACATGGTGAGTTCGGCAATCGATACCGCAAACGCTACAGAAGAGTTTTTCAGCAAGTTCATCGACTCACTGGTCAATGGCGGCCAAATCATGCGAAACGCCATAGGCCAGAGCACATAGCGGTAACTTTGAAATGTGGTGAGGCCCATCGCCATCGCAGCGTAACGCTGCCCGCGCGGCAAGGCTTGGATACCTGCGCGCACTTGTTCGGCTATACGTGCAGAGGTGAAAAAGCCTAAACCCAACACAACCAAAGTAAACCCAGGCACTTGTTGAAAAGCAGGAAACATTTTGGGCACCACGAAGTACCAAAGGAATATTTGAACTAATACGGGGATGTTGCGAAATAACTCGACCCATGCTGTGGCGAATTTAATGAAGAATCGGTTGAATGGTCTATCGTCTGGCAGGGTACGTAACGTTCCCATTAATGCGCCAACAACCATTGCCACTAACCAAGCGCAAGCAGCAACAGAGAGCGTCCAGCCCCAAGCCTCGAACATCCACTCAAGGTAGGTTCTTCCGCCGCCGTCGTCTTCTAAAAAAACCTGCCAGTCTAGTGCCATGTTTGACCATAAGTTATGTTTTCACATGTAAGTCATCAGAGACTCAAAGAAAATAAAAGTGTAACCTAATTTCTTATAACTTAAGGTATCGAATATACGGCGAAGGACGATTTTTCAAGCGCTTATGCAGCAAGTGCATTAACAGCATGATGTCATCTAACTGATGCCCTACTTGAAACCGAGCGCTTAACTCGAGGCTTGCTAACAGTGACCTCTGGCCGCATGCCAGCAGTGCTCGCCATATCCATCAACATGTCCAGAGAAAACAAATGAATCTTGCCGCGCATGAGGTCAGATATGCGGGGTTGGGTTACGCCAAACAATTCAGCGGCGTCTTTTTGGCGTAGCTTTCTAGTATTGATAATCTCACTCAACTCCATCATGAGTTTTGATCTCGCCTTCATACTGGCTGCTTCTTGTGGCGTGTCCGCTATGGCATCCCAAACACTTTCATACAGTACGGATTTCATAAGTTTTGTCCTTGTAGTAGTTCACGTAAGCTTTTGTTAAACCCCGCCTCGCTTTTGACCGATTTTGGGAATTCACGCAAATCTTCTAGTGAACTGCCTAAAAAGGATAATTTCTTCATGAACTAATTATATAATTATTTGTATAAATTTATTTTAAGCTCGGCCAAGAACACTCTTGAACTTCTCTCATCCCAGGGCACAGACAACTTGAATGCGCTGTAGCCTCTGGAAGCCAACTCATTGTGACGCATAACGTAAAAGACTTTAAACGTGCGCCTGAACTAAAGGTTCGTGCCTTAACACCTTCAGAATTTTTAACTTTACTTATGAGAAAACAATGACAGCCCTAACCGTTCGACTACCAAATTCAGTCCATCAAAAAGTCCGTGAACTAGCAGAACGTGAAGATATCTCGGTAAATCAATTCATTGCCAGCGCCTTGTCTGAAAAAATGGCGTCTGTTTTGACCATTGATTTCCTTAAGTCTGAATCAGCCAAAGGCAATCGCAGCGACTTTGATTATTTTCTAAGTATGGTGCCAAATAATGCCCCCGATAAGTCTAGGCATTGCGGGGGACGAGGACTCCAATTGGTGCATTTAAAAATGCGAAAGGATTCAAAAATTGCCTTCTCCAAAACAACATCCTGTCCACTTCGCTAAGTCTCGCTTCGTCACAAGTGGTTTGCCACTCATTTTCAATGACCTTGGCCTGGTGATTAACGATAAGAATCGCCTCCTGTTGGTTCATCAAAAAAACAGATGCTGCGGCAATACAAGCACCCACTTGGCTAGTGCGTTCTCTCCCTTGAATGAGCATGGCTTGAGAAGCCTGTTGCCCTGATCGAGATTGAGGACAAATATCGTAAGCAGGTGTTAACGACAACTGCTTACCATCCCAAAAAGCTGCATGGTTGCGGGCGTGGTCATCGGTATTGCCACACAAAATATTAAAAACAATTCTTGAGAATAGCTCTCGCAACGTTCTTTTCGGATCTATGAAGCGATGGCGAATGATCTCAGCCAGTTTTTCGTAACTCGCATAGGCAGCCATCATTTCGTCGAGTTCCAACAATGTGAGCGCTGAGACCATAGCGCGTCTGCGCCAACCGCCATCAGACCGCATTCGATCGAACCGTTCTATTAACAGGACGTCTTTACCCAAAGCTGTTCGTAAATGTACCGGAGCAACGTCCAGTCCAACTTTTTCAGCTAGACGCATAGCAATAAATTCTGCCTTTACAACGCTGTAGAGATCATTACTCGCCGAGAACTTTGCGATGAATTTGCTTTTGTCATCGTCAAGCAGCACCTTGGGCCTTGCGCCACCTAAAGAAGTACCGTGTAACAAGGCCTGATCCAATTCCGTTGTGAGTGGAACGCCTTGCTCTACTTTCTCAGTTGCCGTTAACAAATCCTCTAGTTGCGCCTGCTGAGCTTGTCTTGGCACATATTGACTAGAGGATCGTTGAAAGTCTAGGGCGCCAATTCTGTCCGATCCTGATTCAAGCAAATAAGTCAACTCATCAAGTTCCATCTGCCTTGGGTCGGCGCCTTGGCTGCCTAACTTACGATTAATCAAAACGCGGCGTCCCCATGCATCTGGAGATGCATCGCGAATACATCCTGGCATGTTTAAACCTTGCAACACTGGAAGTGCACCAGAGCGAAGAGGCAGTTCAGGCTCATACAACGGAATTGCGTCTTGACGCTCTAGATAACTGCGACCGTAATTAAAAACTAATTGTTGGCCTTGTTTAGAAAGCAGTCCAGCAACAACTGGCTCAACGAAATCAGGTAACCACACCCAAACGTATGCTTCTGAATACATGAGAGTAATTTCAGAAGTCATCCTTCACCCCAACAAAGCCGGGCCTCACCGCCTTGGGTAACAAGGCCATTTTTTCTCCATGGCGACTCAACGCGGAACTCAGCTGCCGCTTCTCTTGCTCAAAAAGAGAAACTCCACATATTGTGGCTACCTCGAAAACAACGCCAATCGAGCATCCAGGGTCTCCCCGCTCAATGCGTTGCAATAAAGCGCGAGAAATTCCGGCGCGAGATGCGAGATCTGTTGCCGTCATTGCTTTAGCGTTTCGTGCCTCGTGCACGAGTTGGCCTAGCAATGCAAGCGCTTCTAGGCTGTATTGTGAGAAAGGGCGTAAGAGGGGTTTAACCATATAAATGACTCATCAATAAAGCACGAAGGCATTTTTTGAAACATTAATGAGTCATTATATCAACAAGTTACTTTTTCACATATTCCTCAACAGGCTTGTCATTAGGCGAAGCCCAAGCAGCCTTGGTGTAGTCTGTAGCTGGCAAACCTACACGGGTATTTTTTGGTGGAATGGGTTGCACAAACCACTTGTCATACAACTTAGCAAGTTCACCCGATTTCGCCATAGCGTTGACTGTGTCGTCGGCTAATTTCTTGAACGCTGGGTCGTCCTTACGGATCATGATGGCGATAGGCTCGACGCTCAACACTTCGCCCACAATTTTGTAGTCAGCGGGTGACTTAGACAGAGCGATATTGCCCGCCAAAATTTGTCCGTCCATCACGAATGCGTCGGCACGGCCAGACTCGAGCAGCAAGAAGCTGTCTGCGTGGTCTTTGCCGAAGACTTCTTTGAAGTCGACGCCCGTCGCACGCTCGTGTTTGCGCAAGAGCTGGACAGAGGTGGTGCCAGTCGTGGTCGCTACGTTCTTTCCGTTCAATTGGCCGATAGTCGTGATGCCCGAATTGGCTTTCACTGCGATGCGCACTTCTTCTACATAGGTGGTGTTGACAAACGCCACGTCTTTTTGGCGGGTGGCGTTGTTGGTGGTGGAGCCGCACTCAATGTCGACGGTGCCGTTTTGTGTGAGAGGGATACGGTTTTGTGAGGTGACGGAGATGTATTTCACCTCTGACTTCTTGCCAATGGCTTTGTCAAGGTTGTCGATGATGCGTTGGCAAATTTCAACGTGGTAGCCGACGTATTTACCATCGCCCAAGGTGTAAGACAGTGCGCCTGAAGAGTCGCGCACACCCATGGTGATGGTGCCTGCGGCTTTGACTTTGGCGATGGTGTCGTTGGCTTGGGCGAATGCGCCGCTTGCTAAAGTGGTGGCGATGGCTAATGCGAGTAAATGCTTTTTCATGCGAGGCTCCAGTTGGGTTGATGACGGTTAGCTGATTCCGATATATATTAAAAGTGTATTCTAATTTCTTACCAAAGTGCAACTTATAAAATTACAGCATGTCAATAGTTCAAGTGTCAGCATAAATATTCTCGGCCGGTAAATCTGCCTGATTACGCTCAAACATAGCGAAATATGCTTTTTCAATATGCTTGGTAAAAAGCGGTGTGTTAAACAACTGTTCGGTCAACCTATTCGCCGCCAACTTACTTTTGATCTCGCTCATAAGTACGGGATTACAGGCCAGCTCAATCGCTTTAGATTCGTATTCAGTTTGGCTATTCGTGATCAACTCTGGTAACTCAATTGCATTAAGCAAACTGGCTGCCATCCTTCCGGCAAAGGCTTGGCCTATTTGGGTCAACACAGGTAAGCCCACCCATAGAGCATCGCTTGCTGTAGTTCCGGCGTTATAGGGCAAGGTATCTAGAAATAAATCTGCGACACGATAGCGGGCTAGGTAATCAGGCCTAGGGATTCTTTTGGCAAAGGATAATCTTGCTTTGTCAATCCCTCTTAATTCAGCCTCCCTTGTTAAGTTCAATTCAGACCAAGAGTTTTCTGCCAAGAGAAGTAAAGAGCTTTTGTCAACGGCTTTTAATATACGCATCCAGCTTTCAAAAACACCGGGGGTTATTTTGTAATTATTGTTAAAGCAACAAAATACAAAATTTTCCTCTGGGATACCCAGCTCACTTTTAGTAAATGCTCGGTCAGAAATAATTCTCTTTCTATCGTTAACCTGATAGCTCGGCAAATAGACAATTTTTTCACAGTAGAAAGGGTGATTATTTATGGGAATGATAGTTTGGTCAGCTATCAAATAATCAAAGTAATTTGCTCCCATCGTTCCGAGGTAGCCTAAGTAGCTAACTTGTATAGGCGCTGCGCGATAAGCAAAAATCTCTGTTCTTGCATTTAGTGTGTGGCCGCCTAAATCTATAGCTATATCAATAGCAAGTTCTCTCGCTAGCTTAGAAACCTCAATGTTGCTCAATAAGCTTATATCTATAAATTTATCGAACCCTTTTTTTAGCCTATCTTGCATTAAATCAGTTGGTGCTAAAGTGAAAGAAAAACCAATTACTTCAAAAGTGCTTCTATCGTGTAATTCAAACAATTCAGCTGCCAAAAACGAGACAGGATGATCTATGAAGTCAGAAGAAAAATAACCTAATCGAATTTTGGTCTTTGGAGGTGCTTTGTTGATAGGACCTAATAAACTGTTGAGGGGACACTTGGCTTCCACCCAAATCTCTGCGGCTACTCTCTGTAAGTTTGGAGAATCAAAAATAGCCAAAATAGGAAACGAGGGTGAGACTTTTTCTTTATTCTCAAGTTTGACTCTGAGTTGAAGATTGTTTCCTTGATACCCATTCCATTCACACATTTGGTGATTGGTATGTATCAGCGTTCCTAGTAAAAACTCATAATCAGGCTTAAGCGCCAGAGCTTTTTCATAACTGACGCGTGCATCATCTAAACGCTTGAGTTCTTTGAGTGTGTTGCCACGGTTTGAATAAGCTTCGGCGTAGTCTGGCATTAACTCGATTGCATGGTCATAACAATCAATCGCATCTTGAAAACGTTTCAAATATTGCAGAACTATGCCACGATTAGAATGCGCCCCTGCAAGATTAGGATTGATCAAAATGGCACGATCAAAACTTACAAGTGCATCATCCAAGTAATTGCTTTCTCTTAAAGCATTACCGCGGTTCGAGTGGGCCTCTGCAAAGTTAGGCTTTAACTTTATTGCAAGGTCGTAACTGACTAGAGCCTCATCTAAGCGATTGAGTTCTTGTAAAACAAGGCCGCGGTTTGAATGAGCCTCAGCAAGCTCGGGATTTATTTCAAAAGCACGATTGAAACTGACGAGCGCCTCTTGGACTCGGTTTAGTTTTTGCAGCGCAAGTCCTTGGTTCGAATAGACTTCAGCATTATTTGAATTAAATTCAATAGCGCGCTCGTAGCTCTCTAGTGCTTGCTCCCAGAGCTTGAGTTCTAAATGTAGATTACCGCGGTTTGAGTAAGCTTCTGCAAATTTCGGGTTTATTTGGATGGCTCGTTCATAACTAGCTAGAGCCTCGTCATTTCTTTTTAATATTTTTAATGCATTACCTTTGTTATTGTGTGCTTTATCGAAGTTAGGTTCGATTTCAAGTGCATGTTCATAACTATCTAGCGCTTCTTTCATTCGATTGAGCGCTTCAAAAGCAAAGCCAAGATTTGAGTGTGCCTCAGCGTACGCTGACTTTAACTTTATAGCACGGTCAAAACTGACAACTGCCTCATCAAACCGTTTAAGTTCAAGAAAAACAATCCCACAGCTAAAGTGGGCCTCTGCAAAATCAGGATTGAGCTGAATAGTATGTTTATAACTGACTAGGGCCTCATCCAAACGTTTAAGCTCCAACAGGATATTGCTGCGGTTAAAGTAAGCTTCAACATAGTCTGTCTTGAACTGTGTGGCGTGGTTATAACTAACTAGCGCCTCCTCCAAACGCTTTAAACCCCTAAGTGCATTTCCTTTGTTATTGTGGGCGTAATAGTAGTCAGGTTTGATCGCGATGGCTTGCTCATAACTATTTAGCGCATCTTCCAATTGATTGAGTTCATTCAATGCGAGCCCAAGGTTATAGTGAGCCGTTGCATTATGGGCATCAATGGTTATAGCCCGCCGAATCAACTGGACTGCCAAGGCGTGGTTTTTGTTTTGGGCTACAATAACTCACAGCAAGTTTATTGCATCAAAGTGGTTCGGCTTTATTTTTAATACTTGCTCGTAAATAGACTGCGCCTGTAACAACTGCCCTTGCTGATGCAACGCAAAAGCCTTAGTGAACAACTGATCAGCTTGATGCATTAATTTCATTTTCGGCAGGATTACTGGGGAATTACTACGAAAATTTGGCGGTTTCGACATACAACAATCTTGAATTTCATCGTGCATTTTTTGCGAAGAAGTGAAAAAAATTAGACATTATTTGTTAGTCTAGCTAAGTTTTGCACTAAGGCAAGGTAATAAGTATTATTCGCTTCTTGCAAGTGATAGTGTCTTGTTGAGACATCCATTTTCATAGGTGCACGAAGCATATGTACTTACACTTTTTTAGCTTGATTCTAAATTTATCAAAAATAAGTAAAAAACCCCATCACTCTTGCGAGCAATGGGGTTTGAAGGTTTCTTAAATCCTCAACTGGCTAAGCCAGCAGGGGAATTAGAAAGCTGAGTGGATACCAAACATGCTACGAACACGTGTGTTGTTAGTAGCGGTTG
>Ga0214919_10009157_pt1 | contig 12807 bp, 12 predicted proteins | sample LL1503_MetaG_FD_177994 | JGI IMG/M metagenome (GOLD analysis project Ga0214919, IMG submission 177994) | Freshwater microbial communities from Lake Lanier, Atlanta, Georgia, United States - LL-1503 | ecosystem: Environmental > Aquatic > Freshwater > Lake | place: USA: Georgia | collected...
ATTTATCTTGCCACACATCTGGATGAATTAAAAATATGTGCTGATTCGCAAATTGTTATTGACAGAGATTTGTCTGGATTATCACAGATTCGCTCTTCTGCTGCTTCTACTGCTTCTGCTTCTTCTGAACCCAAGAAGAAGGGACGACCAACTAAGAATGTATCTGTTACGAAATCTGATTAAATCCATTCATATGCTCTTTGTATTGACCTAGTATGTCCCATCTTCCTTGCCATTTCTGTTAGTTCCTTTGGCGTCTTGTTATGTATCTGATGTTTAATATATAAATGTCGCATTGTTATCATTGTCATTGGATGAGTTAATGCTCTCGTCAAAGTTCGACAAGCCCATGTTGAAAATTGTTTTCTATTTGGATAAGGACTACCATCTTCTCGTACAAATAAATACTTACGTGGTCGTTTCTCCAAAGATGCCTTTAGCTCTTCTTGTAATTCTTCACATAATGTATTCTCTATTTTTTCATATCTTGCTTTCGTTTTAAAATCTTTCAATACAAGATACTTTCCATCCATAATATAATTTTCCTCTTTTGATTCCTCACCTGCTTTTACTAATTCTGTCGCAAAATAATCTGCACGATTTGGTTCCATTAAACTATACATTGACAGAAGAAGACGCTCTACAGAACCTTTCTCTAATCCCTCTCTAATTCTTAAAATATCTTCAAATGGCATAATCTGTTCTTTCTGACGTTCTGACGGTCTGTTCTCATCATATCGTTGCTGGATAGGTTCCCAGTTTACTTTCTTTATTTCTTTCCATCTATTTTCTAACTGTTCATCTTTTAGCACATGCTTCGCATATGCTGTCATTGAAGTAATATATAAGTGATGATTCTCTGGAGAATGAGTGATTGGAAATGTTGGAAGAAGTTCAATCGCCGCTTCTGGATTTCTTATAAGCTCTATAAGATCCTTCTTTGAATACTCGATCCATTTCATCATTATTCCTGCATATCTCTTTCGTACATCTTCTGTCAATGATACTCCAAAGCTCTGTATGATCAATTGATGAATATCCATCCTACTTTTAGGGATTTATACTTTTTATACTTTTTATACTTTTAATCAATTTTGTTACTTTTGTTACTTTTGTTACTTTTGTTACTTTTGTTACTTTTATCTTTTTTTCAAAAAACATTTGTCCAGAGGTCCAGAGGTCTGGCCTCCCAAACTTTTTAGAAATGTTTTTTTGTTTTATTACTTTTGTTATCATTTATCACATTTGTCATTTGGACTTAAAGAAATCGCATTTGAACTTAAAGAAATCGCATTTGAACTTAAAGAAATCGCATTTGAACTTAAAGAAATCGCATTTGAACTTAAAGAAAACATAACATTTATCTTTTTCTTCTTTTTCTTCTTTTTCTTCTTTTAACAAAAAACATTTGTCCAGAGGTCCAGAGGTCCAACCTTCCAAACTCTGGACAAATGTTTTTTGTTTTTTTATCATTTATCATTTTATCATTTATCTTTTATCATTTCACATTTTCTATTTCGTAAACTTTTCACATCCAGTTGCATGCCTCAACGTCAGAATTGTCTTCTTTAACCAATCAAACCCCACCGCCTTCGCACTCATCATATACATATCACCGTCATTCAATTGAAATTCCATACGCGGCCCTACGCGCTCCGATCGCTGATACCACTGATAATATAACGCCATTGGACCTCCCATACGCATCGCAAACACCTTCTTTCGCTCCCCATCGCCATGATAACCAATCCCGCATTTCTCAACATCGTAATAATAATTCGCTTCCCCATTCAACAACTCATCCATCGTCCACTCCGCTATCTTATAACGAATCTGTTGCATCAAAGGAATATGACGCCATGCTACAATGCGACCCTTTCCATCCGCATACTCTGGCTCTTGATCCTCATCTGCAAAGCACAGATTCCATCTAGCATGTTTATTCACTACACGTCCCTTCATAAAGGCATGCTTGTCCATTGTCAATGCATCATTTTCCGCCATTAGAGTTGCTGTATCCTCCGTTCCAAGAATATGTTGAACGCCCTTCCGAATTACCAATACATATGCCTCCTCTACCTTCTGCTCCTCCATTCCACTCTCTCTCCAGAAATCCTTCAATGCATCATGCAACTCGTACATTTCACATTCGACTCCCTCTCCTTCCAAACGCGTATGGACTGCCTCCAATGTCTCCAATGAATACCCTTCCGCATGAAGCTCCCCTATTTTCTGCATACGCGCATGATTCTCCGCTACGTCTCCATACGTAATTGTATATACCTTCTTTATCGCTTTAGCCATAATCGTAAAATGCTCCTTTGATGAAGCTAATTATTTGCTTTTGTTAAAAAATACTTCAATTTTATTTTCATGATGCGTTTAAAAAACAGGTTTCTTATCTACGGAATCAATGGAGAGAAATCTCCTCGTCTGGGTAGCATAGTGGTTACTGCAACAACCTGTTAAGTTGGAGATCGGTGGTTCGAATCCACCCCTGGACGTTAGTTTATTTATACCTTGTTATAGTTATAAATAAAATAACGCCATAATTCGTTCTTTATCAATATTATCATAATGATACATATATTCATCCCATTTATTACCTAATATTAATATATCTGTTTTGTTTGTCTTCTCATTTGAAATAAACCCATTCGCATACAACACATTCTCTGGAATTATCCAGAAACGCTCGTCCACACTTGAATGAAACCAATAATAATCATTTTCACCTAACATATATGTTCTGAATAATCGCTTCTTATCTTTTGAACCATTATTAACTGCAAATGTACAATGCAACTCCTTCCTATATAATCCCAATACTTTCTCTTGTACTTTCTTACCATTACATATAAAATCATACACTTGTCCTTGAATCTCTGGATAATCGTACTTTAAAAATGATACCAGTGTTTCTCGCTTCTGTACATACTCCTGTTCGCGTTGTTGAAGTGTACTAATTGGTTTCATAATTGCTGCAAGTTCTGTCATATTAACTTTATTTCTGTATCCTTCAATTGCTTCAGATATCTTATCATTCTCGACATAGTATTTATCATATTTTGACTTTAAAGAAATATTAATATTGATTTTAATTTCATTACTAAATGGTATTATCCATAACTTCTTTTCAGAAATACAGATACATATTATTAACATCCCTCTATAGTCTTTATTACATTGTTTAAACGAATACATATTATGACATTGCTTCATTGTTGTTTTTATCTGAATAGGAATCCATAAGTCATCTGTCTGTTTCTTAATAGCTAAATCTGCTCTACAACCCTCTTTTGTTCTTCTCATTTCATATCCTGTCAAGTATTCTTCCAATATTTTAATACCCATTTGTTCAATTTCTGAATCATTCCGCTGCATTGTCTTATTCTGTTTTATAATACACTCTTTACAAATTATTCCTGTCTTTCTCAAATTAAAATTTGTAAATACTGCACTTGAACGATCTAAACATCTTCCGATAAAATCTACTCTTACAAATTGATATGAATTCTTATGAACTGTTTTACGCCTCTCTTCAAACTCTTCAAAACTAGTCAATAATTGACAATTTGCTTTACGAAAACTGTCAATTACTTTAGTATAGTTATCCATTCCCTTTATTTATCATAATATAAAAATCAAATTTTAAAATCTATTACTGACTTCAAATTTTCCCTAATTAAAACTCCTTCCCGCCTGCGTTACAATACCACCATTCCCCTTCGCCTTCGGCTCTGGTTGCCCCCATAAATAATTCCTATACATATCATACATCTGTACATTCATCACCTCTGTTATCTCTAACGATAACGACATATTCAAATGATGAATATCCATTGGCACACCATACATATCCAGTAATCGCACCCTCACTTGCTTTAAATCTGTTGGACGCGGAAATATGATCTCATTTGACAACACTGTATATCCATCATCAAATATGATTCCATTGCTTCCCTTCTTTATCAATATCTTCGCTAAACACTGAATATAACTATCATGCGTCTTGTGCTCCACTGTATACATATCATCTATCGCCAATAAACAGTAATTATCTCCACACGTTGATATAACCGATTCTGACGTTATCTCCGTTGTATTCACTACATAAAACTGATTCACAAATCCCAGATTATATCCTAATCCAAAATCATACATCCTATCCTCCGTCCCTATCATTCCAAATATTAATCCAAATGCTACTGGCGTATACATTGGACATTTCGGACACGGTGGTGGCGCTGAACCATCATGAATAATCCTTACAACTTGACTCACTTTATCTAGCACTATCCTCATAAATATACCATACACGTCCCTCACTCCATCAAACTGCCCTTGTATCATAGATACCAATTCCTCTCCTGTATAGTTACCATCTGGTATTGTTAGTTGTATATTATGCTTTGCTCCTGTATAATCACATACCTCTATACGAAACATCGTATTCTTCTTTTGCTTTGAAAACGTATAAAATGCACACGGTATCTCCACTGACGCTACTCGCGCTTTTATTACATTCTTATACCCATGAGCAAATTCGTACTGAAAATCCGTTGGCGGCTCTAACTTCGACTTTCTAAATCTTGAATCTATACTTATTATATGACTCCGTAGATCATTCGCATTCACTATTGGATTCTTACCATACAATTCCTCTGTCTTTACATGCAACATCCTATCTTTCTCTTTTATCTTTATTGTCTTTTCTAACCACCAATTAAAAAAGTTTTTACACTTTTTTATTTTTTTTTATTTTTCACTTTCTTTTTTCATTTGCACTTTCTAACTTTTTATATACTCTTTATAATCCCAAATCAACCTCCGCATCACTCTCATTGTCCTCATCTCCATAAGTCGGTTCTTCGCAATCCTCAATCGCATCCAATTTGTAATTGTATCTCCCTTGAAAAGCACCCGCTTCCTCCTCCGTCTCATCATACAGCCAAATATAGTTGTCTCCATCCCGCAGATACTCCTTTTCATTCCAGGACCACTTGATCAAACCACCATCTTCTCCTGCCACAAACAGATCCACCTCTGGGCGAGCCGCCTTCACTGGCGCACTTGGCTTCTTCACCACTATCTTCTTTTGCGGAGTTGAAACAGTAGTAGCAGTAGCAGCAGTAGTAGCAGTAGCAGCAGTAGCAGTAGTAGTAGCAGTAGCAGCAGTAGCAGTAGCAGCAGGAGAAGAACTGCGCTCCCGCTTGACGGGAACCAGAATCATCTTCTTTTGAGGCTTCTTCACAGCTTCCTTCTCCGCTTTCTCACGCTCCTTCTCAGCCGCTTTCTCCGCTTTCTCACGCTCCTTCTCAGCCGCTTTCTCCGCTTTCTCACGCTCCTTCTCCGCTTTCTTTTCCTCCTTTTCACGCTCCTTCTCCGCTTTCTTTTCCTCCTTTTCATGCTCCAACTCCAAAGAAGTCTTCTTCACAACCACCTTCGTAGTTGCTTCCTTCTTCGGACCCGCATGTGAACTGTAATCCTTCAAGAATATTTGGTATAGATCATCATTGCGATCCTTCAAAAGCTTCGAATAGCTCATCGCGTCCTTTTGAGTAAATTCCTTCCCCGTATCCGCAAACACATGCCCATCTTCTTTCTCCTCCGACTCCCGCATCACCACCACTTCTTCATGCTTAACACCCGTCTCTTTGTCCGTCTTTTTAGAACGCATCTCAAACGACTCCCAGCCATTCATTTGCGCATCCCCCAAGACGTATTTCACCCATTCATGATTTTGCTCCAATTGAGGCGGCACAACTCCCGTTCCCTTCTTCTTCAACGGAGCACCCTTCACACTCATCTTCTTCAACAGGCTTGAAGCGCGATCCAGCACCTCCACCAATTCCCCCACGTCCAGATGCTCCAGTGAAGCAATTACTTCCTCGTAGCCAATAGTCATTTCGATTTCAGAAGCCATTTCGTAAATACTTGATGCAGTAAATATAAGACTAAACTTGTCGTTCGGTCTTACCTACTCTTCTCTAAAAATATTCTTCAATTTTTTTTCATATGACCTCTTCCCCCCATTTTTCCCATCACTCATCTGTTAAGTATACCCCCTTATACAATAACAATAAAAATTAAAAAAGTCCTTTTTTTAAGGTCTTTTTTAATTTTACACTTTGTCTATTTGCACTTTTTCACTTTTTCACTTTTTCACTTTTTCACTTATGACTTATTCGTTATCCACCAATTGGGGGTTCTCGCACTCCTCAATCACGTCCAACGCGTAATTGTATCTCCCCTGGAATGCGCCATACTCGCCCAACTCGGCATTCCACAAATATACATAGTTATCCTCATAGCGGATATATTCCACTCCCTTCCATGTCCACAATGCCTGTCCATCTTCCCCCGCATTAAATGGATCCGCTGGACGCACTGGTTTCACTACCACTGGTTTCACTGGCTTTTTCACTACCACTACTGCCGCTACTGCCGCTACTGGCACTACTTGCACTACTGGCACTACTGCCTCTACTGTCGCTACTGGCTCCAAATCTGGCATAAGGTCCTCCTCTACAACCACTGGAGTTGGAAATGAAGCACGCTCCCGTGGACGCGGTACAACAATTGGCGCTTTCCCTTTTACAACTGGTTTCAGTTTCGCCTCCTCCTTCTTTTTCTTCGCCTCCTCCTTTTTCGCCTTCTCCGCCGCTTTCTCATCTGCCTTTCTCTGCTTCACCGCCGCGGCAGCGGCATCCTTTGCCGCCTTCTCCTCTTGCACTTCCTGCGAAGTCTTCTTCACCACCTTCTTCACCGCAACCATTTTCGGCTCTACCATGGTATCGTACTCCTCAGAGAATTGCATATACACTTCATCATTGCGATCCCGCAACAACTTCGCATAGCACATCGCTTGCCCTTGCGACATCGATTTACCAGTGTCCGCAAATACATGCCCATTCTCCGTTTTTACCGATTCACGCATTGACACCTCAATATACTCCTTCTCATTTGTTTCCTTATTTATTTTCGAGGAACGCATCTCAAACGACTCCCACCCGTTAATGCTCGCATCCCCCAAAACAAATCTCGTCCACTCCTGATTTCTCTCCAATTGATGCGGCACCCCCACCGCTTTCTTCTTCAACAAAACTCCCTTCACATTCACCTTCTTCAACAATGTTGAAGCGTGATCCAGTACCAGCACCAATTCCTCCGCATCCAGCTGCGATAACGCTGCCATCACCTGCTCAAAGCCAATTTCCAATTCACCTGCCATTTTCGTAAATATACGAGTATACAATAAGACTAAACCCGGTTTCCCTTGTTCAGTCTCACCTACCCTTCCTACAATAATATCCTTCAATTTTTTTCTGAATTTGACTATCCTATACCCACGGCGAGGGGGGGGGACCCCCTATATAATGCAAAAATACTTAAAAATTGATCCCTATATAATGGGACGGGGACCCCCCTGCGGGCTTAAGAGCAAAGCGGGGCCCCTACCCCCCTACAATCAATTTTTACTCATTTTTGATGCTTTTCTTACGGGCATGAGGACGGGGGGGCCCTACCCCCACGGAAATAGTTCAAAAATATAAAAAAATTGAAAGGTTTTTTGGAGGGAAGGTAGCTGAGACCGAACAAGGGAAACCGCGTTTAGTCTTATTGCCTACCCCGTATATTTACGAAAATGTCTGGTGTTATTTACGCTTTACCCCGTGTCAGCAAAATCTATTCGCTTATGGACCGTGTCAGTGCACGTCTATTTGACCTCCCTATCGACCAACTCATCGCCACTGCCTTACACGCAAAGTTCAATGAGTACGAGTTAGTAAACGATAATGGAAACTTTGACCGCCCCATGATTCTCAAATTACTCTCCCGCAAATACTTCTTCGGTATTTGCACGATTGTTTTGAAATCCCTTCCCAATGATGTAGTCCGCTACATTGGCAAATTCTTTGATTTCGATGTGTCTTTTCAGCCCCGTGCTAAAAATTATATTATGAAGAAAGTTGACAAATGTGAATTCGTGATAGAGAAGTACTTCATACGATTCCGTAGAGGAGAGCACTATTACTATAACGACTACATTCCAGTTGAATTACCTGGCAGTGTTTTACAGCATGCTGTATTTTCCCACATGGATGGAAATCCACTACTTTCCCGCGATTTCTACAAATTGATCCTTCAGAGAGAGAGAGAGAAAAAAAAATTGGAATACACCGATGAAGACCTCCCAGAAAGTGCTCAAGCTAGTACTGATTTCATTGGTATGCGTGGACAACTCATGACCGCACACAAAGCACAATATGAACAAATACTTGCTCAATTCACTGAAACTATCAAACTCTCTGAAGATTTCACACCCATTTTACTAGAAGTTGAGTCATATGAGGAATATGCTGAGTGTCATGAAATTGCTACATCCGATTGGAATATCGCTGCTCCATACCACCCAGATTGGTAAAAATTCACAAAGTGCAAATAGAAAAAGAAAAAGAAAAAAAATAAAAAAGCCCTTAAACCAAAGGACTTTTTTAATTTTTTAATTGGATAATGGGAGAAGTTCCCTTGGATAATGGAGATTTTTAAGAAAAATATATTAAAAAAATTGAAGAAAGTTTTTCAGGGAAGGTAGGTGAGACCGAACAAGGGAAACCGCGTTTAGTCTTATTGCCTACCATGTCCGCCCTTTCAGTCAATTTGCTGCTCACCACCATGGAAGCCCACTTTGACACACTTACTCTCGGCCAACTTTGTAAAATCGCGCACCGCGCCCATTTCACTCAGTATGATCTGACAAGTGTAGATGGCGTGCCTTACCGTGAAACTGTGTTGAATATCCTGAAACGCCGCTACATCTTTGGCGTAATTGCCGCACTCTTTAAACCACTCAATTCCAATGTATTTGAATGCATTGCCAAGTTCGTCGATTTTGACATCGTTTGGCAAAAACGCATTCGCGAATATGTATCCTCCTGCTACTTACGGTACAAGAATACGCATGCTCACGCAATTATTGAATGGCGTAGATCCAATGCTCTCTTTCTTGCACATTATGTACTCCATGTTCATGATACTGGCCGAAAAAATCGTATAATGTCATGGATTGCTGAATCTCCCGAACACCAACTTGCCTACTATCAATTCACAAAAGAACAAAACATCGCATACCAAACAGAACTGGCTAAGATTGAAAAAAGCCAGAAAGATGCGACACGGAAGGTTAAGCTCACTCGTGACCTCATGAAATATGCAGAATCCTCCGCAAATTTTCAGCGGTTGCAGAGCGAGCTACGTGAAATGCACGGCAAGCAGGAGCCCATCTGGCTCCTCAAATATGGCTGGACCAACTTCACTGAATGCACTAAATTATTATATACAAATCCTCAATCTCTTGAACAATAAATCAGAAAAATGGAAAGTGCAAATAAAAAATTAAAAAGTTCCTAAAAAGGTCTTTTTTAATTTATTTTAGAGAAAAAATTGAAGAATATTTTTGGAGGAGAATAGATGAGACCAAACTACCAGTTTAGTCTTTTGCTTACCGCTTACTACTTTTATTGCTTTATCATTTAAAGCTTATAAAATGACCATCCGTCTCAAGCGCAAATTGCAAACTATTCAAGCACTGCTTAAAAACGTTGAAACTCGTTTCCGTTCGCTTACAACCACCGAACTTTGCGCTTGTGCAAAGCGTGCGAAGTTAACACAAACTGAGCTGGAAGACGTAAAAGGCACTGTTCGTCGTGTAACTGTTGTGAATATATTAATGCGTCGTTACGCATTCGGTATGTTTACTGTGCTCTTCAAAACGATTCCAATGGACATAGTTCGTTATATTTTCCAATTCTTTGACACCGACATCAATCTTCAATTACGCATAGACAATTACGTCAATAAAGAAATGGAAGAATGTAAGAAAGACTATGATCGCGTACAACTGCTACGATCGGCTGTCGCTGCTAACCAATTGCTATACGTTGAATTTCATAATATTGCTCTTTACCATTGTATCAAATGGTATGTAATGGTCTGGATCAACAAGATTGATTATCATCGCACTGCTTTCTACCAATACTATAAAAAGCAAAATATCAAAATGCGCGACTTTCTTGAAACCATGAAAGAGAAAAAAGAAGAAGCAAAGCAAGAAGTTAAACGCACTCATGATCGTCAGGTCTATAATGAAAAAATGGCTCGTTATACAATGGAACTAGCAGAGATGACTGCCTTGATTTCAGAGGATAATGCCAATTGGTTCAGAGACTATGCACGAGATAACTTCATTGAATCCCTTCAGATGTTGATTGATCACCCTGAACTTCTTGACTAAATGCAGATAAATGGAAAGTGCAAATAGAAAGAGAACAATTTAAAAATCTAAAAAAGTCCCTTAAAAAGACTTTTTTAATTTATTTTAGAGAAAAAATTGAAGAATATTTTTGAAGAAGAATAGATAAGACCGAACAAGGGAAACCCAGTTTAGTCTTTTGCTTACCATGTCAGTCCTTTCAATTGATTCCCTGCTTACTTCTACGGAAACACGCTTTTACGCGCTTACAACTAAACAGCTTCGTGCAACCGCGCTGCGCGCTCGTTTCACACTGGAAGAGTTGGAAGATGTGTATGGCGTTGTTCACCATAAAACAGTGGTGAATATTCTGATGCGACGATATATATTTGGTATTATTTCTGCTCTCTTTAAAACACTTTCTTTGGATGTCTTTCAGTGCATAAGCAAGTTTGTGGATTTTGACATCAATTTGCAACAGCGCATTCGCAATTATGTATCTCGTCAACATGCCATATACGACGATTGGTACATGGATGCATGTACAGTAAGAGATAACTCAGAACCACAAGAGATTGATGGCGCAATTCAGTATGTTCGGAGATGTGGTATAAGACAATATATAATGTTTTGGATTCTGGATAGTGAAGAGCACCGTGATGCATATTATCAATTCACAAAGCAACAAAATATTGAACGTCGTAAAGAACTCGATCGCATTAAATACAACGAGAATGAAGCAAAACGCCATATTAATCCTATTCAACAACTGCGCGAATACCTAGATGCAGAGTGGATAGCTGAAACAATGGTTGGCGAAATAGAGGTATCTTATATTCAAAATGAAAAGAAATGGCTTTACAAATATGCAGAATTACACTTCCCACATATCTAAAGTTTCTTGAACAAAATCCTGTTAGTCTTGACTAAATCAGAAAAAGTGGAAAGTGCAAATGGAAAAATTAAAAAAGGGGAAACTCTTTTTAATTTTTATGTGAAAAAAAATTGAAGACTTTTTGTGAATATAAATGTATAGAGCTGTATCCCCATATAGCTCTTTATAATCGACATGCAATCAGAACAATCTGCGCTCTTCACGGAATCCTTTCAGGCTGACTCCTTCGCGGAATCCTTTCAGGCTGACTCCTTCACGGAATCCTTTCAGGCTGACTCCTTCACGGAAGATACCGAATGGAATGAACGTGCTCTTGCTTGGGCAAAATCACGCCCCGATTTTGATTACACGCAAGACAATGCGTGGAAGGACTTATTGGAATCTGAGCTCACGCAAGAGCTTAAACCCGTTCAATCCAATCTATTTCCTCTATTTACCGAATATGCGCCTGCTACTGATATTCAGCAAGTACTGGAAACCCCCCCTTTGCAACCATTTCATATTGAGCCCAATCATTATGTGTCAACGAACCCTCTTGAACGCATTAAAGAACGCATCGAGGCATTCTTTAGTCATTTCAGAGTGTCCTTTGAGTTCACTAATTTGGGAACATACACATACAAATGCATGTACATCAATGAGCATGAGAGCAAATGCAACTTCTGGATTAATCTATTTACTGCCGATGGATTCATCATTGAAATCCAACGCATGTCTGGTGATGGATTTGGATTTATTGATGCGGTTCGTGCCTTTCGCCACTGGTTGCAAATCAATGAGGTCATTTCAAATCCAAATGAACCGCCTTACAAGCCGCTTGAAGCAATGAAATTGTCCGCTGGATTAGCTCCTATGCCCGCCATGTTCATTGACCCTCAATTAGTTAAACAAACTGTTCAGAACATGATTGAAATGGCCTCCTCTCTGTACTTTGATGTTGCCACAGAAGCCATTACCGCTCTTGCAGACACTTCCTCTCAACCAGACATTCTTGAAGCAATTGTGTCCAACTTACGGACACGCGAATTGCTTTATACACGTCTCAGTTCTGAGGAGACCCATATCTGCTATTGCATCCTGGTTATTATCCAAAACATTCTTATTGCGTACCCAGAAATGAAATATCAGTTTGTAAATCTTCTCCCTGAACTCATCCGCACATTTCAATGCCGCACACTCCCTCAAATCTGGGAGAAATCTGCTGAAGTTCTCTTGCTCCTTGGGGAGCCCATTGAGCCTGCGGATATGACTGCAATCCTTGAAATGCTGCGCAGCAATCCCTTTCCCACACTTGATGGCCTTGCACTGAAATTGGAAGCACTTTAACTTGAATTATAAAAAATAGAAAATACAAATATAAAAAGAGCAAAATTAAAAAAAGAAAGAAGCAAAAAATGCTTTTTTCTTTTTTTAATTTGATTTTATATGAAAAAAATTGAAGACTATTTTTGAGAGAAAGTAGGTAAGACCGAACTACCAGTTTAGTCTTATTCGCTTACTACATACTACTTTATTATCCACTTAAGAAAATGTCCTGCGCTCGCCATGATGATTGCTGCCAAGATTGCGGTCGCCGTCACTGCTGTCAGAGTTGCCGTGGCCAGAATTTCCAGGAAAATCTCAACGAGCCTTGCACTTGTGAGCAAGAATCAGCTGT
>Ga0214919_10009159_pt1 | contig 12803 bp, 12 predicted proteins | sample LL1503_MetaG_FD_177994 | JGI IMG/M metagenome (GOLD analysis project Ga0214919, IMG submission 177994) | Freshwater microbial communities from Lake Lanier, Atlanta, Georgia, United States - LL-1503 | ecosystem: Environmental > Aquatic > Freshwater > Lake | place: USA: Georgia | collected...
TTCCTGTTGATACAGCGGGGTATATCATACTTGCTGAAGCATTATTAAAAGTATCTTGAACTAATCCTACATTATTATTTTTTGAATTTAATACTATAGAATTACCATCTAAATCAATTAATGCTATCAATTGAACATCAGATATTCCTGAGTCGTATAGTGAGTTTTGACCCGCAAATTGGATATAATTAAAATATCCAAAATATTGGGTATAATTTTGAGCAGCAGATTTAGAAGCATAAGTTGTTAATTCACAACCATTATATCTTGGATTTGTTACTCTAAGAGTAGTATAATTAGAATCTTGAACGGCAGCTTTAGTAGCACTTCCACTTAAAATAGCTTGTTCGTTAACTGCTATATTTGGATTTGTTTGAAAATCTACATCCATGTATCTTGTACTGACTCTTGAAATTTGAGAATCATTTTGTATTACTTCACAATCAGGTTCTATATAAGACTCAAAAATTGTAAAATTAGTAACATTCATAGTAGAAAGAAATTCAGTTTGAGAAATTACAATAGGAGGTACTACTCCTTGAATTTCTATCTGATTTACATTTCTAGAACTACCTGGATTTAAAGGAGTACTTGCTGAGTATAGTATTCTTTGGGTTCCTATTAAATTGCTAGAATCATATATTTGAATACCACCAGCATTAAAAGAGGAAGGATCGCATGTTTCTGTAAACGATAAATAATATGTTTTGTTAGTATCAAAATCATATAAATTAAAATAATAACCTCCAAATCCACCAAGATAAGGAAGAGATGATGTATTATATACTTGAACTATTTCTACTTTACAATCACTTAAATTACCATTAGTAACTACTAAATTAGAACCACTCAATTGACCATCATAAAATTCTGTTTGTGATGAGTGAATAAAAGGTACAGCCCCACTTACTGAAGGTGTTGCTCCGCTCCAACTTTGAGTTACATTTACAACGTTTGTATACGTGTATAATGAAGAGGTTTGACCAAGTAAATCAGGGTATGAACCTCCACTATCTCCTTCAGTATAACCAACAGATATAGAACCTGTAATAGTCATATCCTCAACAATGTAAGGGGTACCAAGAGGACCTGAACCTGAGGTGTTTGAACCTACTTGGGCAATTGAATTAGAAGGACTAACCTGTGGTACAGGATATCTATTTCTATCTAATAATGTATTTTTTACTACAATTCCAGCGGCCAATGAAGATCTAGCAGGAATGAAATCTTGTAACATTTTAAATAATGAGTTATCAAAAAACTCAATTAATCTAATGTAATCCCACTCTTGATAGTTTGAAGTATATTTTTCAAAATACACATCTCTAATAGCATCTAAATCAGGATATGTTACTGCGGATGAGGATTGGAATCTAGGATCTCCAATTACATCTCCTATATTAAAGTAACCTAATTGTGAGTTTATATCCTCATTTATTTCATTTTGAGGTGAGAAAGCAATTTCAACATAATCAATGTCTTTAGTATAACTAGAACTTATTGCTGGGAATTGTTGAATTGAACGATAAGGAGATAACACATTAGCATTTGGTATGTTTGAATTACTACTGCTATAAGGTAAAACAATATTTTGTTGTTTTACTTTGTCTGAAATAGCGTTTTGAATACCTGCTGGGACTTGATCAAAGAAAAATACTTCTTGGTTTGAAATAAAGTCATAACTTCCATTTAAATAAAAATTACTAGTTCCAACAAATGAAGAGGTAGGTACCCAAGATCCTGTTACTTTTGGATGAACAGAAATAGAAGCAGTATATAATTCGCCTCCTAAAGTAGCTCTAAATGCTAAATTTTCACTTGACTCAATTGAGTAAGGATTCATTACATAAGCATCAAAATTACTTTCAGATAAAGCTGATTTGTAATATCTAATTTCTTGGAAAGAACCTGAGAATATTTTGCCTGCTAATGAAGATGAAATACCAAAAAATGATTTAGTACTATTATTCCAATTAGCAACTGCTGTTGTTACTGATGAAGATGCTTGCCATCCTATAGTATTACCATCCTCACCATTATAATTTTTATCCTTAGCATATAATGTGTAATTGGTTCCTTGTTTATTTACTAAAACAGACCACCATTCACCATTATAAAAAGGTAAATAAATACTTGCTGATGAATTTGGTGATGCTGGGTCAGGAATAAAGTCTAATTTAGCAAACTGGTTATAAGGGTCAACAGGTTGTCCTAAATAAGAACCACTATTGTATCCTGATCCTGTATATTTTAATACTAATTTAACATTTTGATCTGTTACCCATAAACTTTGGGAAGCAATACTTCCAGTATTATATGGTAAACCATCTGTTCTAAATCTAAATTCAACCGATTGGGGTTTGTTGTTAGAGGCAGCCCAATCTGAATTTAATGTAAAAGATGAACTAATGTAAGAGGATCCACTTGTGTAAAAAGCGTAATTATAGGTATCTTCCCAATTATCGTATGTATTTGGGTTTCTGTCTTTACCTCCAAATTCATTAATACGAATAATAGTATCAGGAACACCAAATAAAGTAATTAAAGCTCTTAAACCAGCAACACTTCCTTTTTTCTTTAAAATATAAGGAACACTATTATATATACGTTTGTATATAGAATCATTAAGATCCGAAGTTGGAATTAATGAACTTGTTGATGAAGCAGTAACATAAGTAGAAATATATTCTAATCCTGAATTAGCCGGAACTGGTAATGAACCTGTTGTAAAAGGTAAATTATATAAACTACCTGATGGAGTTATACCAATTAATGCTTGATAAAGATCATTAGATGAAAAATTATTTTGGTAAATTTTTATACCTAAATCTCGTAAAATATCTGCTACTAAGTCTTTAGGAGCACCATAAGTTAATCGGTTATCATTATCTGCTTTAGTTGTAACGCTTTGGATATAAACAAAAACATTATCAAATAATTGCCCAACCATTTCAACAAATAAGTCAAATTGAGCATTATTTGGATCTTCTAATAAATAAGAAGGAATAGCTAATGTTAAAGCGTTATTATTTTCTAAATCATATTCTTCAGCTACTAATGATTGTGTTACAAACCAATTATATCCTTGAACTGAACTGGTTGAATAATTTGTATAAGGGGGGGTTGATGATGTTTTAGGCCAACTTGTTGAACCTGATGTGAAATATAGATAATATTCATAATCATCGAAAGTAGTAATAATAGCATCTATTTTATCCTGCCATATATTATTACTTTGAGAAACATAATAGTTAGTAGTAGTTCCTGTTGAGTAACTAGCACTATAATTATATTGTTCTATTAATCCTAATTTATAATAAAAATTTTCTAATCTAGTTTGTGCTGATGAGAAATGAATAAAATTAGAATAGTTAGAATAATCAACATTAACTTCAACTCCTCTTTTTACTAATAAACTGTTTAATTGGTATTTTAAACTACCTGATCCTTGATTAGAAGGACTTCCAGTTAATGTATTATAGTTAGCATAAGAAGTAGCATTATTGTATTGGTCAGTAACATTTAAATTAGTGTTAGGACCTTTTAAATATATTTTATTATCAACAACATCAAATATTTGAGTAATATCAATATTGTAGGCAACTGGTTCTGAAACTTGTGTTACGGCCCAACATTGAGAGTTTATGTCAAATTGTTGAGGTAATGGTTCATATAATTTAATTAAAACTGTAGGGTTATTAGCATCTGTAGTGTCTAATAAAGCATTAACAGCAATTATTAAATCATTATTACCAAAATCTAAATAAAAATCATAATAACTTCCTGTTGAATTTGTAATATCATTAATTAACTCTGTTGCCGAAGAAATTACTAAAGCATTAGGGATAGAAGTTGTATCTAATCTAATTTCTGTTCTATCCGAACTAATTTGTGAAATATAATAAGGATTAAAATTATTAGAACCTAATTTTGGACTTAAAAAATTATACAAAGTATTATATTGACCTTCAGTATAACCATAAGCTTTTAAATCAACCTCAGGATATAAAACAACATTATTATCTATTAATTTATATCCAGGATATCCACTAATATTTTGAGTTAAAATATTACCATTTAAATCATAAATAAAATATTCTAAATAATCTATTTGAGGGTTAAATGTTGTATCTATATTAAATGAATTAATAAGAGAATTATCCGAATTAGAATACTCTTGTAATTCAAAGGTAAATGGATTAATTGGGGTTATGTTAACTACTTCAGCCATTATATGCTTCCTGAGATTATTTGTTGTTGTAAGTCTAAGTTTTCTTGTCTTAATTGAGTGACTTCCTCAATTAATGCTTGAATTGTATCATCCGTTGGAGTTGTAGAACCAATATAAGCACCACTTGTTGTTACAAGGTACTGATGGGAATTAATATCTCCAAGCTTAGGTATTTGATAGAATAAATCTTGGTAATATTGAAAAAATTGATCTACCGTTATTAGGGGTAAAGAAGCAGATAAGGAAGAAGTAACATTAACTAATTGAGTAAAAGAAGTATCAATTACCTTAGTATATTGATTTTTATCATAAACTATTTTATTTAATGCTATTTGTTCCATTATCCATTAATTACTTTAAAGTAATATTGATCGTTAAATACTATTGTTGAACCGTTTATTGTACTTTGAATTAATACAGTATAATATCTTTCTGGTTGTAGGAAATTCATATACATATCAAAATAACTTGAAGTAGCATCAGCACTTAATTGAGTATATTTTGAATTAAAATCAACAATATATTCATTAGTTTCTAAATCTTTAATAGCATAATAAGATGAACCTGAAGGTAAATAATAATTGTTAGTATAAACAGAAGATGTTTGCCATAATTGAATTGGATATTCAGGACGAGCATTTATTCTAAAACGGTTTATACTTGAACTATAAAATACTCCTGGATTTTGTGCTAAAGTAATAGTTGCTGGTAAAGTAGTTAGTACTAATTGAGTTGAAGAACCTGTGTTCCAAACTGAATCATCCCAACTAATTTGTAAGGATGGAGGGTAAATTGTATTAGTATCAACAGAAAAATATTTTAATTCAGGTTGATAATTTTTATTATATACCCATTCTAAATCTTGTTTTAATAAAAAACCATTATTAGGTAATTTTGTTGAAGGGATTGAACCTGAACCTGTTGTCCATGCTTTAACTGTATTAGTTACATTTAAATTAATATCTTTGTTTGTTCTATATGAAAAAGTAACAGAAGAAACATATTGAGAACCTGTATACCAAGATCCACCACCTGCTGGAACTGAAGATGTGTATGAACTAGTAGCTCCTGTTGGTGGGTTCCATAAAGAACTTCCTGAGTATCCTGCCCATATCCAACTACAACCATCTGTTGAAATAGGTTCATCTAAATAACGACCTGTTCCCATATCCCAATATTGGGCTACAGGATAACATACAATAGAAGATGTAGTTGATAATCCTGTGGCAGTAGAAAGAAAACATTGTAATTTAGCTTCCCAAAGTCCACTATCATAGGTAGCATCAGGCATAGGTTCAAAAACAGATGCTAAATCCTCATCAGCAAATCTTATTAAAAATCTACTTGTTTGGGGACTTGGATCAGAATAAGCAAAAGCAGTTTCGGTTGCTTCTATAATTTCATCTAATCCTGTATTCATGTTCGGAAACAATGAATATAAGGTAGCGTCTTTTTCGGGGAATATTTTTAATACTGCCATTTTATTATAAATTTACTACTCTTCCTTGAATATCTTGGTTAGGATATTTAACTTCAAAAATACTAGGATCTAATGAAGGATAAACAACATTATTTTGTGTTGCTGCTTTTATATCATAAGCATATTTACTATATCCTAAATCCTCTCCTGATAAATTACTAATTGTTATATTTTGTACTGTTTGAACACCTTCAATAGCATCTAATAAAATATAAAGATCTCTTAATACAATAGGTTCATTAATTGCCCATTTATCAATAGCAAAGAAATCTTTTAAAGCCGTAATACATCTTGTTAATACGTCATTACTATTAAAATTAGGTAAAACTATAATGCTAAAATTAACTCCAATATTAATAATAAATCCATCTTTAATATTAACAGAATCATTAACCATTCTATATTGAGATAAGTATGTAGTTAAATTTTGTTTTAAAGCGGGTGATGCTGTGGTTAATTGATTGCTTACGTTATATGACAACACATACAAGTCTAATACGGATTGAGATTCACCTGCTGATATTGATTGTGCTTTAGTAGGTTCAATATATGCTTTAGAAATAACTCCATATTTAGCAGGCATAGATAATGCTCTTACTAAATAATCATCTTGAGTTACATTTCGCAATTGTGAAGCAAAGTTAGCAGAAGCATTCTGTCTAATTTCTTCTATTGAATCTCCATCACCACCACCATCTGCTGCTATTGGATTAGTAACAGCTAAGGAATTAAATATTGTATTTGCTGTTACTCCATTTAGATTACTATTCAAAAATTGAATATTACCTGTTATATTTGTTAAATCATTGGAAGGAACATTTGCTGTAACTCCTCCACCTACTAAATATCTTACTGTTAAAGTAGTATTTGAAGGGGCAATACCATAAGTATTTGTAAATATAAAATTAGAAGGTGAAAATGCTGTTGTTAATTTACTTTGTCCAAAAGGTAGTCCTAAACCTACATTGTTTGGATTTGGTATAATTTCAGCATCATTATCTGCTGTAGTTCCTGAACCAAATTGAAGTTGTAAGGTTGTTGAATCTAAGAAACGAGTAGCAAATCTTCTTTGTATTAATTTTAATTGTAAAATATAAGGTGTATCTCCTGAATATTGGGACAAATTAGGATCATTTGTATTTGTATTTTTAATAGAATCAAATACGGTTTCTTGAGCTAAATAATCTACCTCATACCATTTATCACCTGTAGTTTGATCTGTAATATCTAAAATACCTACAATTTTTTCACCAGTAATTTCTACTGTTGAAAATGGGACTGGAGGTCCAAAAGAAAAAGTAGTGGTATTAATAGTAGCGGATGATGCTTTTCTTGTTTTCTTTAATAAGTAATAAGTAGGATTTACTCCACTTACAGAAAATATAGAAACTTCTGTAGGGTCTCCAGAACTAGATACTGAAAAATCTACTGGTTCTTCTACTAAAAAGGAAACATTTGAATTGCTTGTTGAGTTAATTACTGCGTTTGAGTTAATAAATAAAGCATAACTAAAATCAGGTACATAAGTAGAACCTGATAATAGAGCTGGTACTTGTTGGTAAAAATCAATAGCAGTAGTAGCTACTTGAGTTACATTTGGTTTGTAACCAAACATATAAGCTAATTCATATAGGTTATTGGTTTGACGAGCATATTGTAAGTAGTTTTCTTGGATTTGGTTATCTAAGTAGAATGATAAAACATCACCTACATAGGCAGCCATTTCCATAAACATCATACCTGGTGATGCTGGAGTAAAATCGTTGTAGGTTGTAGGAAAATAAGTTCTAGCATAGTCAATTAAACTAGCCCTTAGTTCACTAAAGTCCTTATTGATATAGGTTATATTTCTTTTTTTAGTAGCCATTATATAAATGCTAATTGTATTTCATCGTTTAATCCAGTATCTTTTATACTATATTTTAAAACTACATTGATTTGATTAATATCAGGGTATGATAATATATCTAAACTTCCAATAATTACATTTTGAAAATATGTTGATAATTGAGATTGAATATCTTGTTTTAAATATTCTGTATTTCCTTCTGTAATTTGTTGGAAAATAAATGCTCTTAAGTCTCCACCAAAAGTTGGATTTAAATATCTTTCATTTTTATTAGTTAAAAAGAAATTAATTAAATTATTTTTGATAGCCGCTTGTGTAGTATAATTTGATTTGAAAACAGCAGGAGCATTAAAAGGGATATCAACACCAACAGCAACCGAAGGTGCTGTATCTATTGGGAATATTTTTTTAGCTCCAAATGCCATTATTTACCGTTCATTAAAGCCATAATTTGGTCTAAACCAACATTGCCTTCAGGTAATGCTCCATTAACAGCATCTACAGGTCCTTGTGGTTGGAATTGTCCATTATAAGCTGTTGTTGCTGTACCACCACCTTGCATATCTTCTAAGATATTACCAAACATAGCTTGTCTTTCGGATGGAGTTAATTTTTTAGGTTTTGAAAGATGAGGTTGAGCATAAGTGTCTCTAATTGATTCCGTAACAATTGTTTTAGGGGCACGAACCGCTTCCAATAGAATATCTTTTAATTCTTCTTGGATAGCTTCCTTTACTGCCTCTTTAATAATTTTTTTAAAATCTGATGGTTTCATTGTTTATAAATATTAAGTTAATAAGCTTTTAAATTGTCTTTATCAATTATTGATTTTAATTCACTGATTAATGTTAGTGGGTTTGTAGTAAATGATAATTCTGTTTGAATTAAAATTATACCTTGTTGATTTTTACCAACAGCACGTCTACGAGTTACAGTTGGGGTATAAGGAACTTCTTGTATCTCAATAATAAATCCGTTATATGTAGTTTGGTTTAATGTTGTTTCTGCTTGTCTTTGAGCATCAGCACTATCATTTATACCTTTAGAAATAGGAACAAATGTTGAGTTTGGACTACATTTTGTTAAAATAGTATCTAATGAATTTAAAATATTAACAATTGTTAAAATAAACCCATTAACTAAAGATATAGAAATAGCAGAAACATTAATTGATGATTGTATTTTATCTAATCTAGAAGTTCCAGTTTTAGTAAAAGTTAATTTATTTTTAATATCTTCTAAATCACTTAAAGCAGCAGGAACAGCACCCGGAATAACAGGTACAAATTTAGCAGCTAATGATACTGCTGTCTTAGTAGTAGATATAATATCAATAGTAGCTATTACTAAATTAAAAAAAGTATTTAATCCTGTAATAGATTTAGTAATTGTATCTAAATTAGTGCCTATGTTATTTAATTGTCCTACTAAAGCATTTCTTTCTAAAATTACTTTATCCAAGGTTGCTTGTGGAACACAAGTACCATCTGGAGTAGTAACATCTGTTAATAATTTATTAGCAATAGGAGTTAATAATTGTTGAATAACTTTACCTTTATCATATATAATATTACCTAATTTGGCTGAACCTTGAGGTTTTAAACTATCAGGGATAGACTTTAAAAGCGCTGCTACATCAATATCTTGTATGTTTGCCATTAGATTGTAAAATTATTTTTAGATTTAATATTATTTAAATTTTGTTGTAAACCATTTAATATAGTTGACATTTGACCTGCTACAATGTTTAAGGGACCTAAAGGAGTACCTGGAGGAGTAGAGACTAATGTAGAACATATAGTCATAAAGGCCTCTAAATTTACTAATAATTGATTTAATAAAGTAACTGTTTGGTTTCCTAATAATAAAGGTTCGGTTGCGTTTTTAGACCCTAATTTTATTAAAGGCGCATTTATAACAAAATTTGCTTTAGTATCAAAATTAAATCCTTTTACAGCACTAAATCCTATTGTTTGAGCTGAACTCAATAGAATATGATCTGTGGTTGAGTTAAATATTAAACGACCTGAATTAATTATTATTTGTTTTCCAGCATATTGGTCTGGAGATGTAGGGGCTGTTTTGTAGCTATCATAAAGCGTACTTGATGCTTTTAAAGGTATTTTTTGGGTACTTGTAGCATAAATAGAAGAATCATCATTATTAATATCCTCTACTGTTGGTACCCAACCTTCTTCTGTTTGAACACCTTGACCATTTCTAATAATTAAAATAGGATCACCTTCAGTACCTACTGTAGACCAATTATTAGGTGTATTTTTTACTGTTGAACCAATTCTAATACTATTACCCCATCTACCTTCATAAATTATATCACCTTCAAAAGGTAATATGGGATGGATATTAGAACGTTCTTTAAATGTTTTACCTAAAAATATTTCTGTTGATTGATCTGTTACTCTTCTTACATTACCTCCTTCGGTTTGAATATAGTCTTTTTGTTGGGTTGGAGGTAAAGCATTTGGAGTAGTTGGAAAAGCATTATGATGTGGATGATTCCAAAGTGAAACTATATTGATATAATATTCAACACTATTAGATGAAATTGAAGCAATTTCAGTGCTCGGAAGTCCAATCAAATAAACAATTTCATTAACTAATGGTAAATTTTTAAAATTACCTGTTAAAGGTCTTGCTATGGGTAATAAAGGAGAAGGTAATGGATTTACAACATCTTCATATTCTATAATACCTAATCCATTCCATTCACCTAATTCTTTAAATCGTGGATGATTTTCATCTAAAACAATACTTAATACTCTTACCGCCCTAATTAAATTAGCTTGGTTTATAGAATTAGCAACGTTAAAATTATTATTAGCGTTGGAATTAAGTTGTTGATTTAAAGCTGAAAATCCATATTGGGTCATTAGTTACCTCCTTTTAACTCGTTCATAGCAGATAATAACTGCTCTTTTTCCTCATCGGAAATTGTTAAAGCTCCTTCAGATGTAGTAGTTGCCATAGCACGTTGAGCTAAAGCAGCCATCTTGATCAAGATGTCATCATTTTTAACACTTATTTCCATATATTCTTTAATTAAAGGAACTACCAAAGTAGCATCCCCAATATCAGAAATTAAAGGTTTTAATTCGGAAATTAAAGCAGTAACCTGTTGATCTTTTTTCTTTTGATTGTTGTAGATTTCTTCTAAAACATCAGAGAATTTTTTGTTCTTAAAAATTATGTTATCAAATTGCGACATAAATATACATTTAGTTTTTTATAAATATGAAAACTAAAAATTTGTATATCCATGTTCTAAATAAAATACATAACCTTCTTTAAATATGTCGTAGAGTTGATTCGCTATTTTGGTAATTTTAGGAGTTTTAACATCTACAATTTCACGGATATAAATGTAAAGTGCTTTTTTATTAAACACATCTAAGTTTTCTCGTTTGCGAAATAATTCTAAAATAGCATCCGCAATTTGAGCGTCATATTCTTTAGGAAATAAATTATAAATATTTCGGGTACAATATTCGGTATAAATGTCTATAAACATCGATAAACGTTCATCATGCGAAGTATCATCTATACTATATGAATGTTCCTCATCTTCCTCAATAGTATCTAAAGCAACAGTATCAATACGTTTTTTATAATTTTTCTGGTTTGATAAAATTAAATAACGTTTAGCAATGGTTCCAAAATAGGAATATGCTTTGGCTCCTTTTTCTGGATTAAATAGATGGATTTTAGATAGTAAAAAAGTAATCACCTCATGTTGTAAATCCTCAATATTATCTACTTCAGTGTAGTAAAATTTAAAGGTATGAATAATGTTTTCGGTAAGTTTAAAAAAGGCATAGTGAATTCTATCGTGATAGATTCTACTCTTTAACTCAAAATCAGTAGTGTTATTATATAATACAATAGCATCTTCGGTATCTTGGGTAAAGTATTGTACCCCTTTTTTCTTTTTTACTACTACCTCTTCCATTATTTTGTAATGTTTTTAATAACAAAAGCATTTAACGCAGCTTGTATTGTTTTAATTTGTTCAAAGAAAAATCCTACCTCATCATCTGATTTAAAACTACCTTTGGCATCTATATCAATCATTTTCTTTTCTGCCATTTCAATAGTGTCGGAAATTTTATTTAAATAGGTCATGTAACCTGCGAGAATATCTTCTTGTTTCTCATTTTTCTTAAGAAGATTAAAGGTCGTGAATCCAAGAGTCACGACCAATATTGAAAGTAATACAATTGTTAATATCATAAGTTGTCTAATAGGTTTTTAAGTCCCTCACTTTTTACACTACCTAATGCTTTAGATTTAGCGGCTGAAGTTACTGGGGCTGATTTCTTATTATCCAATGTAAATACTTTCTTTTTAACCTCCACGTTACCCTGTAATTTAGGTAACCATTCTCTTTCAAACTCAATTCTGGCTGCCATTAAATCTGCTTGATGTACAATAAAAGGTAATGCTGTACGTGGTTTTTGTTCTGGCATATAAGTCATTAAGTATTTTTTATTTGCCTCATCATATAAACCATCATGAGTCTGAATGGTAATCATTTCATTAAAAGTATATTGAATACCATGAGATTGGAGTAAAAATAATCCTCTATCAGGAACAGAAGCAAATGGAACTTTAGTATTAAACATATAGTCCTCACCTAATTTTTCACGTCTCCAATTATCAGTTTGGGGGATATATGATTCTTCCTCTTCAGAACCCATTTTACCCAAATCATGATTTAGGGCAGAAAATACTAATTCCTCTTTAGTATAAGTTGAAACATCAGCACCCATTTGAGCCCACAAATCGTGAAGGTGAAGAGCACAAGTAATAACTCTATTAACATGTTCTACATAACCTCCGGGAAACGCATTATGATATTCTTTTTTATGAGCAGCAGGCATCAACATTAAACGCTCACTATATTGTTCATAAAACTCAACTAATTTTTCTTTACGAGGTGATGAAATGTGGTCTTCAATAAAGCCCATCATCCTCATCCAATTTTGATGGATTTGTTCTGCTGTTAAATTCATAATTAATATTGATTAATTTCTCCCGGACCTAATGGTTCTTGTTGTACAAACGCTTTAGCATCACTAATTGCTTCACGTATCGTAACTAATACTTCCTCAACTTGTTCTCTTGAACCACCACGATTCAAAAAGAAATGGATCTTCTCTACTTCCCCCTCTGCTCTTTCCAACCGTCTCATTATTATTTCTCTGTTTTTCATATTTTATTCACTT
>Ga0214919_10009161_pt1 | contig 12802 bp, 9 predicted proteins | sample LL1503_MetaG_FD_177994 | JGI IMG/M metagenome (GOLD analysis project Ga0214919, IMG submission 177994) | Freshwater microbial communities from Lake Lanier, Atlanta, Georgia, United States - LL-1503 | ecosystem: Environmental > Aquatic > Freshwater > Lake | place: USA: Georgia | collected 2015-03-15
GACCCTGGTCTACGACCTTGTTGGTTAAAGAAACGTAAAGATTCATTAACTATTTTAAGGTATTTTAATAAACCACCCGCATAACCACCTGAACTTGATATTCTACTTTCTTTACTTCTAATGTTAGACATTGATAGTCCAATTCCTGCAGCATCTGAAGAATAAGTTGATATATCCGTTAATGTATTTAATAATCCACTTCTTGAATCTGAATTATTATAGTGTAAAACACAAGATGCTAATTGAGGTACCTTTGTACCCGCATTAATCATAATTGGTGTTGCCTTAGAAATGAGTTGATTAGATAATGATTTGTAGTACTCAACCGCATCTGCAAAGTTATCCGTAACCCATAATGCAACTCTCATATACATATGTTGTGGTCTTTCAACTACAACACCATTAGGTCTTTTTAACAAGTACATTTCTTGTAAAGATCTCCAAGCAAAGTAATCAAAATTATAATCATTATCGTGATTAATTACCTCATCAATACTATCCTCACCATATTCTTTAATGGTCTCAATCAATTTTTCATTGATGATACCATCACCAAATAACAAATTCATAGTTTCTGAAAAACTTGGATTGGTTTCTTTATGGTATGAAGAAATTGCAACTGAAGACGCTAATCTTGAGTAATCGTGGTGACTACCAGTGTAAGATGCCGCAATCTCATAAACTAACTTATCTAATTCTTTTGTTGTTATTACACCCTCAGTTGGTACTGAAGTAATAACCTTAATAAAAATCTCATCTGAATTAACATTCAATCCTTTTGCTGCTTTTTTAACACGGTTGTAAATTTTCTGTGGGTTAAACGTTACATTATCCCCATCTCGTTTTAATATTTTAAGTGACATCATAATTTTTTAATATTTAAAAATCTTCTTCAAACGTAATCGTTTCGTTCAATTTTGCTTTTTGGTATTCCATTGTTCTTGATTCAAAGAAATTACCTTTTGTTTCAACTGCAATTTGTTCCATGAATTTAAATGGTTGTTCAACATTAAATTCTTTACTACAACCAAATTTAACTAAAAGACCATCAACAACAAACTCCAAATATTGTTTCATCAGGTTTGAGTTCATTCCAATCAATGAAACAGGTAATGACTCAGTAATGAATTCTTTTTCAATTTCTAAAGCCGATAACAAAATCTCCTTAATTCTTTTTTCAGATGGTTTTTCCTCACAATGGTTGTTCAATAAGTGAATTGCAAAATCACAATGTAAGTTTTCATCTTTAAAAATAAGTGTATTTGCATTACACAAACCTTGCATTATTCCTCTTGATTTCATCCAAAATATTGAACAGAATGATCCTGAAAAGAATATACCTTCAACCGCAGCAAACGCAATTAATCTTTCTTGGAATGATGAATTATCAATCCAATCAAGAGCCCATGTCGCTTTTTTCTTAACTGCTGGTAAGTTCTCAATTGCATTAAAACACTCATCTTTTTCTTTTGGATTACTAATGTAAGTATCAATCAATAACGAATACATTAATGAGTGAATATTCTCCATCGCCAACTGAAAACCGTAGAAAAACTTAGCCTCAGGATATTGTACTTCACGATAGAAGTTCTCCGCCAAATTTTCATTTACAATCCCATCAGAAGCTGCGAAAAATGATAATACATTCTTAACAAAAAACTTTTCATTATCTGTTAATTTTTCCCAATCGCGAATATCATTCGTTAAATCTACTTCTTCAGCCGTCCAAAACGCCGCCTGATGCATTTTGTAGTATTCCCATATGTCATTGTGTTCAATCGGGAAGATAACAAACCTGTTAGGGTTTTCCTTTAATATTTTTTCCATTTTTTTCTTAAAATTAATTAGTTTTTGTTTCGTTTTGTCTTTGTTGTCTTTTTTCTAACAACTCTTTGACTCTTAATCGTTGTTTTTCTTCTTTTTGTTCTTCCAACCCTAAGAAAGTCATAGAACTATCGGTGTCAATGTCTAGCATCGCATTATCAAATTTACAATTCTCAAATACAACTCCGTCATCACCAACCCTTGATTTTGTAATTGCTATTGTTGCTAATTTCATTTCTTTCTGTTGAAGTGTTTTTGCAACCGTAATAATAACGTGACCAACTTGTGCCTTTTTAATTGATCCACCCATTTGATCAGTTGTTACAACCTCAGAAGAAATAGAACTTCTATTACCTTGTGTTGCAGTCCATCCAACTAAATCCATTTCATGACACATAGCTTCAAATGCTCTCATTACAGACCCCTCACTCTTCCATTCATCACCTAAATTCTTATCAGGAACAACACAGTCAATGTAATCAAGTAATACCATATCAATCTTATTACCATCAGCAACCATCTTTCTAATCTGATTCTTAATTTGTGACATAGTTACCGTATCAGATGGTAACTTATTCATAATTAACTTATTTGGCATAGATTCCTCAATATCTTTAACCTTTTTGATAACTTCGTCTCTTTTTTCTGACAATTCATCAGGGTGAACCTTAGTCCAAAGTGTATAATGTTTTCTTTGAATTACCTTTGGGTTATCTTCAAAAAAGATCTGAAGTACGTTGTTTCCTAAGTTAAATGCGTGGTTAGCAATTTTAGTTAAGATTGTAGATTTACCCACACCCGTTGGTGCCAATATAACCCCAATCTCACCTTTAGCTAAACCACCTTTCAATAGTCTATCAATTCCAGGTATTCCCATTGGAATTGGGTGTCTATAGTCTTCATCAAGGACCTGATCAATATTGGAGAAGACATCCATTGAACTTGTGTCTTTAGCTCCTACTTGTAAAGCTCCTCTAACCATTTCCTCAAGGGCATCATAGTTCTCAAATTCACCACCATCAATGATTTTTTGAGCTTTGGTCATAACCTTTTGAAGTTCCTGTTGTTTACAGAACTTTAACGCCTTTTCCTGTACAAAAGCTACACCATCAATAGGTGCGTCTTTAATTTTCTTAATTGTATCCAATACTATCTTGGATGCAATCTCTTGTTGTAATTCAGATTTAGTAATCTGTTCTAGTGTCTCAAATGATGGTGTGTGATCATATTTTGTATAATACTCTCTGATCATTTGGGTAATTATTTTAAAGTATTTATTTTCAAAATAATTGTTTTCAATCACATCAATGATTGAATGTGAAAAATCTTTATCTAAGATAATTTGATTAAGTAATTGTAATTGGAATGTGTTTCCTAGATACTCAAAATTTTTGTTTGTCGCCATAATTTTCCTTCTGTTAGTAAAGATAAATACTATTAGTTTTGGATAAATTCAGGGTAAAAATAATTAAAATTTTTGCCTGAAAAAATGTCAGTCAGGTCGTTTAGTATACCTTTTAGCTTTGGGCGTAGGTCTACGGTATATCTTACCTTTGGTGGATACACTTTAGCGTCAAACCTTCTCTGACAAATTGTCATGTCTCCAACCTTAATATATAGGTTAAAATTTTCATCACCGTCAGTAATTGACGTATTTAAAATTTCTGGATTCTCAGAAATTTCATATTTGTTGTCTAACATATAGACCACTGATCGCATTTTTAAATCATATTGTAATTTACGACATACCATACTCATATGGTCATAAAAATCCTCAGATTTGTGGGCATTTTTGTTAAATCCTTTAACGTTAAAAAAACGTTGTACTACAATGTTATCATTACACATTAATAGGAATTCAACTTTTGTTACATCTTGATCTCTCATCTTGTTTTTGTTTTTACTTTTTGTTTTTAAATTTTGTTTTTTCTTTTCTTGATAATTTTAGAAATGGTTTTAAAAAATTAACCCAAGAGTCATCACCTTTTGGTAGGTATTTGAAGAACCCGTCATCCATCATCATTCTAATTAGGTTTCTATGTCCTCTCCCATCGGGATCCATCGATTCAGAGTAATATTCCCTAACCATTTCTTTACCCTCTTCATCAATTAAAGGTTCTGACAAATCTACGAGTTTTTTATTGATTTTAAAAAAATCATCACCCATAATACCTTCTTTGGTTTTTCCACTGAGTAGATTTCCTAAAACAACATTTTTTTGTTGTTCTTTTAACAATAACTCACCCTTTGTTAAAATATCGGTTAAAGATATCTCCGAATCAAGTATTTCAGGGAAAAACTTAATTAAAGTTTTCTCACCCATTAAACTTATTCCGTCAATATTATCCGAAGTATCACCAGCAAGGATCTTAAATGTCATAACATTATAATGAGGAATTGAACAATCTTTAAATTTAATGTTGTCCCCAAATCTATAATACGACTTTAAGTTTGGTGAATAGATTAATACCTTTTCTGAAATTAATTGAGTTAAGTCTTTATCACTTGAGAATATCGTTTTCTCTTCATCTAAAGAGATTTGACAATAGTAGGCAATAAGATCATCCGCTTCCGAATTTTCAACCTCTAATTGTCTTATAAACATCTCTTCAAGATATTGTTTAACCCTTGTTTTTTGTTTGTTAAATGAATCTGTCTTCTCCTCATCATTAGGAGAAGACTTACGATTCATCTTATATTTTGGATATATTAATTTTCTTTGTGATGAGTTTGTATCACTATCCCAAAAGACCATAACTTTATTAAAATTAGTTTCTTCTAAAAATTTACGAACTGTGTTAAGAAAATGCCAAGTCCCACCAATGTGTTCCCCATTATTATAAAAATCCTTAACTCCGTGAAATCCTATTTTTAATAAATTGTTACCATCAACAATTAATGTTTTGACCATTTAAATTTTTTAAGTCGTTTGAAATACTTTTTACTCGTCAGAGTCATCATCAGATTCATCCAAAGAATAATCTGAATACCCTAATTTTGTTTCCCAATAATCAGAATATTCTTTCTTATAGTTATCCAAAGATTCTTTTGTGTCTGTAATATAACCTTGTGGTACTGCAATGATCTTACCATCTTTATACCCAAGACCATTAACATGATTCTTTAATATAGAAATTTTTGTTCTAATTGCAAATGATACTTTTCTACCATTCTTAGTCGCATCAATGTGACTAATACCTGCCTTTTTCTGATTACCAAATAAGAACACTAATGATGATGCTAACCATACCGCTTCACCACCTTTGGCTTTGATTTCAGGTTGTCCAAATGGATTATCAGGAAGTAACACCCAAGGTTGATTCAAAATAACCAAAGTGTTGTAATACGGATATTCTTCTTTTTTAGATTTTGAGATTCTTGAATGAATTCCCATACCAATTTTATCCGCTAATACTTTTGCGTTGTGCATTCCTCCACCTTTACCATCAAAAGTCATCTGACAAGGTATACTACCGATACTATCCCACAAAAATAATAAACTATAAGGAATATCACCTTTTTCTTGAGCATCAAGAATATCATTAATAAATTCAGTTGCTTGTTCAATCACATCAAACGAATCATTAAAAATAAACATACCATCATACTCACCAAGTTCGTTTTTTTCTGCCTGTAACCCTAATTCAATAGCGTGTTCCCAAGACCATTTTTTCTCAGTAATAATAAGAATAGGTAAGTGACCTTTTTTCTGAGCATCTGCTGCCGCGAGGATCATTGCCGTTGTTTTTGAAGTATTAGAATGCCCTAAAAACATATTTATACCTCCCATAATAGGTCCCGGTAATCCAGAAGACCCCAAAAAAGCCTCACCAAGATTATAAAAACTTTCTGGTTTGTATTTTGTTTTTGTCGAGTACTTACCTTTGATTGTCTCTAAAGATATTTCTCTTTTTCTTATCGCCATGTTATTGTGTAATTACTGAATTATATTTACGAATTTTTTCCAATGACTCAAGTTTATCTTGTGCGTTTGCGAATTTTTCAACCAACTTATCCATTTCTTCAAGATGTTGTGGGTGTTCACCAATACCAACAGGTGAAGTTAAATAAACTAATAATGTTGCTTCCGCCTCAGCGATTTCACTACGGTATTTTAAGGACAATGCCTCATACATTTTTTCTGCTATTTTGCTCATTTTTTTGATTTTAAAAAATATGGACACTCAGTATTTCCAAGTGTCCATGTTAAAGTTTAATTAGAATGGTAAGTCTTCGTCAACTTCTTGATTAGACTGAGGATCAGCCTTTTTAACTTCAGACTTTACACTTCCACCCATAGAAATTTCTTCTTCTTGATTATTTGAGTAGATGTATTTTCCTGCGTCAGTGTCCCAACGTGGAGTTTCACCTCTTGCAATTGATTCAAGATATTCAACAGGTTTCTTAGAGTATACGTCCTCCCAAGTCAACTCATTGTTGACCCATGTTGATGCTTGTTCAGCGTCTTCATGTGTTGGTGTTGGATCGTCATACATAACGGTTTGGATAACCGTATATGTTGCACCTTTTGGTGTCTTTGCTTTTGTAAGTTCAAGGATTAAGTCACGACCATTATCAGAGTCAGTAACATCACCTTTTGCTTTCCAAATTGGAATAATTTTGTCAAGGATTCCTTCTTGTTTGTAATTGTGTTTAAATCTCCAAAATTTAACACCATCTTCTTCGTGATCACGGTCAATTACTTTAACAATATAAAACTTACGTGCTTTGTATTGTATAGCTAATTGTTTGTCGGATTCACGACCTGTTGACATTAACTCGTCATATACCTCATTCAAAGGTGAACGTTCGTTGTCATTTTTTCCTGGATCATAGAACTTCTGCCATTTACCATCAACATTGATTTCGTGAAACCAAACTTCCTTAAAAGGAGATGATCCATCAGTTGTAGGTAAAATACGGATTGTTCGTTGACCTTGTTTTTCGCTATCCTTAAGGATTGCAGCAAAATACTTTTTCATTCTTTCTTCTTGTGTGAATTTTGAAGTGGAAGAAGAACCACTTTGTTTTGAACTCTCATACTGAGCCAAAACTGCATCTAAAACATTGTTTGTCGCCATTTTGTATATATTTATTAAAGGTTTACGTAGAAAATATAGTTATAAAAAGTAGGGTAGTCAATAAAATATTTAAAAAAAAACTTGAGAGGGACATTGATGTCCCTCTCTAAAGTATTACATCATATTTGTGTCTTCGTCGTCGTAATTATTAAATGAAGTTTCAACATCATTTGTAGAGTAATTATTAGCATCATCAGTTGTTAAAACATATTCATTTTTACCTGATTTTTCCATTTCAGGTTCTTTGTCTTCAAAGAAATCAGATAATTTTTGGTTAAAAGGACCTGAATCTAAACTTCTTAGTTCTAATTTCTCTTGTGGGGTTTTTGGTCTAAATTTATCAAACTTAGTTTCTAAGTTATTTATGGTTGTTACCAAACCATCCATTTCACTTAATTTTTCCTCAAGAGTTTTTAGTTGAGCAAATAAGTTATCAAAATATTCTTCTTGTTTTTGTTCCATATTTTTTTGACTTGCAACTAAATCTGTAACATCTAATTCTTCTTTGTTTTGTTCTTCTCCCTCATCACCAAGTTCTTCTACCTCAGGATCGGTTGCAACATCAACAGGAGCTGCCGGTGGAGCCGGTGCAACTGCGTTAGGGTCAACGGGAGCCGCAGGGTCAACAGGAGGAGATCCAGCCGCAGGATCAACAGGAGGAGCTCCAGCCGCAGGATCAGGTGCTAACGCAGGATCCACGGGTGGTGCCAAAGCAGGATCCAAAGCGGGATCAACTTGTTCTGTTATGTATTTGTTAATAGAATTAAATCTACTTATTTCTTTTAATATTTTTTGATCTATCGCCATGGTTATCCGTTTAATAATTGTTTAATTCCTGTTTTAGTTTCGACTTGAATTTTTTTGAACGTGTTCATAGTATTATCAACTCTTTCAATTAATCCGTCTTTTATTCTAAGTGTGTAACAATCTCCAGTATCTAAGTCACAAACTTCTTTGTACCCATTACCTTTATCTTTCTCTGATACTCTTGTGTTTTTACCCAAGTAATTGTCTAAAATTAATTTTGTATTCATAATTGTTTTTATTTATAAATATCTAGTTATTCAATAAAATTAATTTATTGATATATATGTGTTTATCCCTTCTAATACTTTTTTTTCTAATGTGTTTTTATCTTGTTCTGTCATTTCAGTATATACATTATCAGGTTGGGTGGTTGGGTATTTAGTAACATACAATCTTACAACTTCTTCAACAGGAGGTGTACTATTATTAATTAATGATAATCTATCTTTAAATTTACTAATTGCAAAGTCAATAAATTTTTCAGCAGATATAAATGACACAATTGGTATGTTTAAATTAGTACCTCTTGAAAGACAATAGAACTTTTTATTAGTTGTTGTGGCAAGTACCGCCCCATAAGTTTCAGTTAAATTAATTGTACTATAATTATTTTCATAAGCTTTCATTCCACTTGATGATGCCGAATCTAAATAAATAAACAAAAATAAATATAATGATAATTTATCAAAATTATCATTTAGTTTTGTGACTCCATTAGTTGTGGTTTCTTTTGGTATTCCACTTGCAACAATCCTATCTCCAAGTAGTTTTTTAAAGTCCTTATATGATATTTGAGTTGATGTTGGACTATCTAATGGTGTATATCCAACATAACCACTATTAATTTTATCAGAACAATCTTGATTTTTAGTTATTGTATCAGTACCAGTCACATTTGAAACCACATTATTTTTTTGGAATATTACGTTTTCAGGTGATGATTTAGATTTCTCCTCATTTGCCTTTACTTGTTCTTGTAATTTAGAAATTATATTTAAACTTAAAGATTGTATAAAACTATCAATTTTAGGTAAACTATAAAAAGGTTGTCTTGTACCTTTAAATGTTGTACTAAATTCACCTTCACTAATCTGATGAGTTACAGAAGTAATCATATATGGTCCTGAAAACATAGGTATGTTTCTCACATTAAAATACATCATAGGTTGGATAAGCGCATTACCTAACATATCCACAGAACATTCGTAACTTCTATTTCTATATAAGTTATATAAAGATACGTTTTGAGATCCTGTACTTCTGTTTCTACTTTGATTTGCCATTTGATTTAACATTTCCAAAGATTCTGCAGTAGGTTTTCCCACATCTTGACCAACACTAAAGTTTTTAAATATTTGTTGATTTTGATTACTAATATCAATATTAAACCCAACTACCTTATTTGATTTATCCCAATTCTTTTTGTTAGATTGACTTTCAACTAATGGGTTATCACTTGCTCTTCTAAGATCAAAAGCATCATCTCTAAATCTATAATCAACATTGTCCTTCATATCCACATACTGACTAGGTTTGTTTGCGTAATAACATAAAAACTTAGGTGATGTATTTCTGTAGTCCACATTTAAGAATGTGCCCCAAAATGAGTTAGCAAATTCAGTTGATCCTTCACTTCTTGGTACAGGATTTTTTTCTGCGTCTTGTGCATTATAGAAATTAGCGTAAGCAGGTAATGGGAAATAAGTAAAATTATTTTGAGTTAAAATTGTTGACACAATATCTAACATATTATTTTTATATAATGACCCTTCAATTAAATCTTTAATTTTGAAGATATCAACATAAACTTTTTGTCCAACGTCTCTACTTGCCCTATCAAATAATAAAACATCTTCAAACATTGTTTTTGATTTAAAGTCACCACCGGCAACCCACGTATCATTGAACGCTTTAAATGTCTCCCACATCTCAACTCTTGTTTGTTCTCCCTCAAGTTGTGACTTATTACCTTTATCACCTTCTATTGTAATATTTGGTAAGCCAGCTCGTACACCTGTCATTAAATTAGAAATAACATTTTTTAAGTAAGTTTCTGATTTATCAAGGTATTCATCCATAAGACCATAAAACTTAACACCATCTACACTATTACCTAAATTTTGTACAATAGGAAGAGTTGTCGTAGTTGTTGTTACTTGTGAAGTAGTTACATTAACAGTACTAACAATAAATTGAGGATCATTAGGGTTTGATGATAAACCTGTAGAATATTGACTTATAATAATTGTATTAACCACCGTAATATTTAATGGATATTGAAACGCACTAAGTGACGGACCAGTATATAAAATTGTTCCTGAAGCATCTTTATAAACACCATATTTTTGTGGTCCAAATTTATACACAGAAATTGTGTTAGTGTCTTTAAGTGTTACAACCATTAATAAATCACCAGGTGTTTGAGGACTTGGTGCGGGTGTCGGAACGGGATTTGGTATTACAACGTTATTTGTTGGGACTTTAAAGTTATTAAGTTTCTGAGTTGCATATAACATAATCAACGGAGCAAAATCTTTAACATTTTTTTCAGTAAATTGTACATTCAAATCAATAAAGAAATCCGTTATATATGATCCATTATCAGAATATACTAACTCAGGTATTTCAGAAAAACCAACATATTTCTCTAAAGTTTTCCATGTTTCAGGGTTTGCAATTTTAGATTGAGCCAATGTAATAGTTCCACCGTTTGATGGTAAACTTCCTGATGTTCCTTGACTATACCCCTGATAAGATACAGGATCAATTAAGAATTTAGTGGAGAATGTTAAGAATGTTCTTCTATCAAACATAGATGGGTTACCCATTTTCAATACAACATTATATTCTAAGAAATTAGTTAGTATCCCTTGGAAATTTGTTTTTTGTTTTTCTATAACAGAATTAATCATCCCTTCAGAATTAAGAGTTGATGGTTTTTCAACAACTAATAATTCTCTCATTAATAATTGGAAGTTCTTATATGATCTTTCGGACTCTGTCTCAACATCTTTATCACTTGGAACTAATGTTTTATAATCATAAATTGACCTACTAAAGTTCAAGAACTCTTGTTCAAAGTAATCTAACACTTCCGTATCAAATGTTGTAAACATTTCCGATATTTTATTGTATTTTGTAATATCACCATTTAATGAAAAATTCTGTTGTGTTTTCTTATCTGTTAATATTTCTTTTAAATATGAATCAGGATTTGGTTTTGAAATTTTAGTATTATCAAAATAACCATAGTTTGGAGAACCCCAAAATAACCTAACCGATCCGTTAAAGACCGCAGGATTACTTGAAACCTCTACTTTCATTTTGTTATTTTTAAAACACTCGTCTTTTGTTTGATTTTTTGTATAACCAAAAGACGGCATTATAAAATATTTATCACCTTCAGTTGTTTTAACAATTGTTGACCAAGGTGTTATTTTTAATGATCTATCATTATCATTAGGATCAAAACCACTTATTTCAATAATTTTACCTGATGAATTTGTTGTCATCACCATTTTACCATTATTAATTAATGTTTGGATTTCAGTTTGTGAATATCCACCTGTAGCTGAATTAGTAACATAAAAAATATTTGGTGTAACCACACTAAAGTTTTCTCCTGTAAGTGTTTGGGATATATCAATAATATATTGTCCAACACCTCCTGTAGTACCACTCACTTGACTAACAATTTTAGTTCCAAGAGCAAGATTTGGACCTGAAATAATTTGTCCTGTAGATAATGTACCACCCGTAAACGTTAAAACGTCCATTGTTGTTCCATTAACATTACAAGTACCATTTAATATTGATGTATTTTGAGATATATCAACAACATATTTACCAACACCTCCTGTTGTACCATTTATTTGGGATACAATAGTTGTATTAACATCTACTGTTGGTCCGGCTAATATTTCACCAGGAGCCAAGTTATTATCATTAATAGTATAAACGTCTAATGTTGTTCCAACAATACTACAAGTACCATTTAATTGTGTTGTCCCCGAAAATAATTGCAATCCTTGTAAGAATACATTCATATCATCATACAACTTAGGGAAAAACCCTGTGTTCATAGTTGTTGAATTATATGAAACTAAATTTGGTGTTGCATTTACCGTATTTTCTAAAACTATATTGTTTTGAAATCCTTCAATATTTAAAGAATAAACTTTTGTTGATGCCGATGTTACGGGATCATAATTACCTAAATAATCAAAATCTTTCCAAACCTCATCTAATAAATCCACACCAGTATCATTCCAAGTTTTATATCTATGCCAAATTGATCCGTATTTAACGACCCAAGCGTATGGTAATTTATGTACCGCTCCAAATTTTTTAATGGTTGATAAGATATAACTTAAATCATTAGGTTCGTTATATGATCTATATTTTTCTCTAAGACTTGCTAGTGGTAAACTATTCAAGAATAGATATGCAGCTTGTTTGTACGATGATAAATCATTTGATTTGTATCTAAAATTATATACACCATTTTGAATTGCATTTATAAAATAAGGTGTGTTCAATATTGAAGTGGTCTGAGTATCTGTAACAAACCCATCGTAATTAGTGTAATTTAAATTACCTTCAGTTGTGAATTGTTCTTCAATTTTTCTAGTATTATAGAATGTTTTGAAATTATCAGTATTAATATTTTGACTAAATACGTCTGCCTTATAATTAAAATTGGTTATAGGTCTTTTCTTATCATTAGTATCGTCGTTTTTAAAATTACAAATTGTTTTATGTGTTGTATTGTACGATAATACGTCTTTAGTGTTATACGCTAAATTAACATTTTGAAGTGCCTTTCCATCTGCAAGATAATTCTGACACCAATTAAAATTAGTAATAGGATACATATCAGAAAAATCAAATTCATTACTAGAGGTTTGATTTCCTATGTAGTCTATTATTTTTGATTCATCAGTTAATGAAACATTTGGTTGAGATCTTTCATTTGTTAAAATTTGTTGATTAAATAATTCAAATGGTACATTAGTTTTATTCTTAAGGTAATTTATTGTAAATTCTCCTCTTATGAATTTTTGCCAACTTTCCCCCTCACCTTGATTTGA
>Ga0214919_10009162_pt1 | contig 12800 bp, 12 predicted proteins | sample LL1503_MetaG_FD_177994 | JGI IMG/M metagenome (GOLD analysis project Ga0214919, IMG submission 177994) | Freshwater microbial communities from Lake Lanier, Atlanta, Georgia, United States - LL-1503 | ecosystem: Environmental > Aquatic > Freshwater > Lake | place: USA: Georgia | collected...
CAAAACTCAGCGCGCCGTCAAGTGCTTTTTTGGCTGCGCGACGTCCTGCGCTGTCTCCGTCGAAGGCAAACACGACGTTGTCGGTGAACCGAAAAAGTTTTTGGATGTGGTCTCCCGTGCAGGCTGTGCCCAATGTGGCGACGGCATTGGCAAACCCAAGTTGGGAGAGGGCGACCACATCCATATAGCCTTCGGTAACCAATGCGTAGCCAAGATCGCGCATCGCTTGGCGTGCTTCGAATAAGCCATAGAGTTCGCGACCCTTGCTAAATACCGGCGTCTCTGGCGAGTTCAAATATTTTGGGGTGCCGTCGCCTAAGACACGCCCTCCAAAACCTATGCATTCGCCTTTGATATTGCGAATAGGAAACATGACGCGGTCACGAAAACGGTCGTAACGTTTTTCGTCTTCACCGTTTTCTTGTTGGGAGATGACCAAGCCGCTCTCGACTAAAAGTGGATCTTGGTAGTCTGAAAATACGCTAGCTAATGTTCGCCATCCGTCTGGGGCGTAGCCCAAGCCAAACTGCCTGGCGATTTCACCGCTTAAGCCCCGATTTTTGAAATACGCGATGGCTTGCGGTGAAGATTTGAGATTTTTGCGGTAGGCTTCGCCGGCTTTTTCCAAAACTTCAGTGAGAGTGGTTTGCTTTTGACGTGCCTGAGCGGCGCGTTCTCGGTCTTGGGGCGAGACGTCTTCTTCAGGCACTTGCATGCCAGCGTTTTGGGCCAGGTCTTTAACCGCTTCAACAAAGTTCATGCCAGCGTGGTCTATCAAAAAACCAATGGCATTGCCGTTTTTACCGCAACCAAAGCAATGGAAAAACTGTTTGGTCGGACTGACTGTAAAAGAGGGTGATTTTTCACCGTGGAAGGGGCACAGCCCCATGTAATTGGCGCCGCCTTTTTTCAGGGTGACGTAGCGTCCCACCACCTCGACCACGTCAGTGCGGTCAAGGAGTTCTTGGATGAATGTTTGTGGGATCGCCATGAAAGCAAAGATGCTTATTTCGGCGCGAGGCGAATAGCGCCATCCAAACGAATGACCTCACCATTGAGCATTTCATTTTCAAAAATATGAAGGGCGAGTTTGGCGTAGTCTTGCGGCGTGCCTAAGCGAGAGGGGAAGGGCACGCTGGCGGCCAAAGAGTCTTGCACTTCTTGGGGCAGGCCAAACATCATAGGCGTGCGAAAAATGCCAGGGGCGATCGTCATATTACGGATGCCGTTGCGCGCTAAGTCACGGGCGATGGGAAGCGTCATGCCGACCACACCGCCCTTAGAAGCGCTGTAAGCAGCTTGGCCCATTTGTCCGTCGTAGGCTGCAACCGAGGCGGTTGAAATGAGGACGCCGCGTTCCCCGCTGGATTCAGGTTCGTTTTGGCTCATGGCTTCTGCCGCCAAGCGGATCATATTGAAGCTGCCGATGAGGTTGACCGTAATTGTTTTAGTGAAAACGTCTAATTTATGCGCCCCGTTTTTGCCCACAGTTTTTTCTGCGGGGGCGATGCCTGCGCAGTTGACTAATCCCATCAATTTGCCCATAGACACAGCCTTGGCGATGACGGCTTGTCCGTCTGCTTCTTTGCTGACATCACACGCCACAAAAGCGCCACCGATGTCTTTGGCCACGGTTTGGCCCTTTTCAACCTGCATATCGGCAATCACCACATGCGCGCCATGTTGTGCCAAGGCGCGGGCTGTTCCTTCGCCTAAACCTGATGCTCCGCCTGTGACGATAAAAACCTTACCTTGGATGTCCATGAATATCTCCGATGTGTGAATTAGGGGGGGCAGACGTTTGTTTTTACGTTGATGAAACGTAAATTATGCTGGATCGTCGATCAGGGACAATCTGCCAGCTTGCATATCGCCAGTTAAGAAACGCCACCTTTCAGAATACAAAATCCAATGCTTCAAACTACATCCCTATCCAAAACCACTGGCCCAAACACTGCGGTTGTATTTCAGTCATGTGCATTGGTCGGCAAAGCGAACAGCGCAATAGGCAAGTTGGTGTTGTGTGCCTTTTTGGTGGTGATGACTGCTTGTAGCACCCAAGGACCTCTTAAATCCACCACGGGCGGTGCATCTGAAGGCACTAACAAAGAATCGACGGCGGATACATCTGCAGTCAAGCGCGCTCCCAAGTTTGGGCTGGCCTTAGGCGGCGGCGCGGCAAGAGGATTTGCCCACGTGGGCGTGATCCAAGTACTGGAAGAAGCTGGGCTTAAACCCGATTTCGTCGTGGGAACCTCTGCCGGTAGTTTGGTCGCAGCCTTCTACGCCAGCGGAAAAAACGGGGCGCAACTGCAGCAGTTGTCCGAAACCATGGACGAAGCCACTATCACCGACTGGACCATCCCCCTGATGGGCCGCGGAATGATGCGGGGCGACGCTTTGGCGCGCTACGTCAACAGCAAAACAGGCAACCAAAAGATCGAAGACTTGCCCATGTCTTTGGGCGTTGTCGCTACTGATTTACATACAGGGCAGGGTGTTTTGTTCCAACGTGGCGATTTAGGCACGGCGGTACGCGCGTCGAGTTCGGTGCCCTCATTGTTTGAGCCCGTCAAGATTGGTACACGAGAGTTTGTTGACGGCGGCTTGGTGTCACCAGTGCCAGTGCGATTTGCCCGCCAGATGGGCGCAGAGTTTGTGCTGGCAGTAGACATTTCCAGCACACCAGAGACCGCAAAAACAGGCGATATGTTCCAAATATTGATGCAAACCTTCACCATCATGGTAAGGAGCATTAACAACTTTGAGTTGCGCGAGGCCGACGTTGTAGTGAGACCTTCACTTGGCGCGATAGGAGCCGCAGAATTTAGCGCCAGACGTAAATCTATCGAAGCAGGACGCGCCGCCATGATTGCGGCCCTACCAAAAGTACGCGCCGCACTTTCGCCCCGCTAAAAAAAGAGGGCCCGTCTTACAACGGGCCCTGCAAGGAATCTCAACACCTAGGGTGTTGTAAAGATCCGAGGATACAATCTTTGGTTAACGCTTTTTTGCAACGGTCTTGCTAACTTTTGCAGCAGTTTCAGTCACAGCGTGGAAGTTGCTTTCGGCTAAGTCAGTGGCTTGCTTGACAACTTTTTGAACGGATTCAGCAGCAGTGTTGCTGGCGTTCAGTGCTTGCTTCAAGAAAGTAACTGCAGACTCAGAGCCGGCAGGCGCGTTTTTCAAAGCAGAGTCAAAAAAGCTAACCATTTGTTTTTGTGCTTCAGTGGCTTTGGCTTCAACAGCCTTGGCTAATTCAGCGCCAGTCTCAGAAGTGATTTCGTACACGTGGCGTGAGTAAGAAGCAGTTTTTTCAGCCAAAGGTTGGAAAAACTCAGCTTGGAGTGCCAAGAATTGCTGTGGGTCTTTAGCACCCATCAAGCTTTTGAAGAAGTCAGCAGACTCATTCAATGAACTGCGTGCTGCAGTCAAGTTGAGTTCGACTAGCTTTTCAACGCTCGAGAAAGCGTCATTGCTCATGGCGAATGCACTGTTCAGGGCGGCTTTGTTAGAAGCGACGATTTGTTCGTTAGTGATCATGTAAATCTCCAGTTGGATAAAAGAAAAAAATGTTGCTTTGCAGCAATCTGTGGAGTTTAGGGTTATCCCGAGTTTTTATGACGGTTTGGAGTGTCTCGGGGCGTGCTTTAGAGGTGACAGCCTAAATAGGGACTCAATTGGCAACGCGGAGACAATTGAAACTATTGACAGGACCAAACGGGGTGTATGCGCGCTTTTTATTCAGATCAATTTGTGTTGCCACTTCCCCAGGGCCACCGGTTCCCCATGGGCAAGTACCGCGTTTTGCGAGACCGCTTGGCAGTTGAGATTCCCGCTGTACAAACTAACGTCGCAGAACCCGCCACCGATGGTGAATTGGCCTTGGTGCACGCACCGCTCTATATAAAAGCGGTAGTGCAAGGCTCCCTGGGCGACAAGGCGCAGCGCGAAATAGGCTTTCCTTGGTCACCAGAAATGGTGGCAAGGTCCAGACGATCCACTGGAGCCACCATCATGGCTGCTAGGGCTGCTTTGTTTGGGTGCGAAGGCATTGCCGCCAACTTGGCGGGGGGAACCCACCATGCCTATGCGGACAAAGGGAGTGGGTTTTGTGTTTTCAACGACGCGGCTGTCGCCACCCGCTTGATGCAGAGCGAATGGAGTCGCCAGCACCGACAGCCTTTGAAGGTGGCCATCATCGATCTAGATGTGCACCAAGGCAATGGCACCGCGCACATCTTTGGAAAGGATGACTCGGTTTTCACGCTCTCTATCCACGGCGCCAGAAATTTTCCTTTTGCCAAAGAAACCAGCGACCTAGACGTGGAACTGCCTGACGGTTGCGACGACGGAGCCTATTTAGAAGCTTTAGATCAAGCGCTTAAGACCTTAGAAAACCGCTTTGAACCTAGCTTGGTGATTTATCTGGCTGGCGCCGACCCACACGAAGGCGATCGCCTAGGCCGACTGAAGTTGAGCTTTGATGGCCTTGAGGCAAGAGATCGACGGGTGTTCGACTGGGCCTACCAAAAAGCGGTTCCAATGGCTTTCGCCATGGCCGGAGGTTACGGCGAGAACATCGCCGACACGGTGCAGGTGCAAATGAACACCTACCGTGTCGCCTATGCGTACTGGCAACGCTGGCAAAATCGCAGCCTATGAGTGAAAAACCTATCGAACGCGTCTTACCTCAGTCGCGTAGTACTTTCAAAGTATTTCGACAAATCACCACGCGTTGGGAAGACAACGATGTGTACGGCCACATCAACAACGCTGTCTACTACAGCTATGTCGATACGGCGGTCAATGCTCACCTGATTGCGCAGGGTGCACTAGACATCCACGCTGGCAAAACGATTGGCTTGGTGATTGAAAACCATTGCAATTTTTTCGCGCCTCTGGCCTTTCCGCAAACCATTGAGGCGGGTATCCGCGTCAACAAAATCGGTAAATCCAGTGTCAGGTACGAAGTAGGATTGTTTGCTGATGGTGAGGAACTTTGCGCCGCGCTGGCACACTTTGTTCATGTCTATGTGAACGCGCATGACAGACGACCCGTACTGAACTTAGCCCCTGAATTACAAAATGTTTTGGAGAGATTGAGATGACCGCCCCCGTAAGCGACAGCCAAGCCGTTGACCATGCCATCACCTCGCGCATGTCAACCCGTGCTTTCACGAACCAAGCTGTGCCCAAAGCCTTGATCACCGAGATCTTGCAAGTTGCAAGCCGCGCACCATCGGGCACTAACACCCAGCCTTGGAAAGTCTATGTCTTGCAAGGAAAAAGCCGTGACACGCTCGTCGAGAAGGTCTGTGCTGTGCATGACGCCATGCGTGCCAATCCAGAAGTGGCCAAGCAATACCAAGAGCAATACGACTACTACCCCACGCAGTGGGTCAGCCCTTATATTGATCGTCGCCGCGAAAACGGTTGGAGCTTGTATGGCTTGCTCGGTATTGGCAAAGGCGACAAAGACAAGATGCACTTGCAGCACCAACGTAATTTCAAATTCTTTGATGCGCCTGTTGGGATGATGTTCACCCTTGACCCCATCATGGGTCGCGGCTCTATGTTTGATTACGGCATGTTTGTGCAAAACATCATGTTGGCGGCGCGCGCGCGTGGCTTGCATACCTGCCCACAAGCGGCTTGGAATCACTTCCACAGCATCATCCTGCCGCACATTGGTGCGGGTGAGGGCGAGATGCTAGTGTGCGGTTTGTCGCTTGGATGGGCGGATACTTCAGACAAGGTGAACACTTTTACAACACCGCGCGTTCCTGCTGAAGAATTTACCCATTGGTGCGATTGAACCCATGATCATCACCAGTCTGCTCGATACAGACCTCTATAAATTCACCATGATGCAGGCTGTGCTGCATCAGTTTCCTAGCGCGCAAGTTACTTACAAATTCAAATGCCGTAACCCTGGCATTACGCTGGCGCCTTATGTGCAGGAAATCCGTAGCGAAATTAAATCCTTATGTAGCTTGAAATTCCAAGATGAGGAGTTGGCGTGGTTGCGCAGCCTACGGTTTATAAAAAGTGATTTCGTTGATTTCTTAAGCCTATTCAAACTGAACGAAAAATACATACAAGTCATCCCTACACAAAATGGTGAAATTGATATCACCATCCAAGGCCCTTGGTTGCATACGATCTTGTTTGAGATCCCCGTCTTGGCGATCGTCAATGAGGTGTATTTTCGCAATACTCAAAAGGTGCCAGATTTCGTTGAAGGCCGAAATCGCCTTGAGAGAAAAATAGAAACCTTGCGCGCTGAACGACTCAGTGATTTAAAAATTGCTGACTATGGGACCCGCCGCCGTTTTTCAAAAGCTTGGCATGAAGAATTGTTGCGTGTGCTCTCAGCCAAATTAGGCACAGAGCCTATTGGACAGTTGGCGGGCACAAGCAATGCATTGTTTGCGATGAAGTTGAATTTACGCCCACTAGGCACGATGGCCCATGAATATTTACAAGCCTGTCAAGCTCTAGGGCCTCGTCTAAGAGACAGCCAAGTCTTTGGCTTTGAGACTTGGGCGCGTGAATACCGTGGCGACTTAGGCATTGCATTGAGTGACGTCTACGGCATTGAGCCGTTCTTGCGTGATTTCGATATGTATTTCTGCAAGTTGTTTGACGGCGCTCGGCATGACAGTGGCGATCCATTCACATGGGGCGAGCGCATGATCGAACACTACCGTCAAAACCGTGTCGACCCCTTGACCAAGACGCTGATTTTTAGTGATGGGTTGACGGTCGAGCGCATCATCGCCCTCTACCAACAATTCAGAGGACGTTGCCAACTCGCGTTTGGAATTGGTACCAACCTAACCAACGATCTGGGCTACGAGCCCTTGCAAATAGTGATCAAGATGGTTGAATGCAACGGTCAACCTGTGGCCAAGCTATCAGATACCCCCTCTAAAAACATGTGCGAAGACCAAAACTACTTGGCGTATTTACGCCAAGTGTTTGGTATTGCATCTCCTAACTAAAGGCTACCAATGGTTACATTGCTCATCATTATTTTTGTTATCACCTACGCGGCTATTGCCTTCGAGCATCCGCTAAAAATCAATAAATCGGCTTCAGCCTTATTGGGAGCAGGGCTGTTATGGGCCATTTATGCGCTTGCTTCTAATGACTATGCGCAAATTAACCAAGAGTTATCAACCAGCTTAATCGGTACGGCGCAAATTGTTTTCTTTTTGATGGCTGCCATGGCCATTGTTGAGGTTGTAGATGCGCACCAAGGCTTTGATGTGGTGACTGCAAGAATCAATACGCAAAGCTTACCCATGTTGCTGTGGATTATTTGTTGGGTAGCTTTTTTTCTTAGTTCTATTTTGGACAACTTAACAACTACGATTGTTATGATTTCGTTGGTCCGCAAACTTCTAAATAACCGCGACGACAGATTGTTTTTTGCTGGAATGATTGTGATTGCGGCAAATGCTGGTGGCGCATGGTCACCTATCGGCGATGTGACAACCACCATGCTTTGGATTGGAGGTCAAATTACACCGCTTGCAATTATGCAAACCTTGTTTCTGCCTTCGGTGGTAAATCTTTTAACTCCCCTTTTGGTCGTCAGTTGGATGTTGCGGGGTAAAAGTGTTGTTGCCCCCACTCGGGTTGACTCAATCGACGGGTTTGTTACTTCAGTCTCCGAGAAAAACATCATGTTCTTCTTAGGCCTTGGAGTTCTGGTAGCAGTCCCAGCTTTTAAAACAGTGACCCACTTACCTCCTTTCATGGGGGTTTTATTGGGACTAGGGCTGCTTTGGATAGTGGGTGATTTGATACATAAAGATAAATCTTTCGAGGCCAGAAATCATCTTGACCTGTCTACCGCCCTGTCTCGAATCGATATGTCATCGATTGTGTTTTTTATCGGAATACTTCTTGCTGTCTCTATTCTTGAACACACGCATGTTCTTTCTTCCCTTGCAGCATGGCTTGATGAAACTGTAGGCCGACAAGATTTAATTGTTTTACTGATTGGGCTTGTGAGTGCTGTTGTAGACAACGTACCTTTAGTAGCAGCTTCTATGGGGATGTATAGCCTAGAAAAGTACCCTGCAGACAGTTTTATTTGGGAGTTTCTTGCCTATTGCGCGGGTACAGGCGGATCCATATTGATCATTGGCTCAGCAGCGGGTGTTGCTGCGATGGGAATAGAAAAGATCGATTTTGTGTGGTACTTGAAAAAAATAAGTGGATTGGCGTTTATTGGATACATTGCTGGCGCGCTTGTATACATAGCTGAGTTCGCCTAAGTCTTTCTCTCAATGTATTGACCATATGGATATACAACTTGATTTTGTACTTGGGCTTGTTGGCATAAATTTATTTTTGTTGGTTTTATTGTTATGGCGCTCTATTTCAAAATCTTCGTCAGATGTCAAGCTAGATATCCAAAAATACTTAGACGAGAAACTAGACCGATTAGAAAGAGCATTGCGCCTTGAAGTGACTGAGGCATCGCGTGATGCCCGTCAAGAGCTTACCCAAAACTTAGCTACGTTTCAGCAGAGCCAAATTCAGCAGCTCAGCCTGATGCAAAAGTCTGTGGGTGACACCTTGCACCAACAGTTGCAGCAACTGCAAAAAAGTAATAACGAAAAGCTAGATGAAATGCGTCGCACAGTCGACGAAAAATTACAGACGACGCTTGAAAAACGATTAACAGAGAGCTTCAAACAAGTTGCAGAGCGTTTGGAGCAAGTTCACAACGGCCTAGGCCAAATGCAAAAACTGGCGCAAGGCGTAGGCGACTTACAACGTGTGCTCACCAATGTAAAAACCCGCGGCATTGTTGGCGAAGTGCAGCTAGAAGCTTTGTTAGAACAAGTCCTTACCATCGAGCAGTACGCCAAGCAAGTGGAAACCAAACCGCGTAGTAACCAGCGCGTGGATTTTGCAATACGCTTTCCTGGCCGCGGTGGGCAAGATGGCGAACCTGTTTGGTTGCCGATTGACGCAAAATTTCCGCGTGAAGACTATGAGCGTTTGTTGGATGCCCATGAGCGTGCGGATGTGCTGGCTACAGAGGCTTTTTCTAAGGCATTGGAAGTGCGCATTCGTACCGAGGCTAAAAGTATTGCTGAGAGCTATCTTGCGCCGCCGCATACCACGGACTTTGCTATTTTGTTTCTACCTATCGAGGGCTTGTATGCAGAAGTTTTGCGTCGACCGGGCCTTGTGGACAGCTTACAGCGCGACTACCGCGTGACATTGGCGGGTCCGACGACCTTACTGGCGATGCTCAATAGCCTGCATATGGGTTTTCGCACGCTTGCTTTGGAACAGCAGGCTTCCGAAGTTTGGAAGGTACTGGGTGCTGTCAAGACTGAATTTGAGCGCTATGGCGATTGGGTTGAAAAAGTCCGTGAACAGGTTCAAAAAGCTGCAGACACTTTGGACAAAGCAGATACCCGAAGCCGACAAATGCGCCGCGCCTTAAAAAATGTAGAAGCCTTGCCAGAAGGCGAATCACAAAAATTCTTACCACTTGTCGATGAACCGTTAGACGACACGGATAGTTCGGATACGACGCTTTGAAGCGCGAACTCTTTCGATTGATTGCAGGTCAAGTTTGCTTGCATGCCTGCATGACCGGTATGCGCATGGCAACGCCACTCATGGCTTTACGTGCCGGTGAAAGCACTGCCTCTGTAGGTCTCTTATTGGCTTTGTTTGCACTGACGCAAGTATTTTTGGCTCTTCCTGCAGGACGCTATGCCGATACACATGGCCTTAAAAAACCAGTGTTTTGGAGTGTCTTGATGGCATGCATTGGTGCTGGTAGTGCCGCTGTATGGCCTATTTTTCCTGTGTTGTGTTTTAGCGCGTTGATGACTGGTGGCGCTACAGGTGCCGCGATCATTGCATTGCAACGTCACGTGGGCCGTGCGGCGCAAGACGTGACAGAAATGAAGCAGGTCTTTAGTTGGTTGTCTGTGGGCCCTGCCATTTCCAATTTCATTGGCCCATTCAGCGCGGGTATTTTGATCGACTATGCGGGTTTCCAATGGGCTTATGCGGCGCTGGCGGTGTTTCCCATATTAGCCTGGTTCTGGGTTCGTCAAACACATGAACTGCCCGCTGTAGTCAATCCTCCTGGTCATGAGGCAAACAGCGCTTGGGATTTACTCAACGACACCATGTTTAGGCGTTTGTTGTTGGTGAATTTGTTTTTGTCCGCATGCTGGGACGTACATACTTTTGTGGTGCCCATCTTGGGGCATGAGCGAGGCTTGAGTGCTTCGTCGATTGGAACTATCTTGGGTGGATTTGCGATCGCTGCTGCTTTGATTCGCTTTTTGTTACCCATAGTTGTTGCTAGATTACAAGAGTGGCAAGTCATCACCTCTGCCATGCTCATTACTTCTGCATTGTTGGGTATCTACCCGTTTGCACAAGGTGCGTTGGCGATGGGTATTTGCTCGGTATTTCTGGGTTTGTCGCTAGGGTCTGTGCAACCCATGGTGATGAGTACCTTGCATCAGATCACGCCCGAGTCACGCCATGGCGAAGCTTTAGGTTTGCGCTTGATGGGTATTAATGCATCGAGTGTGTTGATGCCTATGTTGTTTGGTGTAGCGGGTACGGTGATTGGTGTAGGCGCTGTTTTTTGGTGTGTGTCTTTAGCGGTAGGTCTAGGTTCTCGCAGCGCGTATTTGCTCAGAGTGCATAAAACGCACGAATAACTTCCCACGCATCTTCTACCGTGTCGACATAGTGAAAGAGTTGTAAGTCTTCCTCGGCAATCACACCTTCTTCCAGCATATTTTCTGGATGAAATACTTTTTTCCAATAATCGGTTCCAAACAACACAATGGGTACAGGCTTGGCCTTTTTGCATTGCACTAGGGTCAATGTTTCGAACAATTCGTCCATAGTGCCAAAGCCGCCAGGAAACGCTACCAAAGCTTTTGCGCGCATCATGAAATGCATTTTGCGTAATGCAAAGTAGTGGAACTTAAAACTCAGTTCGGGCGTGATGTAGGGGTTGGGCGTTTGCTCATGGGGTAGGGCGATATTGAGTCCTACGCTGATACCGCCCGCTTCAGAGGCGCCACGATTGGCGGCTTCCATAATCCCTGGTCCACCGCCTGTGCATATAAAAAGCTTGTTCGGATTGTGTTTGTTAGCGCTGTATTGGGCAATCAAATGACCGAATGCACGTGCTTGCTCATAAAAGTGGGCATTACGCACCAAAGATTCTGCACGCTTGATGTCAAGGGCTGTTCCAGAGCTTAGCGCTGATTCCAAAGTTTTTTGCGCTTTTTCTTGGCTTTGAAAACGAGCGCTGCCAAACACGACAACCGTATGTTCAATGCCTTGTTCTTGTTGCGCCAAATCAGGTTTGAGCATTTCCAACTGAAAACGAATGCCGCGCGTCTCGCGTCGCAACAGAAACTCTGGATCGGCAAAGGCCAATCGATTGGATTCAGGTGCTAGCGCATCACCACTCTGGCTATGAACTTTCAGAATGTCCCACGCTTGCGATAAGCGCGGGTCTTGGGGGTCAAGCATTCCATCCATAAAAATCACCTTGATGGTTAGTCGGAAAAATTAAAAAGGCCTGCAAGCAGGCCTTTTGTTGAAGTGTTGCCGGATTGTTGACGTACTAGACGCGCTTGCGGTATTCGCCTGTACGTGTATCGATTTCGACTTTATCACCTTGCGCCACAAAAATAGGCACAGGTACTTCAAAGCCGGTTGCAATCTTGGCGGGTTTCAATACTTTGCCTGACGTGTCGCCTTTGACGGCTGGCTCAGTCCAAGTGATCTCACGCACGACCGTGGTGGGTAATTCAACGGAGATAGCTTTTTCGTCATAGAAAACCACTTCGAGTGACATGCCGTCTTCCAAATAGTTCAAAGCATCGCCCATATTGCTGGCTTCGACTTCATATTGGTTGAATTCGCTGTCCATGCAAACATACATAGGGTCAGCGAAATACGAATAGGTACATTCTTTTTTGTCCAAAATGACTTGGTCCATCTTGTCGTCTGCACGAAACACTACCTCGGTGCCGAAGTTGGCGATCAAGCTCTTGAGTTTCATGCGCACAGTGGAGGAACCGCGTCCGCCACGGCTGTATTCGGTGCGAAGGACCACCATAGGGTCCTTACCATGCATGATGACGTTGCCAACGCGTATTTCTTGAGCGGTTTTCATAGTGAAGTTCTTGTAAGTGAATGAGAGATTTCCGAGGCCTAAAGCCGCATTGGAATCGCAAAGCTCCTGATTTTAGCGTTTTTGGGACACAAAACGCTCTAATCGTGTGACCAAGTCTTCTTGTCGCTCTAATTGGTTCGCATTTTGACGGGCCCAAATTGTCCAATTTTCGAAGTGTTTCTGCTCTATTTGGGGTAATGGAGTGCCACTGATGTCATTCCAAACAGCATGGATGGCCGCCAAATCTTGGGGCATTTGCAGGGTTTCACAAAAGGCTTGCAGCTTTATATGGTGCGCCTGATCGTCTTGCGGATAAATGTGCCAAACAAAGGGCTTGCCAGCCCATATAGCCCGAACAACAGAGTCTTCTCCTCGCACGAAGTTCAAGTCACACGCCCATAGCAAATGGTCGTAATCGGTTTGGCTCAGGTGGGACAGTTGTTCAATTTGCAAGTGGCCTGCACCGCTGGCAGGTATTTCCAAAACATTTAATGCTTGCGCAACAGCCCGTTGAGATCGACCTTGTGTGATTAGGAGGTTGGTAGGCGTTTTATTGATGACCAATTGCTTGAGTAAATCTTGCAAAGCGCTAGGTTCA
>Ga0214919_10009163_pt1 | contig 12800 bp, 28 predicted proteins | sample LL1503_MetaG_FD_177994 | JGI IMG/M metagenome (GOLD analysis project Ga0214919, IMG submission 177994) | Freshwater microbial communities from Lake Lanier, Atlanta, Georgia, United States - LL-1503 | ecosystem: Environmental > Aquatic > Freshwater > Lake | place: USA: Georgia | collected...
CTTTCCCGAAATGGCGGCAATGATTGATCCGCCAATCAGTCAGCAAGGTTTGCGGTTTCACATTAAATCTTACTGCAAAGCATTCAATAAACCAATGCCTGCCAGTGCTAAAAGAGGCAGAAAGCCAGCCATTAAAACTTTTAAAATTAAGGAGTAAAAATGACAGTAATGACACAAGAAGAATTTGATGCGTTGCCTTTGAACGAATTTGGTGTGCGAATGATTCCAGCTTTTTCATATCCAGACGATGAGAATTACATTTATGACTCATTGTCACCAATAACTACGCAAGAGATTGGCGGGCAATACTTCAATCTAATTACCATAGATAATATATGTAAATTTTTTGAATATTTCATTGAAGATGATGACGCTCTCAACAGGTATCTCGAGAAATTTTTATCTGAAACTATTTTTAAGAACTCGTTGGTTAGAACTTTTTTTGAAGATGGACAAGGTTGGCACGCTACTTCATTCAATAGTAAAAAGGGCAAATTCAATAACACTGAGCTTGGCTGCTATGAATTAAACTTTTGCCGAGAGTCATTTCTGCGTTCTGTTGATTTTGCAAGTTTGTACAGAAATCCAGGTGGCGTAACTTTTGTGAAGGTCTTGGGAATAAGGCGCGATTATACCTACTTCGTTGAGGACATTCTTGATTTAAAATACTACTTAGAGACGGGGATAGACCTACGAAGTGCTTCGTCGATTGAGAAATCGCTTAATAAAAAATCAAAAATGCCCGAGATGAATTGCACTTCAAGGTCTCCTTCAAGATTCACAAAAATGATAAAATCTCTTAAGGCAAAACCAGAATATGATTCTTGGGAAAAAAAATGAGCTTTTAGAAAAAGTGGAAAAAAAATATGGAATCGAGTCGGAATATCATTTAGCTGTCGATTTTTTAGAAAAATTAATAACTTTTAAAATTAAGGAGTAAAAATGAAACTCTATGATTATAAAGCTGAAGAGCTTCAAGAACAAATTGATTTTCTTAAAATACTAATGATCGCGCCGCTGGCAATTTCTTTTATTTTCAGCCTAATTATTTACTTAATCAAATTTATTTAATATGTTTAGTACCAAAGAAAAAATTTTACTTATCATCGGAACAATATTTTTTATTTTTGCAACTTTATCAACTTATTACTTTTTTAAAAGTTTTGATGAGGAATTATATATTAAATCATCAGAACAAGAGCTTGATTTGTAATTTTACGGCGGTAATTTAGAACAAGAAGACTAGATCCTCTCCCTTGAAATATAGGTGATGAGATAGAACAAATTTAGTTGCAACTAGGTTTGTTGGTTGGTGGGTAGTCTTAAACAACACCCACCAATTTCATTTATAGATTTCTTTGGTTTTCTATACATATCTAAAAAATGTGTATAGAAAAGTGCAGAAATGCGTTAGCTTCCTGACAAATATTTTCCTGCCGTAAGGTGAACAAGTGAAATAACAGTTCAAGCTTCGGACTAAGGGGCTGGCAAGTCTCCTGCCGTGAGGCGAAAGCTAATAAAATCTTGCCAATAGTGCCTTCGAACGACTCCGAAAGGATCGCACCAGCGGGGGACAAAAGAATATACCCTAGGAACAGAGTTTAAGGCTCAAGCTTTAACGCATTGATGGCTTAGGGTATAAAAACTTAGCCTAGGTAAAGAAGAAGGCATAAGTGATTTGCAATCGTAGCAATACGCGATGTCAGCTCGGCAAACTGGTTTATTGCAAGCCAGCAAGGTGACGGATGGCAAGACATCTTAGGCGATTAGACGCTGAAATTCGGGTAGCTTCTAATTTAGGCGCTCGAGCCAATTTTCTCTTGATTCTTAGAAATAGGGGTTGAGAGTGGTGAAATAATTATATGCCTGCGGTAGCAAAGTGGTTAATGAAGAGCAGTTCAAGCCAAATTCACTCATCTACCTAGTGTAGAAGGAGCTTCTGAGTTCGTCCAAAAGGCGTCCTCTGCACACTATAAATTTAAAAAATGTTAGATATAATTTTTACTATTATTTCGGTATTGGGAGCAGTATTCACGGTTTATCAAGTTTTAAAAATGAATAAATATGAGTAAGTTCGAAAAAGGAAATATAGTTCTTATTGAATATCTTCTTGTAAAAAGCATGAATGATCCAGTAGAAAATATTTTTAGAAGTGGAGTAGTTATTTATCCTCACGATGGTTATTGCTCTGTGATTCTGTTTGATAATGGCGAATTGATTGGAATAGAAGATAAAAAAATATCCTTTATAGAAAAAGGTGGCAATTATCTTTTAGAAAAACTTACTAATTAAAATGGCAACTGGATTTATAAATTTATCTTACGAAGAATTAGAAAAACTAGGACTTATGTCTAGTTTTGATGATAGATCTTGGTTTGAGAAATTATTAAGAAAGCCAGTAAGAAAAAGTTATTATTGGACAGCGTTTTAGTTCTTGATTCTTAGAAATAGGGGTTGAGAGTGGTGAAAGAAATTAAGAAGTAGGGGAACGACTTTTTAATTTACAATTTTTTTTATGGTCTGCGGTAGTCCCCTGTCGCAGATCGCCAAACTACAAGGGAAATTTATCAAAAAATAATTTCTTGGCTTTTAAAAATGAAGGTTGAGAATGGTGGAATAATTTAATGTTAAACATGCAATGGATCAAAATCAAATCGAAGACTTAATCAACGAAGAAACAAAGAGGCTAGTTGGCTATATAATGCCAATTCTTGAGTCAATGCAAGCTAGTGTCGATCAAAAAACCTCAGTCAAAAAAATACTTTATTCTTTTAAGAATAATATTTGTGCAATGTTAAATAATGAAATGTCAAATAATGAAAAATCAAGCAACGATAGATAAGATATTATCTACAAGACAATCCCCTAAACTGTTGAAAAGATATTACACAGGATATAGTCAACTTTATATCATAAATCTGTTTAATGCAGAAGAAAATTTCCTTAAAATAGGATCATCGTTTTTTTGTCTTAATAGGCGATTCTCTTCAAAAAAAATAATGCCTTACGAATATAAGATTATTTGTCAAATAGTAACTAAAGAATACAATAACTTAGAATCAATTTTTCAAAATAATTTAAGTGAATTTAAATATGATCCAAAAATAAAATTTGGCGGCTATTCCGAATGTTTTACTAATGAATCTCTAAATTCCAATTTTCTGTCAAGAATATTAAAAGAGGTTCATAATGTTTCAGAATAAACGCCCTTCATTTCTACTTTACAAATCATTCTATTCGCCAGTAAAACACCTAAAAGATGATGAGCTGGGATTGCTTTTTCGTGCGCTTTTTGATTACCAAGATGGCTTAGAAATTAAAGACTTATCTCCTCAAGTTGGCATGGCTTTTGCTTTTTTTAAGAACCAATTTGATCTTGATGAGCAAAAGTACCAAACAGTATTAGAGCGCAATAAATCAAATGGCTCTAAAGGCGGAAGACCTAAGAAGGAAGAAACCCAAGCTAACCTAGAAAATCCAGTGGGTTTTTACGAACCCAAAAAAGGCGAGAAAGAGAAAGAAACAGAAACAGAGAAAGAAACAGAGAAAGAATTAAAATCAAAAACATCTAATCTTTTAACCAAAGATTTTGAGAAATTCTGGGAAGATTATACTCCAGTAAAAGTTTCAGATGGAAAAGTTGTTCCAAAAGGAAGTCGCAAGATAGCCCTAATTGCATACGAAAGAGCAAGAAAAAAGCACGGCGCAGAAAAGATTTACGAAGGCGCGGCTAAATATTTAGTGAATTGCTACGAAAACAACCGCCTAAGCTGCCAAGCAGTCGTATTTTTAAATCAAGAAAGATTCTTGGATGATTACGAACAAACAAATTTAGAGGTAAAAAAACATGACTAGATCCGCGTTAGATATTATTAAGGGCGTAGAAAAAAGGAGTTCTGTAACGCCCTATGAAGAAATTGACATCTGGGGAGTCGTAGAAATGAATATTAATAATTTTTGCGAATCACAGGCTGATTTCTGTCAAAAAGCAAAAGAAGAAGGTTGGCTAGGCTATCGAATACCCAAAAATCATCTTGGGCTTCTTGGTTATCTTAGAAATGGCTTTGCTATCCAACTTAAAATTCTAAATAAATACAATATTGCTTTGCCGATTTGGAATAATGAGTTTGTAGGTTTTTTTCGTTCGGACTGGTTTAAAAATATCACGTTAGAAAACGAATTTGTTAAACCGATTTACAAGAAAGAGCATTTTGATTTAATCAAAAAATTTAAGCTTTAAATAAGGAGTAAAAAATGAAAGGTAAAATATTTAACGCACAAGAAGTACAAGCGATAATTGCGGGGAATAAGACGCAATTCAGGGAGGTGATTAAGCCTTACCCAGTTCTAAGCGATGATAAAAGTTATTGGCAATTCAAAGGCGTTAGATGGGCTGGCGAGAAAAGCTCTTACGCAAAAAACTTTGGAGATAATGCAAGACCAGAAATTCCTGATTTATGCCCCTACCAAGTAGGACAAAAGATTTTTTGCAAAGAGAGTTTTAGGGAAGGAGCTTTTTGCAAACATCATTTTAAAGCTGATGATAAAGAAAGGAAATGGGGCATCGGTTCGGTAACTAAAAATTTCTTACCAGCCCAACACATGAAGCAAGAACACTCGCGCTTAACCCTGCAAATAAAAGAGATTAGAGTTGAGAGGTTGCTTTCTCTCTCGCAAGAAGATTGTGTTGCTGAAGGGGTTGAATTTGGATATAAGGAAAAAAATTGGGGAGCGAAAGAAGCTTTTAGAGACAACTGGAACGCAACCCACAAAAAACCAGAAGAAAAGTTTAAGGCTAATCCTTGGGTTTGGGTTGTAAATTTTGAGGTGGTGAAATGAAAAAAATTAGTTGACAAAAAAGTTATACAAACTAACTTCTTTGTATAACTTTAATTTTCTAATATGTTTAAATCCTACAAATTCAACATAAAGCCAGACAAAGAACAAACTGAAATGCTAGAAAAGCACTTTGGGGCTTGTCGCTTTATGTATAATTGGGCTTTAGATAAAAAGATAAAACTTTACACCGAAGAAAATAAAAAAATTTCTTGTTTTGACCTTATCAGGCAAATTACTCCAATGAAAAAAACAGAAGAGTTTTCTTGGTTAAAAGATGTTTATATTGGTTCTTTGCAGAAATCTGTAGTTAATTTAGAATCTGCTTTTACTAGATTTTTTAAAGAGAAAAAAGGATTTCCAAAATTTAAATCTAAAAATGATTCAAGGCAATCTTACCAATGCGTTATTGGATGTAGGGTGAACCAAGAATTAGGACTAATCAAATTACCCAAAATCAAGAAACAATTTAAGTTGAGGGGTTTTAGAAATTTTGAAGGTAAAATAAAGACAATCACAATTGCAAGAGAAGCTAATAAATATTTTATTTCGATATTGGTTGACGATGGAAAAGAACCGCCAGAAAAGATAAAGATTTCTAAGGACAAAGCTATTGCGATTGATCTTGGGATTAAAGATTTTGCAACTCTATCAAATGGTGAAAAAATAGCGAATCCTAAATTTATCAAGAAACACGAAAAGAATCTTGCTAAACAACAAAGGAGACTAGCTCGTAAGAAAAAGGGAAGCAATAGAAGGGTTAAGCAAAGAATTAAGTTAGCAAAAGTATATGGCAAAATCGCCAATGCTAGAACTGATTTTCTACACAAGACCTCGACTAATCTTATTAATCGTTTTGATGCGATCTGTATTGAGGATTTGAATGTTTCAGGAATGGTTAAAAATCACAACCTAGCAAAAGCCATAAGTAATTGTGGCTGGAGTAAATTCCGCGAAATGTTAAATTATAAAGCTGAATGGTATGGAAAGAATATTTTGACTATAGGGCGTTTTGAGCCTAGTTCAAAAGTTTGCTCCTGCTGTGGCTCTATAAACAATGATTTGCAACTGAAAGATAGAGAATGGCAATGCTCTAAATGTCAAGCTGTCCATGACAGAGATATTAATGCTGCCAAAAACATTCTTAATTTTGCATTTCAAAAACAAAATTTATCACCCTCAGGAAGAGGGGTTGAGGACGCGGAGCTATTCAATTATGAAAGCGATGAACCGTCAAATTTAACTACTAAATAGGAGAATATTCCGTGAGCATCTACATCTGCACTATCTGCAACAACCAAAAAGACGGCGATTTTAACTGTTCTGATTTAGACGGGAAGGAATGCTGCGAGGAATGTTTTGGAGAACATGAACCAAACGAAGAAACCCAACAAGCTTTTTAATAACTTAATGAGGAAATAATTATGAAAAACAAAATCAAACAAAACTTAAACCCTGAATATGAAACCCGAATTTTAGATTTTGACGGCGGCAATGCTAAATCAATTACAATGTTGATGGAGCTTGCAAGAGACCATTCACAAATAATTGATGTTACTGTTCTTCGTAGAAATAACCCCGACATCACTGTTGATTGCCTTTTGGCTAATGGTTTTGAACGAAACGGCTCTTCTTTTAGAAAAAACAATCTATTTTTTAATGTTTTACAACCACCAGCAAACGGAGATTTTATAGCACAGATTGAACAACAACATGGTTTTGATATGTGTATTGCTTTAGATGAAAGTTTGTCAGAAATTGAAGGAGTTAGATTAAGAGAAATTACGTTTCATGCGCTGGCTAATTGTTCGGCAAAGATGCTTTTTTCCCTTGCTGCGACTGACATGTATTGGAAGGAGTTAGCGCACGCTTCTATGAGAGGTGTAACAACTGGAGAAATTACAAGGAAAAACGCCGATGGAATATGGAGACCTGTCGGCTTGTTTGACAAAAATAGAATAAACAATTTAGTAGGGCGTATTGGTATTGACGAACCCGAAACATTTATTGAAGAACCAAAGGGAATGATTGATTGGATTTCGTCAGGATTTGCAACAAAAACACACGGCGTAGTTTCCAATGGAAAGGCTACTCGTTTAGATGGTAGGTTAATCAAAAGGGAGCTTTAATAACTTAATGAGAAAATAAAATGATAAAATTAATTAGAAAATTTTTAGGATTATGCGACCATAAATGGCAAACGGATCAAGTGCTTGAATGCACAATGCAAGACCTTTATTGTCATACTAGAGTACAATCTTTTTGTAAGGAATGCGGAAAATGGAAAACTTTTACAATAAAATAAAAAAACTTGTTTAAAAATTTCTTCCCTACAGTCTCTAAACTAAATTCATGTCAAGAGATTTATTTACTGCCGTAGTAAAAATAATTGTTGCAAGTAAAAATTAAATACTTTTAATGCGGTAAGAATATTAATTTAAATTATTTTTTTATGGTAATTATTGAAACTTACAAATGGGGTACTTTTCAAGCCTCAACTTTTGAAAAAGTAAAAAAAGAAATTGTGGAAAAATTAGCATTAAACAATTGCGAAGATATTAGAATTTATTCCATTGAGAATGAAAAAGGTCTTTTGGATAAATCAATTGCTCAAATTGAAGACGAGATTGAAAACGAAATTCATGAATGGCTTGCAATAGCTAAAATCGAAAGCGAAGGATTAAGACGCGCTCAACAAGAATCAATGGAGGGGTAAATGTCAAACATGTCTTATTGTCGTTTTGAGAACACTTACAAAGATTTACAAGATTGCGTCCGTTCTTTAGCAAGAAAAAGTTTAGAAGAATTATCGGATCAAGAAAAAAAGTTTGCAAAAGCAATGCGTGAACTTTGCGAGGAATATTTAGAATTAACTGAAGTGGAGGGATAAATGCCAAAATATAAAGTACAAATCACCAAGTATATCGAGCATTCCGACGCAATAGAAGTCAATGCTATTAACGACATGGAAGCAAAAAGAATTGTCCGCGCTAATGCCATTCAAGAAGATAGAGACGGCGTTAAAAGATTGGATTGGGTAAAGGGCGAGAAACCAAGATATAAAACAGAAATTATTAATTAATAAAAAGGTAAAATATGACAAAACAATTAGAAATAACACTAGAAATTCATCAAGCTTGGATTGATGTTGAAAAACAAATGGCAAATTTTGATGGAGACGAGCATGCGGCGGTAACTTCTCATAATTATATTGGCAAAACAATTTATGGTGAGAATTTAGATCAAGTAAAAACTTTTATTTACGAAAACTCTAATGCTGACATAGAAATTAAAGATTTAGACCATTTAGAGGTTTTATGAACGAAGACTTTGACTACCTAGTACTTGAGTTTTTCTTAAGTGAAGAGGAATTTTTAACAACAAACGAGGAATGAATATGACATTAATAAAAAAACCAAACGAACTGATACAAGCTAAGATCAAACTAAAGGGGCTTATTTATGGTCAACCCGGAGTTGGTAAAACAAGTTTGGCATTATCTGCACCCAAACCACTTCTAATTGATTTTGATAATGGATTGAGAAGAGTTGCTAAACAGTATCAGACTGATAGCGTTCAAATCCAATCTTATCAAGACTTACTAGATATTTTAACTAAAGAAGATGTTTCTAGTTATGAAACGATTGTAATTGATACTTTAGGTAAAATGATTGATAGAATTGCTGATTGGTTGGCAATCTCAAACCCAAAAGTTAAGCAGGCAGATGGTCAACTTTCAATGAAAGGTTGGGGAAATGTTAAAGGTGAGTTTCAAAGACTTTTAAAAGTTTTAGAAGGCAAAAACAAATCAGCCATCTTCATTGCTCACGAGAAAGAAGAAAAGGTTGGCGATGATGTTATGAAGCGTCCCGATGTTGCTGGCTCTTCTGGCAAAGACATTGTCAAGGAGCTTGATTTCATGGGTTATATGTCAATCAAAAACGGCAAAAGAACAATCGACCTTGCGCCAAACGAAGCTTATTATGCTAAAAACTCACTTGGGCTTGATTCTTTCCTAGAATACAAACCTCTTGCTGGATTTAATAACTTTCTTTCAGAAGCCATTTTTGATGCTTACCAAGAAAAACTTAAAAAAGACGAAGAGCTTGCGAAAGATTATGACATTTTGATTGAAGAGCTAAAAATCAAAGTTTCTAATATTAAAGACTTGGAGCAACTAAACAGCTATTACAACGCAGTTTATAACAAGCACGATAAGCTTTGGTCTTCTTATCAGATGGAAGCAGCTTTTCTAAAAGCTAAAGTTGCAGAGCTTGGTTATGAGTTTGATACTAAGGCTAAGGGGTTTAAGGCTAAAGTAAAAGAAGAAGCTAAAAAGGAGGGTAAATAACATGTCCAGAACTTTATTATCCATACCAAGCGTTAGCGATACATTATCTGTTTATTCAGATATAAACAAAATTGCTGAGTGTTTAGGAGCTTCATTAGATCAGGGCGATGAGCCAGATATTCTATTTTCTAAAGGAAACGCTATTTTTCTTTTGTGTGGATTGAGTTGGTCTAGTAAAGAAGAAAGAAAATTTTTCATTATAGAAAAAACCAAAGGCTCTTGGCGATTTGAAAATGAAGCTAGAGAAATTGGGGAGCTGAGAAGTGCAAACAAGGCTATTGCGGATAGGTGCAATAGATTAGAAAAAGAAAGAGATAATGCTCTTCTAAAAGCAGAAGAATCGGTTTCTAAAGATTTGTTTTTGCAAGCTATTTCTGCGGCAACTGGTAAAATTCTAAAATAAATAAAATATGAAAGTAACTAACTTAGAGATTTCAAAAAAACTGGCAGAGATTGGGTTTAAAGCTGAAACCGATTTTAGCTGGAATCGTGAAATTATTAATTGTGGCAACTCATCAAAAGAACATTTTTTTATAAAATATAACAATGGTTGGAGTAGTGGAGAAGTAGTTTGTTCATGCTATGAACTCGAAACAATTATAGATCTTTTTCCTTTAAAAATTGGTGGTTATGGTTATTTTTCGATAGGGGTAAGAAAAAATAATCCATCAATGCCTTTTGCTGTTGGGTATAATTTAGAGTGCGATGAAGATTATGGAATGTTATTTTGCGATCAAATGAGAGGCGAATCTCTAGCCGACACTGCCGCCAGATTATTAATTTTGCTTCACGAAAAAAACTTAATTAACTTACAAAAATAGTATGAAAATAGTCGGAGACGATAAGTTTGCAAGACTTGTGAATGAATTACACTCAATGATTGATTGGGATAAATTAAAAATTGCAGAAGAAAGAGCTTTCCAAGAGTTAAAACAATCTTATCCTGAATTTATAACAAGCTGCAATCTTTTGGAGAAAAATGACTAAATATTTAATTACTCCTTCTTTGTTAGGATCTTTTGCTTGGTATCTTTCTGATGAAAGTGAGAATAATAGAGAAAAGTTTTTGCTAACTCTAAAAAGAGAAAAAACACCGACAACAGAAGCTCAAGCTAAGGGAATAAGATTCGAGGATGATATTTCTTTGGCTTGCGCTGATAAATATCCTTATCTGATATGGATGGGGGATGAAGGCGAAGATGATGAAAAAAGGGCTTCTTACGATGCGATTGTAAGTCAAGTGTGTGATATTGTTAGAGGCGGACTCTGGCAACAATCAATCAAAAAAGAAATCAAAGTTGGCAATCAAGAGTTCCTACTTTACGGACGCACTGATGTCATCAAGCGAGACACTATTTACGACATCAAATTCACCAGCAATTACGAACTAGGTAAATTTTTAGACTCAAGCCAGCACTTGATTTATCTTTATTGTTCTGATTTGCCTAACTTTTCTTATTTAATTTCTGATGGTAAGGAATTTTGGCGCGAAGATTATCACAATCACGCTGGGATTGAAAATGAAATTAAAAGTAAAATAAGTGATTTTTTAGGTTATTTGGAAAACGACAAAGAAGCTAAAGAAATGTTTTTAACCAAATGGGAATCAAAAAACAATAACAATGCGTGATGAAATATTAAAACAAATTAAGGGGGAGTAGATGAAAGTAAAAGAACAAATTATCAATGATATTAAGCAAGCTAAGTGGCAAAAGGGTCGTAATTCAATGGGAATTAGTGAATCATTTTATGATCCATATTATCTTTTAAAAGAATTTAAAACTTTAGAGGAATTAGAACAGCTCAGTGAAAAAGAACTAAATCTACTTTTGGATTTTGCTAATTTTGCTAGCGACACTTTTTATTAAAATGAAAATCCCATTTTTACAATTCAACAAACCAAACTGGTCTAAATTGCAAATCGAGCTTTCTGACGCAATTATGAAATATCTTGCTGGTGGGAAGGATTTTGAGGTTAGCTTCGATCTAATCAAAGAGAGTAAAACAAATAAGCAATTGCGCGGAATATATCGCCTGATTCGTTTATTTGCTTTAAGACTAATCGAGAGGCAGGGAAACTTTATCAGCAAGGACACGGCTAAGGAGCTTTTCAAATATCAATTTGGAATAACTCGCTTGGCTAATTATGACGAGGCTTTCAGAGAAGCTTTGAAGATGAGAAGGGAGAAAGAACTTTTAGGGCAGAAAATGCTTTTAAAAGATTTTAACTTTCTTGTCGAACAACTTCAGAAAACTTTTGAAGTCCCTAAATCTTTTGCTCTTTTGACTAAAGAGGAAGGGGTGGAGCTTTTAAAGAAGGTACAAGACGAGTTTGTGATAAATAGAGGCTGGCATGAGATGGTTCTTTTGCCAGAGGAAGAAAGAGCGTTTAATGAATATTTTAAAATAAAGGAGTAATAAATGGATTACACACAAAAACCAAGACTAACAATCTTTACCAATAAATACGCGGGATCACCAATCAAAAGAAAAGACGGAACTTTTATAAATACATGAAGGATTTGGTTAAAACTATTAAATGGAAAATAAGGAGAGAAAAAAATGGTAACTCTTAGGGAAGAGATAGCGGAGTTTGAGAAATTATCAAGTCAGACTTATCAGTATGATTCTTATGATGCGGGCGAAACATTGTCTGCTCAAAAAGGTATGAAAATAATTAAAAGACTTCAAAAGGTGATAGAGATTCAAAGCGTAGCACTTAAAACATTAGAAGAAATGGTTGCAATGCTTGAAGACGAATTACGCGGCTCAGGATTTAACTTTAAAGGACGTTTGGAGATTGTAGAAGATGAAAAATAAGAAACTAATCGCTTGGCAGAAAGCAACCAATGCACTTGCTCAAGAGTTTTGCACTAAATACTTTGAGACTGATGATTGGTCTTGGGTTGGATGCCCTGAAGATATTGGCGGAGTTTTAGAAGTAGCAGATTGTTTCTTTGGGCTTGATAGAATTGTTGATGCTTTGGAAATAAACTGCTCTTATGAGCTTCTTATTCAATTTTATCATTATGAAATGGATTGCTGCAATGATGAAAGTTTGCCTAAATATAATTTTAAAAATTGGGTAAAGTATTTTGCGGGGTTTAATAATGACTAGAAGAGGCTTAGGAATAGAAGATAAAATCCACAAAGACTTTGCCGCAATGATTAAGCAATTAGAGCTTTATAAAAAGCTTAATTGCAATTTTTGGAGCTATGATAGCACTGGAGAAAAAAGAACGGTAATGACGGCTTCTTTACTTAAAGCAAAAGGGCTGCAATCTGGCAAAGCTGATTACCTTTTTATTAAGAATAGGCAATGCGGAAGAAAAAATGGTTGCAATTCACCAATCTTTGAAACGCTTTATTTTTGGATCGAGTTTAAAAAACCAAAAACTAAAAGTGCGGCAGGAAAACAAAGTGAGTCGCAAAAAGATTTTGAGGATATTTTTAAAGACTCGGTAAATAGTTTTTATTTTGTGGCTTACTCTGTAAAGGAAGCGATTGAATTTTTAGAAAAAAATGGAGTGATTAAAAAATAATGATTGACAATAAAACTACGGTAAAGAAACTACGTGGAAGACCTCGTAAGAATCCTGAAGATAAATATACA
>Ga0214919_10009165_pt1 | contig 12798 bp, 11 predicted proteins | sample LL1503_MetaG_FD_177994 | JGI IMG/M metagenome (GOLD analysis project Ga0214919, IMG submission 177994) | Freshwater microbial communities from Lake Lanier, Atlanta, Georgia, United States - LL-1503 | ecosystem: Environmental > Aquatic > Freshwater > Lake | place: USA: Georgia | collected...
TCTTTCTTTTTAGTTGCAGTTGCTGCCATGTTCTAAAAGTAGTTTATTGGATTTGTATTTATTTCTGTTAAATGGATTGCAAAGTTAGTAAATTTTTCTTTAAGTTTCTCAGCTAATAAATTTGTTGTGAATTGTTCACTTTCAAAATGTCCAATATCCACTATAAGCAGTTTGTTTTCAGCGTCAAAAAACTCATGATATTTGAAATCTGCTGTTATAAAAACATCAACTTTTGCTTTCAACGCGTCTTGTAATAAGAAACTTCCGGAACCACCGCAAAGCGCTATTCTTTTGATGGATTTATTTAGTAATTGAGTATGCCGAATGATTCCACAATTAAAAATAGTTTTTAGTTCTTGTAAAAAGTCTTTTTCGCTCATAGCATTATCTAATTCTCCAATCATGCCAGCTCCTTCATCTTGATTTTCATTGTCAATTGGAAGAATTTCATATGGTATTTCTTCATATGGATGAGAAGTTTGAAGTGCTGCTAATACAGCCTGTAATTTTGAATAAGTCACGAGGTATTCTACTCTATATTCTGAAATACTACTTCTTATATCCGCTTCGCCAATTACTGGTTTTGCCATTTTATTTGGCATAAATGTTCCGATTCCTTCTGTACGAAAATGACATTCTGAATAATTTCCAATTCTTCCAGCTCCTTTTTCAAATAGTGCTTTATCTAAAGGTTCTAGTGCTTCTTTTGGAAGATAAACAACAAGTTTACAGAGCACACCTTTTTTTGGTCGTAATATCCTGCATTGTGTTAAACCAATTCTTTTTGCGATTTCAGCATTAACTCCTTTCTTATGATTGTCAAGATTCGTGTGAATTGCATAGAGCGCAATATTATTTTGAATGCAGCGAATTACAACTCGTTCAATATAGGTTTTACCTGTCAAACTTTTTAATCCATTAAAAATAATTGGGTGATGAGCAATAATTAAATTTGCTCCTTTTCGAATTGCCTCCTCAACTACATCTTCAGTACTGTCTAGGCAAATTAATATGCTTTTAAGTTCCATTGCTTTATCACCAATAAGTAATCCAGAATTATCGTAAGATTCTTGAAGACTTAAAGGAAAACAATCTTCGAGGTAATCTGTAACTTCTTGCAGTTTCATTTTATAATTTTCGTGTTAATCCAAATGCAAAACCAAGACCATTTGCTTTATGAATATAATCTCCTGTTTTCAAATAGGAACTATTTAATTGACTGCGGTATTGCGCAGATATTCGAATACCGTATAGTTTACTTAATTCCAATGCAAGACCTGCTGTTGTAATCCAAGAAATCACAAATGAATTAAGGTCACTATTGTCTTTAAGTGTTGCTGAGTATTTTGTGTTTACGTCATTTGTCCATTGTTGCTTTTGACGAAAGGATTGAAATAATTGGGGTTGTAATCCAGTTGCTAAAAAATATTTTAATCTAAGTCCGCCTTGAATTTTTACTTGTAAAGGCATTGAAATATATGAATAGCTAGTTTGGTATGAAAAAGAACTATCATTTTCAGAAGATTTCCAAGAATATTGCTCACCATTTCGCAAATAAGACAAACCACCTTCAAAAAATAGGACTTTTGAGATCGGAAGTGTCATTCCTAAGGTAAAGCTCCAACGAACATAAGATGTTTCAAATGCTCTTTCTCCCAATGGCTTGGCTAAAAAATCAGAATTTTCAGCAAGATCTCTACTTGAGTTAAAGCGAATAGCTTCGAAATAAAAGCAACTACTGGTATCATTTTTTAGTTTTTTAATACTAGAGACTTTGTTTCCAATAATTTGGGACATTGCTTGAAAAGAAAAAAAAAGTAAGAATAGGAGATAAATCTTTTTCATGCTGAACCAAAAGTACGAAATAGGATTGAAATTTACGGATTTTTAAATCTAGCACTTTATTTTTCTGCTATTTTTAAATTGAATAAATAGTTTTTATGCTTTCATTTAATTATTTTTGGCGATCAATAAATTCTATGTCGAAACTTCTCTACAGTCTATTATTCCTTTTTTTTTCACAAGTACTTTTTTCACAAGATTTTACTGTTAGAGGTTTTATTTACGACAAGTCCAATGGAGAAGCGATGGCTTATGAAAAGGTAAAACTTTTAAGTACAGATAGTACTGTTATAGCTGGAGCAGTATCGGATATAAATGGATTTTACTCAATTCCAAAATTAATTTTAGGGTCTTATATCTTAAAGATTGATAATCAAAAATATGAGCGAGTATTTATGAATATTGTAATGACCTCCAAAACTAAAATTTATGACGTAAAATTTGAGCTAATTAAAAAAGAAAACATTAAGGAGTTTGATGAAGTGAAGGTGAGTGCAGATAGCAAAACAAAGCGAACTCAAGTAGGAATTTCAGAATTAAAATTAGATCAAAAAGGCTTAGAAAGAATCCCAAGTTATGGGGCAGAGAACGATATTGTTGGTGCATTTAGTGTAACTCCTGGTGTTATTACAACTGGTGATCAAGGAGGCCAACTATACGTTCGCGGAGGTACGCCAATTCAAAATAAAATACTCTTAGATGGAATGACAGTTTATAATCCATTTCATTCTATCGGGTTCTTTTCTATTTTTGAAACAGAGCTTATTAAAAATGTTGATATCTATACTGGTGGTTTTGAATCAAAATATGGTGGTAGAATTTCATCTGTAATGGATATTACGTACAAAGATGGTAATCGTCAGAAATTTGGAGGAAAAGTTTCGGCTTCTCCATTTCTTGCAAAAATGGTATTAGAAGGGCCAATTGGAAAAGGAAAAGGAAATGAGTTAAGTTCAGGTTCTTATATATTTTCAGCAAAACATAGCTTATTAGATTACACTTCAAAAGAACTTTATCCAAGAGTAAATGATGGGAACGGTCTTCCTTTTAATTTTACCGATTTATATGGAAAAATTACTTTTACTGGAGATGGTGGATCTAAATTTAGTGCATTTGGTTTTCATAACCAAGATAGCGTTAATTACAACATTGCAGATTTGAATTGGCAAGCTTCAGGTGGAGGGGTAAATTTCTTAATGGCTCCTAGTGGATCGCCTATTTTTATTCGAGGACATGTAAATGGAAGTACTTTTAAAACAACTTTTTCTGAAGCTACACTAGAACCTAGGTTTTCAAGTATTGGTGGATTTGACCTTGGCTTCGATTTCTCCTATTTTTTAAAGAAGGAAGGAGAAGTAAATTATGGATTTAATTTTAATGGATTTAATACCAATTTTGTCACCTACAATGAATTAGAACGTAAAATCCAAGTTCAAAATTTCACAACAGAAATAGGGGGTTATTTTAACTATCGAAAAATTACAAATCGTTGGGTAATCCAAGTTGGAATGAGAATTCAAGCATATACTTCTCTTGGCACTATTTCGCCAGAACCGCGCCTTGGATTTAAATACAATTCGAATGAAAATCTTCGTTTTAAATTTTCAGGTGGCCGCTATTCTCAAAATTTTACTTCAGCTTCCTCGGATAAAGATGTTGTTAATCTTTTTAATGGTATGTTATCTGCACCAACAAATGTTCAGGAAAATTTTGTTAACGAATTTCAAAAAACGATCAATGCAAAAAATGGCCTTCAATATGCTTGGCATGCGATTGGAGGATTTGAATACGATTTTAATAAGTATTTAAATTTAAATGTAGAAGGTTATTATAAATATTTCTCACAATTAAGTAATATAAATCCGAATAAACTTTACGATGACATTGCCCAATTTTCTGAAATTGATGATGTGTATAAAAAAGATTTTATTTTGGAATCAGGACAGTCGTACGGAGTAGATTTCTTATTAAAGTATAATAAAAATAGACTTTTTATCTGGTGTGTATATTCATTGGGTAAAAGTACACGATGGGATGGTTTTAAAGAGTATTTCCCTGTTTTTGACAGAAGACATAATTTAAATTTAGTTGGATCTTATCTTTTCGGAAAGAAAAAAGACTACGAGTTTAATCTAAGATGGAATTTAGGTTCAGGTTTACCTTTTACACCAACTGCTGGATTTTATCAAGGAGAAACATTTGGAAATGGAGTTACTACAAATCCAAATCAGACAAATCCAACGACTGTTTCGACAATTTTAGGTGATTTTAATAGTCAACGTTTACCGTATTATCATCGTTTAGACATTACATTTAAAAAACAATTCAACTTAAAAAATAAAAATGTAGTTGAAGTTGTTGCGAGTGTTACAAATGCTTATAACCGAAGTAATATTTTTTATGTAAACCGAGTTACAGCAAAAGAAATTTATCAGTTCCCTCTTTTACCAAGCTTTGGATTGAGTTATAAATTCTAGTTTATGGCAAATATTGCCCCTTTTTCAGCGATAAGACCAGTTCGAGATAAAGTTCATTTAGTTGCTACACGTCCGTATTATTCGTATAAAAAAAATGTATTAATTGCTAAGTTAGATTCTAATCCTTTTACATTTTTACACATCATAAATCCTGAATTTGGAAATAATGTAAAAACTAAAGCTAATTCCAAAGAACGATTTGAGCTAGTTAGGAAAGGTTATGCAGATTTTTTTAAGCAAGGTATTTTAATAAAAGAGGACAGTCCACGAATATATATTTATCGTCAGACAACAGAGAATCATGTTTTTACTGGCATTGTTGCGGGTTCAAGTATTGAAGAATACAACAAGGGAAAAATTAAAAAACACGAAGAAACGATAACTTCAAGAGAAACTATGTTTACAGATTATTTGGACATAGTTGGATTTAATGCTGAGCCAGTTTTACTTTCTTATGCCGGAACAACTGAAATTGATGAATTATTAAGTAGTGCGATTCTTTCTCGTCCTGAATATGAGTTTTCAACTACAGATAAAATTAAGCATGAATTATGGATTCTCTCAATTGAAGACACAGCAGCTATCCAAAAAGCATTTTTGTCAATTGAAGCTACTTATATTGCTGATGGTCATCACAGAACAGCATCATCAGCTCGCTTGTATAAAGAAAGAAAACAAAAGGGGCTCGAAACTTCAAAATGCGCATATTTCCTATCATTTTTAGTAGCAGAAAAAAGTCTAAAAGTCTCAGAGTATAATCGTTTTATAAAAGATTTAAAATTCCAAACCAAAGAAAATATTCTATTCTCTTTAAAAAACATTGGAACTTTAACAGGATTAACTGAAATCCAGAAACCGCTTAAACAGCATCAATTTACAATTTGTTTTAAAGAGGAGTATTATACTTTTGAGCCTTTTGCTGATTTAATTGATACAAAGAACATTGTTAATTTAATTGATTCAGCTATTTTAACTGAATTTATTCTGACACCAATTCTAGGTATTCAAGATTTAAAAACTGCTGATAACATTGAGTTTAGTCCTGGAAACATTCCACTTTCAGAGATCAAAGAAAATATAGATTCAGGAAAATATGCTCTCGCATTTTTACTTTTTCCACCAACAATTGAGCAAGTAAAAAAAGTTGCTGATGAAGGTTTAAATATGCCTCCAAAATCTACTTGGCTTGAACCGAAATTAAGAAGCGGTTTGACGATTTATACAATCAACGAATGATTTCTGGAAATTTTAAAATAATTAGGTCTCAAATTCCAGAAAATGTTTGCCTAGTTGCTGTTTCTAAGACTAAGCCAAAGGAACTAATTTTAGAAGCATATAATTTAGGGCAGAGGCATTTTGGAGAAAATAAAGTGCAAGAGTTGAGCGAAAAAGCCAGTACACTTCCAAAAGATATTCAATGGCATTTAATTGGACATTTACAAACCAACAAAGTAAAATACATTGCTGAGTTTGTTCATTTGATTCATGCTGTAGATAGTTTGAAATTACTTCAAGAAATAAATAAACAAGCATTAAAACACAACAGAGTTATAGCTTGTCTTTTACAATTTTATATTGCAGATGAAGAAACGAAGTTTGGATTGAGTAGGGAGGAGGCGAAGCTATTATTATCGTCAGAGAGTTATTCAGCATTACAAAATATTAAAATTATAGGCGTAATGGGAATGGCATCTTTTGTAGATGACACAATTCAAATTAGCAATGAATTCAAAGCTTTGCAGGCTATATTTAATGAAATAAAATCCGACTATTTCTCAGATCAAACCTCTTTTAAAGAAATTTCAATGGGGATGAGTGGAGATTTTCAACTTGCGATTGAAGAAGGAAGCACAATGGTGCGAATTGGGAGTTCTCTATTCTCTTAGTTTAATTTTAGATTTTTCGGAACAAAAGAATTCCTTTTGCGTATAGCTCTAGGTGCAAAAAGAATACAGTTTTAAATTTCAACTTTATCCAAATTGGGAAAGTCTTCAGACAATAGATATATCTGTAGTTAACAAAGCTTTTGAAGCGATGGAAAAGGCATATGCTCCCTACAGCAAGTTTAAAGTTGGTGCAGCACTTCTTTTAGAGGACGGTCAGATAATTCAAGGAAATAATCAAGAAAATATCGCTTATCCGTCTGGACTTTGTGCAGAAAGAGTGGCTTTATTTCATGCTGGCGCACAATTTCCTGGAATAGCAGTTCATTTGATTTGTATTGTTGCTAAAGGAGATTTAATGCCTAAAAGTCAGCTACTTTCTCCCTGTGGTGCTTGCCGACAGGTGATGCTTGAATCTGAAAACCGTCAAAATAAACCTATTCGTATTATTCTTGTAAATCAGGATAATAGAACTATGTGCATAGATTCAGTCCAAAATTTATTGCCTTTTGGCTTCGGTACTTTCCAATAATAAATCATGAATTAAAATTTTTCTATCGCTTATGCTTAAGTTTTTTAAAAATAAATGGTTTAGAATTCCTTATACTATTTTATTGTATGCTTTTTCTATTTATGGCTTTTTCTTGACTATTACATATTTTGCGATGAAATATGAGTGGACCAAAGACAAGGGAATGATTGATTCCAATAATCGCTATTTTCAAAACATGCATGATAAGTACAATCAGTCCTTTCAAATTGACAGTATTTCAATGCAAAAATACCGTTATGAGGCTCTAAATCGCATTATTGTGTTAAATGAATTTTATCCTTTAAATGCAAAATATATTTTGGATGCTTGGGCTAGAAATCAAGATGAAAAATTAACACTTCAAATGCTAGATGCTGTAGATTTAAAAATGAAATCTAATCAAGAATACCGAAATGCACTTCAAGAGATGCGAAATAGTAAATTAAAAAAACGCAAAACAACAGGTTTGAGTGTATTTGATTGGATGAATGTAGGGGAATGGAAAGCATTTAGAATTGCTGTTCAAAAAGATAAAAAATGTATTGATTCTGTTGCAAAAATAACAGGAGTTGAAGGCAGATTAATAGTTTCTTGTCTCGCTGGAGAACAAATTCGCTTGTTTAATTCAAGACGTGAGTCGTTTAAAAAATACATAAGTCCGTTGCAATCATTGGTATTGGAAAATAATCTTTCTTACGGTGTAACAGGTATAAAAGAACATACAGCTATGAATATTGAACGGTATCTTAAAGACCCCAATAGCGAATATTATTTAGGAAAAAAATACGAGCATCTTTTAGATTATGATAGTACGCAAAGCTATATTAATTCGATAAATGATACAATGAGTGTTCGATTAAGACGCCTCGTTCAATTCAATGACCATTATTATTCCTATTTATATGCTGCACTTTTTGTAAAACAAATAAAAATGCAATGGGAACGCGCAGGTTTTCCATTGGACAATCGACCTGAAATTTTAGCATCACTTTTTAACTTAGGTTATACCAAATCAAAACCTAAAAAAAATCCAAGTGTCGGTGGATCAAACTATCAAGTTGGAGAAAGTCAATATACATTTGGAGCTGTTGCTTTTGAATTTTATTATTCAGGAGAACTTTTAGATGTTTTCCCTTATCAGAAAAAGCGTTTTGATTGGGATACTAATTAATCTTTTTTGAATAACTTTCAGAAATTAAAAAGGCCGAATTTAATCAGCCTTTTTAAAATGGGAGGGAGACGGGTCTCGAACCCGCGACCTTCGGTACCACAAACCGACGCTCTAACCAACTGAGCTACAACCTCCATTTTAGTGGCACAAATATAGTAATTTCTTTTAAATAAATACTGCATCAGATTATTGAGAACAAAACTATTCATGGCTTTTTAATATTGACAGAAGAGATTTCTATATTTCAATTCAATGCCCAATTAGTCCGGTCTAAACTTCTGTACTGTATTGCTTCAGCAATATGCGCAGCTTCAATTTTTTCTTTAGACTCTAAATCAGCAATGGTTCGCGCTACTTTTAAAATGCGATCATAAGCCCGTGCAGAAAGCCCCATTTTATCCATTGCAATTTTTAACAACTGACTTCCTGCTTTATCAATTTTACAGTGTTCTTCAAACTCCTTCATTGTCATTTGCGCATTGCAGTGAATACCATTTCTTAAGAGATACCTGTTTTTCTGAATTGTTCTTGCAGCTCCAACACGCTCTCTTATTTCTTTACTTCCTTCACTGGGTTTGGAATTGGCTAATTCATCAAAAGAAACTGGAGTTACTTCAATATGAATGTCTATCCTATCAAGTAAAGGACCAGAAATTTTGTTTAAATATCTTTGCACAACTCCAGGCCCGCATACACATTCTTTTTCGGGGTGATTGAAGTAGCCACACGGACATGGATTCATTGCTGCAACTAACATAAAACTAGCTGGATAGTCGATTGAGAATTTTGCGCGAGAAATATTGACTGTCCGATCTTCTAAGGGTTGTCGCATGACTTCTAGCACCGTTCTTTTGTATTCTGGTAATTCATCTAAAAAAAGAACGCCATTGTGAGCTAAGGAGATCTCTCCAGGTTGTGGATAAGACCCGCCGCCGATTAATCCAATATCAGAAATAGTGTGATGGGGTTTTCTAAATGGTCTTTGAGAAATAATTCCAACTTGTCCTTTAACTTTACCAGCTACACTATGAATTTTTGTTGTTTCTAGTGCTTCATCTAAACTCATAGTTGGCAAAATACTTCCTAATCGTTTAGCAAGCATTGATTTTCCTGAGCCAGGTGGGCCAATTAAAATTACATTATGACCACCAGAAGCTGCAATTTCAAAGGCTCTTTTAATGTTCATTTGTCCTTTTACATCTCTAAAATCAAGCTCAAAATTTTCTATTAATTGTCCAAATTGCTTTTCTACATCAACAATTGTTTGTTGCATTCCTCCTTTTTCTTGATTTAAAAATTTTATAACTTCTGATAAATTTTCGGCACCAAATACCTCTAAGTTATTTACAACAGCAGCCTCGAGTGCATTTGCTTTAGGAACAATGATTCCTTTAAATCCCTCTTCTTTTGCTTGCAGCGCAATAGCCAAAATACCTCTTGTGGATTGAATAGACCCATCAAGTGAGAGTTCCCCAATTAAAATATACTTGCTTAGTAATTCTAATTTTACTTGTTCACTCACCGCTAAAATCCCGATGGCAATTGGAAGATCAAAAACAGAACCTTCTTTGCGAATATCAGCTGGCGCCATATTTACGGTAATTTCTCTACCTGGAAATTTGAGATTATTATTTTTAAATGCAGCTTTTATACGTTGCTGACTTTCTTTTACTGCATTATCCGGAAGGCCTACCAAATAAAAGTTAATACCGATTTCTAAATTTACTTCGATTGTAATTGTGGTGGCATTTATTCCAAACACTGTACTGGAGTAGGTTTTGACTAACATAAATAGAATAATTTAAATATTATCTACATTAAGTTAGTGAATAAGTTGAGTTTATCCAACAAGAAACAAATTAATTTTTAAGAAATTTTTACTTTTTTGATTTCTTGGGTGAATAAATATAAACTCAATAAACAAATCCAAAAGCAATAAAAAATAATTCCACTTTGCTGTTGCAGCATTGATTCAAATAAGGAATTAAAGAGAAGATTACTTGATAAAATTATTAACAAATAATTTTTGTATTTTAAACCATTGTAAATACTAGAATATAAAATTGCAAAAAATACAAGAAGTCCAAAAAAACCAATTTCAACTGCTGATTGTAAAAACTGATTATGAGGGTTAAAATTTTGTTTAGTTAATTCTTTTTGTTTTAATATGATTAATTCTTTATTCATAAATTCATCCATATTTCCTGTTCCAACTCCAAAAGGATGCTTATAAAAAATTTGAAAAGCAGCAGTCCACAAAATAATTCTGACCGATGAAGAAGTTAAAGTTTGTTCTCTATTTTCTACAAAACTTTTAGGGTTTTTAGAATATTCTATGATGTTTGAACTTGCGTCTTTCCAATCATTTTCAACACTAGGTATTGAATTTATTACAATGAAACCAATTAATGGCATGAGAATGATTATAGTGTAAAAAATTGGTCGTCTAAATTTATTTCTAAGCCAAATTAATAGCGATGTGAAAATGGCGATTAATAAAAATAATGTTCCAGAAAGACTTTGCAAAAATCCGTGGATGACTATTACAAAAATAGTAAATGGAATTATCCAATAGAGTGAAAAAAACGGTAATTTTTCTCGCCATCCAATAAAGGCAAATGCTGTGCTAATTGTTAAATATGCTGCAAGATAACTTGGGTGATGAATGGGCGAAATAGCAGATGAAAAGTATATCCAATTCCCACCTCCGGCAACTAACCAAGCGCTTAATGCCATAATAATTCCATATAGGGTTACTAGAAATGTTGCAAGAATAAATCCCATATAGGCGACATTAATAGACCATATTTTTTTGAATTTCAATGATAAAAGTAGTGGAAAAATAACGAATGATAATTTTTTTTCAAGCTCAAAAACTCCAGCATTTATATCACGTGTAAAGATGATGCCAATTAGATAACAAAAATAAAATAAGAGGAATAAACTACTTATTACATTTAATTGAAAGCTAATTTCTTTCTTAATTATTCCTGATAGAACAACAGTTATTAGTAGAATAAAAAAAAGTGGAGCAAACTTTGGGAATAAAACAAAACCAAAAGCAAAAAAGCCTAATGTTTTTTCAAATAAATTTGTAAATCCTCCTATTTTCATCCAATTTTAATGGTTTGTTGAATTTTAATTAAAACAAAGATAAACATTTCGAAAGTCAATATTTGATTTAAATTTAGCCTAAATTTCTACTCTAGTCATTCTACTGCTTATATTTGTAATTCAAAATTTATATTATGAAAAATATCGCTGTTATTGGTGCTGGTACAATGGGAAATGGAATTGCACATGTTTTTGCGCAATTTGGCTATCGCGTGAATTTAATTGATGTCTCTCAAGCTTCATTAGACAAAGCAATAGCTACTATTGGCAAAAATCTTGATCGCCAACTTGCAAAAGAAGCCATTACGGAGTCTGAAAAACATAATACTTTATCAAATCTAACATCATTTACCTCACTTGTTGAAGGTGTTAAAGGAGTAGATTTAGTTGTTGAAGCAGCAACAGAAAATATTGATTTGAAACTTCAAATATTTAAAGAATTAGATGCAGCAACAAGTGAAAATGTAATTTTAGCGACAAATACATCCTCAATTTCGATTACAAAAATAGCCGCCGTAACAAATCGTCCAGATAAGGTAATTGGAATGCACTTTATGAATCCAGTTCCCGTAATGAAATTAATTGAAATTATTCGCGGTTATTCTACTTCAGATGAGGTGACTAATTTAATTATGGAAATTTCTAAAAAATTAGATAAAGTTCCTGTTGAGGTAAATGATTATCCAGGATTTGTGGCCAATCGAATTTTAATGCCGATGATTAATGAGGCAATCTACACTTTGTTTGAGGGTGTTGCAGGCGTTGAGGAAATTGATACTGTTATGAAATTAGGAATGGCACATCCAATGGGACCTTTGCAATTAGCAGATTTTATTGGTTTAGATGTTTGCCTGGCGATTCTTCGTGTTTTACATGAGGGTTTTGGAAATCCTAAGTATGCTCCATGTCCTTTGTTGGTAAATATGGTAACTGCTGGTAAAAAAGGCATTAAGTCTGGAGAAGGATTTTATACCTGGACACACGGAACAAAAGATTTAATTATTTCACCTAATTTTTTAAAATAAATTAGTAATTAGTTACCTGCCTGAACGAAATTAAATCAGTTTATATTTACAAAATAATTTAACTTTTCTGATTTGAGAAAGCTAAAGTATCTCAGTGTTTTATCATTACCCGTTTGTGTTTGGATTAGTTTTCAAAGTACGGGTATTCTTACCTTTCTTCCTGCACTTTATTTATTTGGAGTCATTCCTTTTTTTGAACTTATCTTGAGAGTAGACAATCAAAATTTATCTGAACAAGAAAACGCACTTGCTAAAAAAGATTCCTTTTATTCGGTGCTGCTTTATCTTATGTTACCAATTCAATTTGGGTTTTTAGTTTATTTTTTGATTCATATACAAGAGGCGGAAACAACTAGTGATTTGATCGGACGAATTTCATCCATGGGACTTATGTGTGGCGTTTTAGGCATTAATATTGGTCACGAACTTGGACATCGCTCGAATCGTTTTGAACGTTTTATTGGCGAATTACTCTTATTAAGTTCACTTGAAAATCATTTTCTGCCCTATCACAATAGAGGGCATCACACAAACGTAGGCACAAAGAGTGATCCTGCAACTGCCCGAAGAAACGAATGGATATATGTTTTCTGGTTTCGCTCACAAATTGGCAGTTATTTCCAAGCGTGGAAAATTGAATTTTCCCGAATGAAAATCATGAAAAAGCACATGTTTAATTATGAAAATAAAATGCTTCAATATTCTATTCTTCATTCAATATTTTTAGGGTCAATTTATACCTACTTTGGATTAG
>Ga0214919_10009166_pt1 | contig 12798 bp, 6 predicted proteins | sample LL1503_MetaG_FD_177994 | JGI IMG/M metagenome (GOLD analysis project Ga0214919, IMG submission 177994) | Freshwater microbial communities from Lake Lanier, Atlanta, Georgia, United States - LL-1503 | ecosystem: Environmental > Aquatic > Freshwater > Lake | place: USA: Georgia | collected 2015-03-15
GCGCTGTTTAGCCTAAGGCCAGCGTTGGGCACTGAAAGAGTGCCCTGCCTTGCAGGAAATCTATGAAAACAGCGCTTTTCATAGATTTCAGTGGTCGAGCGTTGAAATCATTGAAGATTTTTTCAGCGAAAAAGTTATCCACAGCCTGTCCAAATCGCCCGCCCCATAAAGCCAAAAAGACCGGTAACCCAGGAGTTTGGAAGGACTTCCGGTTGCTCTGATAAATAACTGAAAACACAATGCAGCTAACGCAAATACTAGATTATGGAGAACAGAAATGGCACAGGCAAAAACACTGACAAAAGATGAGATGACGCGGGTATTGGACCACATCCAAACACGCCGCTTTGCGCCGCGCAATAGGGCGATGATGTTGCTCACACACCTCGCAGGGCTGAGAATTGGCGAAGTAGCTTGCCTTCGCTGGAGCGACGTGATGAACGTGGATGGTACCGTGAAAGATGAGATTCGCTTGCTACCCGATATGACCAAGGGTAAGCATGCCCGCACAGTTTTTGTAAACATCAAGCTACGCGAGGAGCTACAAGCGTACGCCACACAGGCTAGGTGTGTGGACCGAAGCTATCCGTTCTTCGCTAGCCAAAAGAGCGTACAGACAGGGTTCAGCGCAAACAGCTTGGCGCAGACGTTTGCACTGTTGTATGAGGGTGCGGGACTTGAAGGCGCTAGCAGCCATAGCGGGCGCAGGACGTTTTTAACGAACTTAGCAAACAAAGGCACCGCTATTCATATCTTGAAAACGCTTGCTGGTCACCGTAGTATCAGCACAACCGCCGCCTATCTTTACAGCAGTCCTGCGCAGTTGCGGGCCGCAGTGGAGCTGGTTTGAAATTCAGACTAATCTCGACTTGATCGTTTACATCTGGTCTTTATCCACATAACGATGGGTGAACGACTCTTGCGGTTCGATAGGAACCTTGGGAAGTGGCAAGGCCTGGGTAACCTTGCCCACATTGACCTTACTGAGGCCGTAGGCGACCGACAAGCGGTCAAAGTCGCCTTCATCAACGCCATCGACTTCAAGGTCCTGCGGAAAACCCAATTGCCAGGGCTCTGTGGACAGCCATGAATAACCCGGCATACGTTGCAATTTATTTTCAAGATCCAGGTAGAAAGAACTTCTAGAACCGCCGCCACAAAGGAACATCGGAATGCCTTTCATATCTTCCTTGCTCAAGAAACCGTCATTCACTGCACGCCAAAGGGTCGAACCTTGGACCTGAGACATCAGTTTTTTATCAAAGAACTCAGCGTCTGCATGGTCCGGATCGCCAACATGGAAATGCACCCCAGAAAAATAGTTTCTGTTGTGCTCAGGTAATCTGGAGCTGAAATCCGTAACAAACTTATTCGCTCGCAACGCTTCAATCAAACTACCTCCATCTGCTACCCCCACCAAATTAGACAACCACCAATCGATCCTGTGCGCATGCAAGTTAGCGACTCCGTAGGGCTGCACAACAGCTGTATAAAACTCAAAATGCCACTGACCACCGCGTCCGGGAAACACTTTAAATAGTGACGCATCAACCGTTCCTGCTCCCACGTCAACCATCAGATAACGATTTGCTGCTTTTTTGTCGAAGGAAGATGAGACTACGAACCCGTAGATTTGTGCCGCTATCTCTGGAATGACGCGAATCTCTGGGTCGTCTTCATCCATCCGTTCATTGAACGCCTTAGTTCGGATTTGAAGCAAACGCGTTCTTTCTGGGGTACCTTCATAAGAAGCAACTTGCCAAGCTGCCCTAAGAATCCCCTCTAATAAGGGAACGAACTTATTTTCAAGAGTTGTCGCCGCAGGTAAGCCAATTCGCAATTGCCATAGGCACTTTACTCGGTTGTAAATCGTGCGATGTGTGTGAAAAAACCAAGCGCGGGCTCGTTTAATGACCAGTGACAAAAACGCGATTACCTCAACTTGTCGATCGATTGAATCCGGACTAGCCAGCAGGCTGAGCTTTAAATCCCTGAAAGCAAACTCACCGCTTTGTAGACTAAAACCACATGCACCGGCTGAAACGGCAGTTGACTCATAAACGCGGCTGGGTAACAGATAAGCATCTAGACCTGCGACTTTCAAAAAAGGGACAGCATATGATTTATCGGACGACAAGTCACCGATGACCACCTTAACAGTGGAAGTCCCAAAATCCAGCCCTAAAGCCAACTCGTGAATTTCAGGATTTGCTATTTGGTGAGAACTTTCTTTACACCCCGCTGTCAAGTCCAGGGCCAGCAAGCGCAGAGGGGACAAATTATCGGACTCAGAAATCAGAAACTTTGCTTCATCGGTCAGGAGAACTTTAGGCGTGCGTTTTAGCGGCACAGCTGGTGACATTTGAAGTGGCTTTTGGGGCTTTGGTACAGCAATTTTTATTGGAACCGCTACAGTTTTTGAATTGTCTGAATCACTGGGAGACGAATCCTTTGCAGCTAACCCTAATACCCTACTTTTTCCAGTTTGAATAGCTTTATCGACCCTTGACTTCCGTGGTCTAGGCCAACGACCTTGCGATTCACCATACGTCACAGCGACCTGATGTACTTGCCCCTTTCCTCTCTGCAACGTCAATACTCGATTTCGTTCCGCTTCGTCAGGCGCAGGTAAGGGCTTGTCCTGCGCTGCAAATGCCTTTTCCAACGCATCTTTTAAATTCATCGTGCGCCCTTCAACTATTCGACAAGAATAAGTCCAGAACTGACCAATGTATCGCGCGCCTCCAGTTTTTCCCTTAAACGGATTTCGGCGATTTTCTGCTCCACCCGGACCTGCTCTCGCTGAAGCTGTCCCTTTAACGCAGGCAAGATCCGCATTCTTTTCGCATCACCGGAAGCAGTCAGGGTTTGGATCCGCTCCAAAAGGCTTCGGCGTTTGCGATCCAAGTGAACCTCCAAGAAGCGGACCATTTGTTGGATCCGGTCCACATCCTCACGACCATATGCATCCCTATATGCAATAAAGGCCTCCTCCAACTCTGCCCTGCATTCGTCTTGCAGATCAGCCGCATGCGCAAGATCTAGCTCACCGGCAGCCCCCAACCAGTCAAAGCCTTCATGTGCAGCTTTGTTAACCATCCATTCAGCGAGGTCTCCGTCCACAAGCTGCCCATCCGTTAAGCGCTTGGCCACATATTCGAGGCGCTCCATATCGCGGGAGCCTGACAAGGACCAGCGCGCCAAAGCGTAAATATAAACCCCTGGTGGAAATCGTGGATCGGCCATATTTACCTTACAGGCAGACACTGGGAAGTAAGTATTACTGCTACCCCGCTCTAGCATTTGCGCAGATACAAATCGCACCAAGGGGTGGTCCTGCGTGACCCGCTCCACCCCAGGCACAGACTTTCCCAACCGGTTTTCAAATATCAACCTCGGAGGATCCGCCGACAATAATGCGGTTTTCCCCTGCAAGTAAGTTTGCTGAATAAATGTGGTGAAGTCCAAACGCGCATCTGCGGAGAATTCAACCCGGAAATGGTCTGGCGCTTTAGGATCAGAAAGCAAGCGCGACCCTGGGAAGGCCGCGCTTATGAAGTCTTTTACATAGGCCAACAAATCATGGCCACGAATGTAACGACCTAACTCCTTCGCAGCCTTGACCTTGTTTTGAATGAAGTCGCCGTGTGCAATCAGACTTGACGCCTCGGCTTCAAGCTTGTCATGAAGGCGATTCACGGTCTCAATGGCTACCCGTGTCTTATCGATTCTGGCTTGTTCCTGTTCTGGCGTCAACTGGTGCGATAAAAGTTCATAACTAAGCGTGCGAATCTCATCGCCCAACACCATCTCCATTGAACCGAGTGCACGTTCAAATATGTTTAGACGCTCAAGTAAACGGCTGTAGACTCGGTCATCTACCGTTTCCTCATAAAGAAAATTCCAAATCAGGATTTTTGGTGACTCTTGACCGATACGGTCAATACGGCCGATTCGCTGCTCTATCTTCGCTGGATTCCATGGCAAGTCGTAATTGATAACCAAGCTAGAAAACTGGAGATCAACACCCTCAGAGGCCACCTCAGACGACAACAGGATGCGAGGCCCAAAAGGGTCTTCAAAATTCTTCAAGGCTTTTTGCTTATCCAAGCCGCCATGAACCACCACTGAGTCAATGCCATCTTCCATGAGTCGTTCGGCGAGGTAATGCAAAGTGTTCTTGTAGAAAGCGAAAAGCACCACTTTTTTCCCTGAGTTGGCTTTCCAATAGCGGCTCAAGCTTTGCACCAATTCACGGTATTTGCTGTCATGCTGCCTTAGCGCAGAAACGTTGCCCACTTCACGCGCTATACCGACCAACTCTGTTAGCAAGTCGCCCATGGATTTTTGAGGCTTTTGGTTGACTGGCGAAAGTTTGACTAGTTCAAGCTCGCGATTAACATCCAGCTCGTAAAGCTGCTCTTCATCGGTCGCAATATCAGCCACCCGCCCCAACCAGCCTTGGCATGCCGCTGCCATACAACTGGAGATCTGGCGCTGGGGAATTGTCAACATAAAGCCTTCGCTCACGTCCATCAACGCGCAATATTCACGAACTTTGTCGGTTACTGCGTTGTAGAACATTGATTCGGCATTTGACATTTTTGCCCTAATAACCACTGCTTCACGCTGCACCCGTCCCTCGGTCACATCCCGCTTAAGCGTTCTGGAGACTACCTTACTTAATGGATTCAACCTGTCGAGCAGATCGCCCAGTTCCGACCGCCCTTTGGGTGATGCCAATATGACGGCTGATGGGGGCATATCTAAAAAATACCGTACTTGCTGGCTTTGACTGTAGTACGCCAACTGGCTAATTTCTTGCATAGTTTTCGAAAACTCTTCAGGCTCTACAAGCCCCGCCAAAATTCTGTCGCGCAATCGAACCACAGGTGCATTCATTCTTAACACCATATCAAACGACCCCTCAAACGGAAAAGCATCCTCATCCAGCAAGTGCAACAGGTTGAATAGGTCAGTGCTTTTTAGCTGAATGGGAGTAGCTGACAGCATCACCATACTCAAGGTCACTGGCCGGAGCAGCACTCCAAACAGATGTGTTTTGGTTGTTTGGTTACGCAGATAGTGCGCCTCGTCGATCACCACCATATCCAGCAAGGGATCATCCAGCTCGGTTTCTTTGAGGAAGCGGGCGAGCTGCGCTGAGGACGACATAGAGGGTTTTTCGTCGTCGTCCCAACGGCTTGATGGGCGTACACCCTGCAAACTGACGATCAGGGCAAAACTGGTTTGCGGGTTTTGCTTAACGTCTTGCAAATACCCAAGTAACTCAGAAGCATCTACGATTTGGGCAGTAACACCGAACCGGTTGCTCAATTCCATCTTCCATTTGTCACGCAACATGGCAGGGCAAACTACAAGAAGACGACGTGCATCTTGCCTGGCGCGCAGCTCGGTCCAAATTAGACCTGCCTCTATAGTTTTACCTAAACCCACCTCGTCTGCAATCAACAGGCCATTGCTAGGGGAATCCAAAAACTGCATTACCGGCTTGAATTGGTAAGGCAAAAACTGAGTGTTGGTGGTGTTTAGGCTATAAATTAGGTTAGCGAGCTTACCGCTGAGTCGAAAAAAGGTAATTGCGCCACGCAGATCCGGAACGCGACCAAACCGACCCTGCCTTATGCAGTCGAACGGGTCTTGGGCACCCTTTCCTGAGACCACCTCTAATGACTCACCCAACACGAATTCTTCACCATCCGAGAAAACAACTAAATGGCGCAGGCGCGCTTTTGAGCCGCTAGTTTCAGCAGTCAAAACTCCCACACGCGAAGGGTTTGCTATTTTTCTGACTTTGTCGCCTGGGTTCATATCTAATTCTGCTTTGTGACGAATACTAAACTTACAAAGTTTGCATTTATATCGCGGCTTTAAACCATAAAGTATTAGGCACTAGAAATTATCTTTACGTCAATGAGTGACTGAAGATGCCTTTTCATTAGCTTAGGAAGATCACCACCAGTAATAAAAACGCCTGCTTCCATGTTTTTTTCCATCGCATATCCCGTGAGATTGGCGCTTGTGATAAAGCAAACTTTCTCATCGGCCACTGCAACTTTGGCGTGTACACTTCCACGTATGAAAACATCCGTTTTTTCGCGCCAAGCGTATAGGTGCGCTTGTGGTGCCAGGGCCCTCATCCGACTAATACCGTCGATGCTGACACTACCACCCTGCTCTAATGACAGCTCTAGCAATATTTTGACTGACACTCCGCGGTCGCAAGCCAAATTTATTGCCTTTAAGATAATCTCAACGTCATAGGTCACAAAGCTAGTAATAAATAAGTTTTCGGTTGAACCATTAATCACTTCAAGAAGTGCTTGCTCCGTTCGTCGCGTTGAAGCGAATGGTGTTGTCGGGCCCGTCCACACCAATTCAATTGATTGCTCCAAGGTGACTTTCTTAATCGCAGTACTCGAAGCTAGTAACATCGCAGCTAGCTCTCCTGCGCTGACGTTAGTTTTTTTCCAGGCCTCTATTAATGCGTCAAGTGTAAGGAGAGCAGCTTTGCTGCTAACCAGACTGCCCATTTCATTGACAGTCACTATTGAAGGTGTTTGAAAAATCTTTAACGCAATTGATCTCGTTTTTTCAGGGGAAAATTGCTTAGAAACTATATAAACAGCCTCTAAAAGCCGCTTCATTTCTTCAGTTTCAAATGGAGGAATCAAGGGTTAACCTCAATCACAACCAGCAAATGTTTAGCGCGTGAACGTGCAACGTATCGATTGGCTCTTTCAATCAGATCGTCACGCCTTGAAGCATCCTCGACGATCACAATTGCATCAGCCTCAAGGCCCTTGAACCTTCGCCAGGGAGCGATCAAGACGCCCTTATCCTCTCTCCATTTTTCAAAATCAGATGTAGCAGTGACAGTCTTGAAGATCAGTGACCACTCCTTGTCAGATCCACTTGGAACTAACACCGCAACTTGCGAAGTCTTCAATCCGCCCGCGCCGGACATACACCATTCCCGAACACGCTTTCCGGCCAATTGAAAGGCGTCTCGCAAAGTTGGAGCTGACATAAATTCTGGCGAATCGCCAACTGGTGCACCTTCTTTTACCTTGTTCGATTGATTTACCAAGGCAGCACAGTGTTCTGCTATGCGAACAGTATTTCGACAATTCACGGGGAGTTGGAAAGGAGCCCCAAGCTCGCCCGGTATTGAAGGACTTTGTACATAGATATTTTGATTTGGATCGAAAAATACGTAATAACAGGCTTTGTGTGCGGGTTTGCGGAAGATATCTTCGAGACTGGTCCACCAAAGATCGTGAAAGTCTTGTCCTTCGTCGACAATTACAGCGTCAAATTTGTAAGAGTCACCCAACAGTGCGCATGCCTCAATCAATTTTTCTGGAGCCAGGTCGCGCCAAAAATCCGCATCACTCTCACCTTCCGCAGCACGAAAAGGAACTTTCGCTTGCCTGCAAAGGTCTGCTACCAGCCCATGGTAAGTATCTATAATCAGTCTATCGCTTGAGCTTTCTGGCAGAACTTGAAGTACCCAATCTTTTAGGGGGCGGTTGTAGCAAAGAAATAGTGTTCGAAAGCCTTTTCGAGCAGATTCTTGAGCTTTGGCAAGCGCCAAAATAGTTTTACCAGAACCCGCAACACCTTTAATTGCAGCTAGGGTATGGTCGCCAAGAAAATCAAGTAGTCTTTGCTGTTCACTTGTGAGGCGATTTAATCGTGCTTCTTGGTCCTCAACTTTTCGCCAGATCACAGGGACTATTGCATATCGCGGAAACAATGCATCATGTACAGATTGAACGTCCTGTGATGAAAGGGATCCGTGCTGAGACAAACGGAAACGACTGAAGACTCGTTCAACGCTATCGCTCATTGATGCACACTTAGCCGCATCAAGAAGCTGGTCGGGCACAATGCTTGCCGGCAGCGAACCTTTGTAGCTGCAATCGGGGAAAGCCACAGCAAAGCCGTACGTAAAGGGTGGCGCCCTTTTGGGACCTTGCATAACGGATGCAACCCGATCAACGATTTCGTGCATGCTTTTACGGACCTGCTCGAATGGATCCTTGCCAAGTAACCGTTTTTCCCCTCGTGGTGTGGTGCGAGTCCACTCCATTCGTTCCGAATCAAAATCCAATGCACCACCTTTCACCTCCACAAAAAGTAGTCCATTCTCAGGATCAAGAATGACAAAATCACATTCCCCTTCGACTACTGTTCCCTTACGTCCATCGCCCATCCAATGGAAGCTGTGAAATATTTCAACTCGACTCGGTAGCTGGCCAACAAGAGCCTCGGCGACCTTACGCTCGCCTGGATTTTCAATCTCAGACGGATCTATCTTGGGAAATAAGCGAGCCAAATTAAACTCCAATCAAATTAAGTCTTCGATAAGTCCAATGCTTTTCAGCGAATTCCAATCAGCAGCGGGCATCTTGGCTTGAGCCAACCCACCCTCTCCATTGACAGATACCAGGATGAAAGGCTCTTCCGTAACTGCATCAATGAGTGTGCTTATGCTGAAACTACCCGCTACGATTGAAACCGGCGCACCCCGCAATCGAAGAAAGGGGGACGCTATTACGACACGCTGTCCTGCTTTGAGGTCTGAACCTGCCACGGGCTTCACACGAACACGGTTCACTTTAGAACCTGAAATAAGCCTAAGCATGAACGGCTCGCTGGGAAAGCTTTCGGTAAGTTCAGATAACCTCAGTGCAAGCTCAACAGGAAGACTTTCGCGCTTATTAAGTGTTGACTGAATAGTATCGCCATGCAATACGGGTACTGGCATAGATCCAGGCTTCCCAGAGAAATCATCTGTCGTTTGCCTGACTTTAAAAAATGCTGCATCCACTCTCTCAAATGTAGGGATCAGCAATGATCGATCTAAGTAACGGTTACCTCGTTCACAAGATGTCTCAGCTACCAAGCTGCATGCGTGACAAGCTGCACCGTGAAGGGACCGATCTTTTTCTGCATCGTGTTCAGCACAGAGTGGATCTGACGAGCAAATCGTGGCCCGATTCAACGCTTGCTCAAGTAAGGGTCCTAAGCTTTCTGGCTTACCCAGATCTACCAACCCGCCCAATGTTCCGTCGGAGTCCGCAGCAGCTGTGTAAATAAGGATGCCAGCCTGAGGCGTGCCATTCATTGTATCGGCGTATATCCGCTCGCGAATGCTAGCCGCGTTGTAACCGCATTCAAGTGCAAGTTCTCTAATAAGTATGTGTGATAGCGTGTGCAACATGGCATAACGTATGCCAGGGTAGCCTTCCGAAGGATCTAAGTGGCGGGAGTTTCGCCAGCCTTTGTGACCACCGCGCAGCATCTTGTCGACTGCTTTGACAGCTGGGAGCCCTTCCCATCTGACAAGTGCCTGTTCATCGAATTGGATGAAGATGCCCTCCCCGTGAACTTGATTGGCAGGAACCCAATCTGTATTCTTTAAGCGGGAGAGGCTGGCCATTTTAGGTCGATCGTCAGAATCTCCTGACTCCTCAGGCGCCTCAACTCGTGTAAAGCCCATCAATGCATTTACCTCACGCAGCCGCTCAAGGAGTAACACCCTTTTGATATAAGTCCCAAATGCAGTCGGAGTGCCTGCAGGCTTGCTCATGAAGTGAGGATAGTCAGTAGGTGGATTGGGTTGAGTCAGAACATCCCACTCTGGTCCCTTGATGTCTGATTCTCCAACGGTAACTGGAGCTTCACCGTTGCGATGCGCTTCGATGGCAGACCAAACTGCTTGCGGATCATGGTCGCCTATACCCTGAGCTTCGCCTCGTCTAATGAGCGCCTTGATAGTTCCCTTAAGCATTGCTACGTCTTCGACATCTGAAAAATCTTCCCAGAAATCAATGATGATTTGATGCAACGGGGAAACATTTGGCTGAGGTATCGCAAGCGCCGATAGCGTCACTGGAAACCAGCTGTTGGTCGCGCCCAAGAGCACCGCTCTTGCCTCTTCATCGCACCCCGCATCGAAATGATCCAGGTGCGGGTGACGCCCTCTACAAGAAGGTAAACTTTCCTTGCCTGACTTTCCAAAAGCCTGCGCCAAGCTTCGAGTGGCCGGGCAACCATCGCACTTGACCCACAAGTTCTCAGTCTGCATTGATGCGCCGCTCTCGAAGAAGCGCAGCTGCCCTTTGCAGGAGCTATTGCCACCGTGAACGAAGTAATGCCAGGGGAAATCATCAAGGTGGCCGTCGCGGCAAGCTAACAGAAAACGTGCAGGAACAGCATCAGCGTCTCTAGCCGGTTGATCACCTTTAGAGCCACGACAGGCGCTATGAACAAAGCGTGTCCTTTCTGGTCTGATTCTGTTTTCTTTGATTTGAAACAGGCCCGTGTCAAAAGGCGACAAGAGACCGCATTTCACACATCGCATCCACCTGGGAAATGGTCGTACTGGCACTCCAATAAAGGCTTCAGCCGACCAAGGATCCACTCGGTCACTTCTATGAAACGGGGGCATGCGCAGGCTTTCGACCTGCAACCCCAGCACTTTTCTGACAGCAGCTAAAAGCCGAACCTCTTCAATGGGCTGACATCTGGTTTTGTCCCAACGATCAATACCGAGGGTCACTACAGATACATTGGGCAAGTCAACTAAAGCCCCAGGGCCATAAGTCCAAAGCAATTGGCTTGGCCTGACCTCGCCAACAGGGGTTTGATGAGTCAAAGCTGTGTTATTCGTCGCCATTTTCAATCCTCATCTTTCGTAGCCACGCGAGCTTTCCAATCGGGAGAATCTGTGATGTGGTCTTTATTCATGATCAAACGAACGCCGGGCTCCACCTCACGCATAGACATGGGTACGGTCCAGTTGTCCCAGGCTTGTAGACCCGGCGATCTGATTAAAGGAACAGTCGACGCTGCCTGCGGGCCATGTTTCTCGTAGGCAAGGGTTCTACCGCCGATACTCGCCTTCTTGGCCCATTCATCAGCACGTTTCTTAAGATCTTGCTGACTCAGATTCCTTGTGCTTGAAAGCTCACTGACATTCCACGCACGGTTTGAAATAACCTCAATGGCGTCAGTCATCTCAGCCTGATTTGATGCGCTCAACTGACTAGCACCATCATTAGGGCTGAAGGCCTCGTTATCGAGACGAACGATACTAAGCAAAGTCCCAGTCAACCCACGGTCCATCGCCCGAGGTGAAAAAGGCGTGACTGATTGGGCTTCAACGTGCTTATAGAACGTTGCGTGATAGTGCTCAAAAGTTTCGTAATGAGACAGGTCGCGCGGCCTGGCCCATGTCAGAACGGTACAGACCAGCCCCGGAAATGCGCGCCCAACTCGGCTGGTAGCCTGAATGTATTCAGCCGTTCCCTTGGGCTGACCGTTTACGGCCATTAATCCAAGACGATTTACGTCGACACCGACTGATAGCATGTTGGTTGCTAATACCACGTCAATCGCTCGCGTCTCATCATTATCCCAGCGGGTCACGTATTTGTCCGTGGCGGCGTCGAATGCCGCCTTGAACTTGACCTCTAACTGATCCAGGTACTTTGGAATATCCTGGCTGGACACTCGGGATGTAAGCTCACGAATATTGCTGATGTTGCGCTGCGCCAATGCAGGGCGCCCGACCATGCTCATCTGCACGCGAAAGGCCCGAGTCTGAACATCATCCTCAGCTAATCGCTTCATTCCGCCCAACTCGCGCAGCGAATTGAAGTAGCCGACCATCGTCATGTATGGATCGGCAGGCTCCCCGAAACGATTGAATAGCTCCTGGGCTCCGGTTAAGAAAGCTGTGTAGACGCGGATTAACATTGCCGGACGCGAACTTCCAGGTGAGCAGACGCCTAAATATCGGCGCCCTGGTCTGTGCTCAATGCTCCTCTGGATAGAGAAGTAGTTATCTTCTACGTCCAAGCCATGCGGCGGAAACACAGATACACGCCGCATGAAAACATTTCGGACCTGCGCATCAGCCTTACGAACAGTTGCCGTTGATGCAATGACCTTCGGCTTGATCAACTTTTTATCGATTTTCCAACTACACAATTCATCAACTGCAGTCTCGTAGAGTCCGACCATGGTCCCTAGCGGCCCGCTGATCAGGTGGAACTCGTCTTGAATGATTAAGTCCGGCGGGCGGATAGGACTGATTTGATTTACTGTAGCAGTGGGCAATCCTCGTCCTGCCCGATGTCCAGTATTGCATTCACAACCCGGCCAAACTAATCCATGACGAGTGCATTCTTTGGAAGCTTTACCGAAGAGTGTACGAACCTGGCCGCGCCAAGACATCATCGCAAATTTGTCTACAGTTGCGATCATCATGCTTGGTGGGCGGCGATAGATTTCTTCATCAACCGTCAGAACCGGTATTCCATCGCCTTTAGCAAAATCGCACCGCTTTAGCGGATCGCCACAGAAGATGAGGGTACGGCCGACACCTCGATCGACTTTGACATCGCGCTCCGGTTTAATTTCAGAGCCACACCATGGGCAACTGGTCAGTTGCGCAGGTGATGCAGAGCCACCGTTGTATCGATTTGGATTGCGGGCGTCGACTATTGCTTCATGGCTATTTTCAGTCGTACCAGGCGTCACGTTGTTACCCACCCACAAGCCAATACTGAAAGTTTCTACGCCAAGAGACTCATCGCCTGATGAAAGCGCAGTTCGCCTTAGAACCTCCATCGCACAGATCAAAGCAGTAGCACGCTGAAATTGCTGCAAAGTCAATAATCGCAACGTGTAACGCATGATCACTGACAGTCCGCGTGAGCCGTCGTAACCACCAAAATTCTTTTGCATTCGGCGGATTGCCAT
>Ga0214919_10009167_pt1 | contig 12797 bp, 23 predicted proteins | sample LL1503_MetaG_FD_177994 | JGI IMG/M metagenome (GOLD analysis project Ga0214919, IMG submission 177994) | Freshwater microbial communities from Lake Lanier, Atlanta, Georgia, United States - LL-1503 | ecosystem: Environmental > Aquatic > Freshwater > Lake | place: USA: Georgia | collected...
AGATATTTAAGTTGGAACCAAGATAATGCCGACTCATTATAAAAGTCTAGATGAATTTGCTCTTGTGAATAACCTCCAACTTTGGCACCATCTTCAAAAAAGTTAATCCAATGAGTATGCCGCCGTGTTGTGAATCCCAATTCTCTTTTTAATACCCAGGATATGGCAATGGTTGGTCCGTATTCAGATAATATTTTTTGCCATATACCGTCCCAATGTTCGGTATCTTTAAAAATAACAAAATTGGGCTTGACTATAATCTTAGGCTCGTGATCAGGCATTTTGAATATGGCTCAATTGAAACCAAGCCAGTTCTTTGTCCGAACTTACATATATTCGATAATTTTTATATTGAGTGGTAAATGCCCAGTGAAAGTTTATACCATCAGCTTGGGCAACTTCACGTGCCTGACCGGCCATCTTTTGTTGCACATCTACTTCTTGGCTCCAGCCAAAATTTTCGTTGAACCAACGGCGAGCTCGATCAAAATCCAATGCGCCAGTGCCTTTCCAACCTACTTTACTAAACTCAATTGAGTATTTGTAGATCTTGCAATAACTATGGCGACGATCTAGTTTGATTATTTCGTATTTCATAATTGAAAACAGGCCCTAGGGCCTGTTTTTTAGGTGCCGCTTTGCAGGATGTACTTGCCGAAACGTTTGTGAAACTCATCAAAGTGTTTCATCTTGGTTGGCAAGAATGGCAAGTCGTATGTGGTCAACGCAATACGAGCACCCATCACCGTCAACTCAGTCTCAAAGTTATTCATCATGTAGCTGAGGAAGTTGTCAGCCATCTCGTGGAACTTCTTCTGTTCTACTTTTTTCTCCACAGCATCTTTCAGCTCGTAGCACATGGAAATAACCAGACTGTACATGGCACTGACTTCTTTGAGATTCAAATCCTTGACTTTGCCACTCAAGATATCTTCAGGCTTGGGCATGCGTCCTGCCACCTTACGATGTGCCATGAACTTTACTGCAAGGCCTTCACCAACTGTACCTGCTACCAAGTTGGTGATGGTATCGTCATCGCCATCGTCATCTTCCAACAGTTCGCTAACGAATGTCCAGGTGCGCGGCGTAGCGAATGCACGGCTTGAGCTCTTGGCATCAAAATCGTACAGGTCTTGCTTGGCAAAGCTCAAGTAACCTACCACGTCTTTGTGTATGTTGTTGAGCACTGCCCATTGTTGCCAGCTAGAAAAGTCCACCTTCATCTCTTGGTGCAAGAAACGATTTGCCAGCGGTGTGGGCATACGGAATGTGACACCTTTGTCGCTTTCACGGTTACCAGCAGCCACCATCACCACGTTCTTGGGCAAACGATACTTGCCAATACGACGGTTGAGAATCAACTGATATGCCGCAGACTGAACGCTGGGTGCGGCACTGTTCAGTTCGTCTAGGAACAACACCACAATGGGATACTGACTGGCCATTTCTTCATCGGGCAGTTCCACAGGAGGAGCCCAATCCATCTTGCCTGAGTCCTTGTTGTAGAACGGAATACCACGGATGTCAGTGGGTTCCATCTGGCCTAGGCGCAGGTCAATCATGAGACCGCCTAGTTCGTTAGTGATACCTTCAACCAATTCGCTCTTGCCAATGCCCGGAGGACCCCACAAGAACAACGGACGTTGAACTTTGAATGCTTTGAGCAGGCTCTTGCGAGCTTGATTAGAAGTAACTGTACGTGCGTCTGAAACTGCCATAAAATGTTCCTTAGTTATGTTGCGATGTGTTTATTGTAGCAGACTGTGAATTTCTAGTCAACTACTTATTTTTAGTAACGGTGGTCCTGAACAACAGTCCAAACAAGAACTGTAGGCCCCAGGCCTGTAGCCACGTGACTTCTCGGACGCTGTCTACAGCACCTACCAAGCAACCATTCCACAGCATCATCACTGGCCAACTCAACACAAAGGATAGGAACAGCAGAGTGGCAATGCCAACCACCATTGCGGAGAGTGCTAGAATTATTTCTTTCATTTTGTTTCCTAACAGAATTCGTAAAATTTCACAGTGGAATCCAACTTTTGCAATTCTTGCGCTGCCGCTGTCAAGGCACGATACTTGGCCTGGATCTCACTGCGTGGCAGTTCACCATCGCAGGAGAGATTCTCAGGGCTAAGGTCTGCATCCAATGCGTCTGCCACACGCTGGCGACCCTGGGCAGTTTGGATCTCAAACTGCTCGCCTTTGAAGATGGCGTTCCAGCGATTCTTGCGGTCAATGTATGCTTGCAATGCTTTCATATCAGCTCCTTGTTGCGATGTGTGTATTATAGCAGTTTGGCTATTTCTGGTCAACCGTTTTAAACGGCTTCCAACATGTTAGCAGGCACGTTCCAACGGTTCACGGGCGTCTTGACCAGCACAAACTTCAGCTTGACTTTTTCCACTTCACCCACGTAGGTAATACCGTTTTTGTTGCTGGTGAACTTCACACGGTCGCCTACAGAAAAACTGCGAACTTTGGTCTTGGTCAGTTGACTGCGAGCATACTTCACAGCATCAATCACCGAGCTCAATTGCTCGTTGGTAAGGTTGCCGGTGATGATAGCAGTATTAATTGCTTTGATATCCATTTGGGACTCCTTTTTGCTGAACATGTACGTATTATAACAGTTTGGGCAATACCGGTCAACCTGGCGGGTCTTTAGACTTGGCCGCGGTAGTCAGCTCGCATGTACCAGTCCGGCGCAGTGGCAGCGGTGTTCCTGGCGTTGAAAGCCCTGGCATACTCACGGGCTTCTGCTTCGTTGTCAAAATACAACACTTCATCAATCTTGCTACCCCAACCACGTTCGCTTTCGATGATATCTACTCTGTAACCAACTGGGCGATCAATACGGGCCATTGTGTGCTCCTTGCTGTCTATGTGTGTATTATAGCATTTCGGGCAATAGCGGCCAACCTTTATTTGGAATATTCACCAGACCGGTCGTTATCCGCTTCTTCTCGGGCATCAGCATATCCGTCATTATATCGGGATTCATCTCGTTCCTGAGACCAGGCTTCAAACTGTTCAAAGGTCCATTCGCCGGACTTGACCTTTTCAAAGACTTCTTCATTCCAAATGTATTTCATCTTGTGCTCCTTTCTGTCTATGTGTGTATTATAGCAGTTTGGGCAATACCAGTCAACCAAAAGAATCGTTACAGGAATCGTTACAGGAATCGTTACAGGAATCGTTACAGGAATCGTTACATTTCTAATGAAATCAACGACTTAGCAGAAAAGAATCGTTACAGGGAAAATTGTGGGTTTTTTGCAACAAAATTCAGGTATTTTGGGCAAAAAAATACGGGAAATTCTGTTGTTTTTACACAACAAAATCCCCCGTTAAATGTACCAAATTTCCTGGAATCTTTCTTCCAAAGTGGGCTCTTGCCAATTCTCAATCATGCTGTCAACCACTGCTTGGGGGATTATTTTGCCTGAATCATATCGACTTTGTAGTCGACGATCCAATTCGTCACGTGGCGGTGTCCTGAACACCACAGCAATGGCATAGTATTCAGGCAACATGGCAAACTTCTTTTGACGACTTGCCACAGTGGTTGAAGTTTGATCCCAAACAATATCCCGACCTGCTTCACGAGCATGAACTACATCTCCAGTCATGTATTCCACACACTTGGGCATGACTTCATTGAACACTTCGCTGTAGGTTTTGCCCATGTTCTTGGCGTATTCTTCTACATAGCGATCAGTGCTGATATAGGCTGCATGTTGCAGCCATTCTTGGTCACAATGCCACGAGCTTTTTCCGCTGCCTGGCACTCCGATCAAAATGTACAATTTACATTGTTGGTCCATTACCGTTCCTAAAGCCAATTTCGCCACCTTCCTCAATGATGCGTTTTTGCACATCTTCAAACAAGATAGGAGCAAAATCTGTGTGCTCTACACATACACAATGATATCGTGGATCGACCACCCTGGTCACAAATTCACCTGAGGCTGGGCCAGGCTTCATCACTCTGTTGGCGTGCAAGTGACCATGAATGTTTACTCCGAACCTGCCCAATGATTCTTCATGGATTGGAATGTGACTCAAGATCATTCCGTTCATCACATGATAAGCACGTAATTCACGAAAATACTTGCGATACTCATCGTCTGGAAAGATGTCATGGTTACCACGGATCAACACTTTGTCGCCGTTCAAACGAGACATAGTGACCAAACTCTTGCGGTTGATCACTACGTCGCCCAAGTGATAAACTTTGTCTGTGGGTCGGACACGCTCGTTCCAGGCCCGGACCATGGCTTCGTCCATTTCCTCGGGACTATCCCAGGGACGTAACTTGGTCACACCGTCACTGCGAGTGAAATGACAAACACCTTTGTGTCCAAAGTGCGTGTCTGATACTAAAAATACTGATGGCATAATGTCCTCTTTGTGTGTATTATACAACAACGGACATTTCCGGTCAACCTAAGATCAGTAGTGTTTTGATCGGCGACGCGGTGCAATGTCTTGTTGTTTGTACAGATAATCTTGTGTGATTTTTCCTGCTTCGATCTCCAGCAAGGCTGTGACAGCAGGACCGTAACGTGTTGGCACTTTGGCTGGATCACCGCGCATGAGTTCTCGCATGCGTCTGGAAGCAATCAATACCAAATTGTATCGGCTGCCAATTGCAAGTGCTGCGGCCTGGCTGGTGAGTCCGGCGGTGCGGTCAAGTAGTGTGTTCATTCTTCATCCTTTGTTGGTAATCCGTTGCTGTGTCGATCTCTGGTGTTTTCTAGGTTCTGATCAAATCTCTTTTGTTGTATAGTTGGCTCTCCGAACACTTTTTCTCTTGAACAAAGCAGACACTTGGGATTGCCACAATCCATCACATGATGCTTGGCCAATCGATGTGGCTCTTTGACTGATTTGTCTTTGACAGTCAAACCATGTTTTTTTGCAATCTTGACTTGCTTTGCAATAGCGTTCTCGTCATTGAGTCTGCGTCGACTGTTTTTAAATTTGTCTTGATCTGTGCTCATGATGCTATTATATAGCAGATTTTGTTTGTTGTCAATGGTCTCGCTGCCCAGAATCGAACCAGGATTTGAGTCTTAGGAGGACCCCGTTCTATCCATTGAACTACAACGAGATTGGCCGGCCCTGAGAGGATCGAACTCCCACTGCTGGTTTTGTTTTGCTAAATAAACATATGAAGATATGTCCAAAATGCAACTCAGCACACACTAAGTTAGGAATCTATTGCTCTAGGAAATGTGCCAACAGCAGAAGTTTTTCTGCTGCATCTAAATTAAAAACATCGGCAACTTTAAAAGAAAAGTATATCACTGGCGAATTAGTTCCGCCAACACCACCGTCTCCTATTATGCGTATCTCAGAATACCCATATACCAGGCTGTATGGATTATACAAATGTCATCACTGCAATACAACATTTTGGAAACTACAACATCAACAAAAATGTTGCTCAATTGAATGCCGCGATAGCATTCGCTCACAAAATAAATGCAGAAAAACTCATATTTCTTATTTTAGCAGGTATGATAACAAAATAGTAGATTTACAATCAACCTGGGAATTAAAAATTGCCGAATGGTTAGATAGCAACAATATAATATGGAGTAGACCGTCTAAAAGAATTAAATGGCAATGCTCTACTACTAATCTTTATAAAACATATCTTCCTGATTTTTATCTAGTTATGCACAAACAATATCTTGATGTGAAAAATCCTATTAAAATAATACAGGACAATATTAAACTAGAACAAATAAAAAGTATTATACCATTGATGGTAGGTAACATTGAAGAGACTAAACAATTTGTGGTGCGTCTGGCAGGACTCGAACCCACATGTATCCATTAGCTTTCTCCTGGTTCGAAGCCAGGCGGCATACAGACGCAACTATCCATTGAACTAAAGGCCGAAATTGGTGCTCCTAACAAGAATTGAACTTGTAGCTCGCCCTTACCAAGGGCGTGTATTGCCATTATACTATAGGAGCAAGAAGAACCCGGGCCATGACCTTAGATAAGCATCACGCCCGGGCCGTGTTATCTGGAGCGGAATATCGGGTTCGAACCGATGGCCTAAACGTTGGCAACGTTTCGCTCTACCACTGAGCTAATCCCGCATTGTTTTGTTTGCTTTTTGAATTCTTCTTCTGCTGTTTGATGTAACACATACCAGCGTTGGTGAATCAAGTTAGCATAGTCATAATTATAATCTAACTGTGCATAATCTGTCAACCTTTTGTACAAGTTTTCACTCAAAACAGGTGAAAATAGTTCCACTAGGTCAACTACAATTCCGTTAACATCGTTGACCAATAGTTCTACTTCGGAGAATCTTTGTTCACACATTTTTACAAATTCCAAGTCAGACACGCCATTAAAATTTGGATTGATTTTTTTATACAGTTGACTTGGTAAAAATTTATCGCTGCTTTCTATAAAAATATTCAATTTGTTGAATTGATCTAAATTATTTTTCCAGTTTGTGTCGCAGTCTGGATGCGAAAACATTATAAATTTATGCAATCTATCTCTCCATATCCATTCGTAATCCAGCCAATTTGAATAGGTTCTGTTGAGCGGATATATCCTGGTCAAGATGTAATGTGCTTTGTCTTTGATGGATTGGAATTTGAAGAAATTAAATTTTTCATCTAACAACAACAACCATCTCACATGATTACCTCCAGCACCCCATGGAGACCAAATGGTCAGATTGCTCATTTTATGAGTTGATCGGCTGGCCGGAGATTTTGTTTTTATGGCGTTGATTCATAGAAAGTGATTGAATCCAACGGAATGTCATATGTAGCACAAGCTGATCTAACAAATTCTTCCCATTCTTTAGCAGCTTGTGAATCAGCAAATATTCTACCGTTAGAGTAATCATCTATCTCAGTCCGAAGGCCGTCGGTTTTGTATTCATCTGCCATTTGAAAAGCACGGGTTCGAAATGCTGCCAATATTTCTGGATTGGCATGAAATTTGTTGTCAACCTCTGTCAAAGGAACCGAATATTTAATAATCACTGTTGTTGTCATAACATATCCTCACGCTGTATTTAGTAAATTTTTAGCCCGGCTGAATCTCAAACGTTGGGCAGATTTCGGGATATTTGATCAACAGGTCCATTCTTCTGACCAATTCTGTAGCATAAAAGTCAGCGGCCTCTTGGTTCAAAAACGGCACTATTCTTGTGTGACTGTCAACTGTATAGCCCATACCGCCACAGAGACCATCTGCTACCATTTGAGTTTTGATCCGACGTGTGATTGGCATGGTTTCTGCTCCATGTTCTAGATTGTGCAATTCACGCAGACGCACAAGTGGGACTCCGTATGTTATTTTCAAGTTGACTGGAAACTTATTTTCCATTACTCAATTCTTTCATTAACTGTTGGGCTACAAAACCGTTCCACTCTTTACCAAAATGGAATCCATCTCTACCAAACGGAAGATTCAGTTCCGCCCCAATACCATGAGTCTCAACTCGTTGTACAGTTGTGGTAAATTTTAAAAATTCAGCTGCTGATTCATTTTTGAAATCTTCAATTGAAAAATTTTCAAGACTTGCTATTGACACAGGAATGTGACGGGCTTTGCATATTTCTTTGATCAGTAGAGTATTGCGAGTATTGGTGTAGGAAATAAACGTAGGATCCAACAACAAAGGAATCAATGAGTCAAACGGTGTTGATGCATTATCTTCAATGATGGCTGACGGTTTGTACGTTATCATGCGTTTTTTAATCGGCAATTCTCTGCTGGACACCAATGGTGCCAGGATAAAAATTGCTTCGGGTTTTAGAACATCAACTGTTTTGTAAATTGCTCTCAGCACATAGTCCAAACTGCCTGCACACAGTCCTAGATTATAAACTTCTACAGAAGGATCAAACAGTTTGCCCACTTGACCTGGCCAGGTATCTTCAACTGGAACCCCAAGGCCTACAGTAAAACTATCACCCAAGCACAAGATGTTTCTTGTGTTTTCTTGAAATTCATTGCATCTAAATCCGTGCGAGTTCCACTTGTACGAAATTTGATCTTGGGTGTATATGTTGCCTGGGTAGTTGACGCCCGAATGATCTCTACGATAGTACTGTACTTCGTCTGTGGAATCAGGCCCGCCCAGTTCTCCAACAACACTGAATATTCCTTTTTCCCAATTATGAAAATCTGATTGTTGCATGTTTGTCCTATAAATATTAGATAAATTTATTTATTGACCGTGAAACAAGCATACAAATATTTTCAGTTGTTCGATCTCGATACTATCTATAGTAAACTGCAGAATCGTTTTGAGTTTACTTTGAAATCAACTGGGTTCGTTAAAGAGCCACGATTGGAAATTTGGGATTACTCAAAACAAGATATCAAAGACGAAATTCCTGAGTTGTATTATCAATTTGCAGATCTAGGACTAGATATAAATCGTGGTGCTGTTTTTGCAACCATGCCACACACAACAACTCCGATACACGTTGATTATGAGAATAACAATATTCGAAGTCACGAGGCAATCAATCTTCCTATTTTTAATCACACAAATACCACTATGGAGTGGTTTGATCTCATTGACAATACCGGGCAGCTGATTGACATGAATGTCATGAATCAATCTATGTACAATGTCACAGTTTTTGAAGAAAATCAATGCCAATTGACTGATACATGTTGCATAGATCAGCCTACACTGATCAATGTGATCAAACCGCACAGAGTGATAAACAATAACGATGCCAACCGAGTTGTGATTTCAATACGCTACAAGCATGGTAATTTTACCAAATTTTGGCACTAGCACCTATGCTCTGAAATTTAGATTTCCACTCGTCGGCAAATAGATCAACCAAGAATCTTATCTCTTGGTCGCACTCGCTGAAGTTTTTGATCAATGATTTTTTCTCAAGTGAATTTTGAATTCTAACTTCACGCTCAGATGTATCGTAAAAATGTGACTGGGGCAAGTTGTCTAGGTCAATTGCCACAGCATTTTTGGGGAAAAATCTCAAAAATGCATCAAAGTTCAATGCCAATTCTTTCATGGTAATCATGGGTATATCAATCTCCATTGGCTCGGATTCCCACTCTTTTCTAAACCCAAATTCAGTGGCCAGCACAGTGGACCACGCAATATCATACATGCTTCTGTTAGGAACAAAAATGTCAAAATTGTTTGAGTTTGCAACATTGTTGTACCAGTTTCGTACAGGGTAATAAAGCATCAAACTCATTGCTAAAATTTTTACCACACTGTCTGGGTTGGACAACTTATTGGTCAACTGTGACCAGTCTTCTTTGTATAACACATCAAACGGAACATCTAAGATATTTTCCAATTTGACATTTTTGTTTGTTTTCACAACTTCGCGATTTCGTCTACGTATATCAAACGGTTCATTTATTTTTATTTCACGTTTGCAACTAAACAACATAACCGTTGAATACGATCTAGGCATTGCATAAATCAATACAGGACGTTTAACCATATTTTTTAATTAACTCGTTGAACACATGGTCATCATTGAACCCAATGGTCAGTGATTTCCTATTGCCTGTGATGTTATGAACACTGTGCAATTTATGTGTGTAAATCAACACCCATTGTTCTGCAGGAAAAGTTGCTGTGGCTATTTGGGTCAATCCTTGGAAATGCAACATTCCGCGATGCGGCGAATCAGTTTGATCTTCTTTGCTCCACCATACAGTGTCAACATTGCTGGAGTCGTTGCCAGTGGAAAACAAATACATAAGAACAAATTTTCTACCTGGACCGTCAGTGTGTGGTGTTACAGTTGATTCTGATTCTGATTCAACTGTGTGCTTGATTTCTTGGTAACCTATTTCTAATTTGGTATCTCTAAGTTCAGGAACATTTTTAGTCACCCAATCCTGAACTACCAGTGGATTTTTAATAGGCCAACGAATATAGGAAGGAAGACAGATATTTTTGTTGCTGTTGGCATCACTGTCTAAAAAAGTAAAATTTATATTTGAATCAAACTTTGATGCAGTTGTACCGCCAGGACTGATTACTTTGGTGTTATCAACATCTAGTAGATCAACAATGTTATTTTTGCTAAAGGCTGGCAAATTCAACCAAGTAAACAATTCATAGTTCATAGACGCTTATTGCTGGTTATAAATATTTACCTAGGCATTAGACCAATTGGGGTTACAGTAACCCTTCAGTAGTCAACACATTTACTATGTCTTGACCAAGTACAATTTCTGTACGCACATTGAGATCCAACAATTCGTCTTGCAACTTTTGTTTGTTTTTCTTGCCCAGAACAACAGCAGTGCGGAAACCAGCCAAGTCTTCAGCAGTGAATATAGAAGTGTCCACTGTGGCATCATGCCCGTAGTACAAACTGCGGCCTTCGTCTTTGCGGTTGCGAATCTTTTCCAATTTGCCAGCCACAACTTCCGCACTTTCACGAACGCTCTTGCTGGACATGTCTAGATAAAATTGTATTTTCTTTTCCAGCAATGCAATGTCTGCCAACTTGTCGTTGATGTCGGCCTGATGGTTGGCCTGGCTCACAGCCTTGCGTATGTCATACAGGCTGTTGAGCAAACTGGTCTGACGATCTTGTTTGGTCACAAAATCCATGCGTAATTTTGCAATCTCATCTTCGGCAGACTGGAATTCGTTAATTTTGACTTCAGTGTCAAACTTGATGCTTTTGACAGCATCCTGGATGGCCAATTGTAATGCATTGGCTTTGCGTAGATTGATTTTCATAATTTCTTTCTTTCAACAACATGGGTGGCAAGACCCGAATCAAGTCGCAGACTATGCAATTCGCAATGCTCAAAATACAATGCACAAACCACAGTGGCCTGCGTATGTCCGGTTATCAAAGTGCAGATGTCTATAATAGGTCCGGTTCACACAAGCACGATCCAAGTTGCCTTGGAGGTCCTAGATAGTTCAGCTTTGGAGGCTGGTGCTGGCATGAAGCCAACATTTTGTCTGTTCTAATCTATCCTGATCTTGCCTGCCAGCTCGAGCTGACAAAAACTATTTTACACAAATCAGTTGACCAGGTCAACTGATTTGGTTAGGCTGCTTTCAATCCTTTAAGACGGTCAGCAGCATACGAAGCGGCAAATGCCTGTGGCTTCACAAACGGTATCACGTTGCAAGTGCCTTTGATGTAGCCAATGGCCTGTGAAATTACACAGCTGGATCCGTGCATCTCGTTGGGATTGATGTCAAGGTGTACTTCAACGTTACGCCCTTCTAGCACATCAGCCAGCTTGAGGTAAAGTTCAGATACCTTGTACACTTCGGTCATAAGACGCATGGCTGGCTTGCCAGCTTTCTTGTCATACACACGTTCACGATGTACTTCGCCGAACAGTTTGCAACCATTGTTGCCATTGATGTGTACCACAATGGCCAACACATAGTCAGCCCACCAGTCACCATCAATCTTGAGTCGTTCACTGTCACAACCAATGTAGATACGTGTTTCTGGCGTTTGTGCTTGAATGAATTCAGACACTTGTTTTAAGTCTAATTTTTTCATAAGTTTCTTCTAGGTTAAAAGTCCTCAGTGATTAATTCTAAATCAGTTAACCGTCCCGAATCCTCTTTGTTGTACCTTACGCTACCACCATAATAACCGTTGTGGCTGTTACGCACTTCAAGGTCAATGTAGCCACGGTTGGTACGTATGGTCCAGAACGCATCTTGTACCACGTCGCATCCATCTTCGTCGCTGCGATTGTCGCCCCAGCCCTTGCTTTCCACGGCCAACACTTCTGCACCGCGCAACAGGTCAAAGCTGTTGCCTTCACCCAGTATATTTACGCCGCTCACATGGTTGAACCATACAGAATTGCAGCAGTCATTCTCGGTGTCAAAACGATAGCGACGCCCAGAGATGTCACGAAACACCAGGGTCCATTTGTCGTTGCCTATGAACAAGCCATTGATACGCTTGCCCACCAATATGTTGAATTCACTCATAGCTTGTCCTTTCTTTAGAATTGTTTGGTACCCCTGCTCAGATTCGAACTGAGAAAACTCTTCCTTTTGAGAGAAGCGACTTTACCAGATTTGTCCACAGGGGTGGGGATGGTGGATGAGACAGGGCTCGAACCTGTGACCCTCAGCATGTCGAGCTGATGCACTACCACTGTGCTACACATCCAAATTGGTACCAGCGGAGAGGATCGAACTCTCTCAAGAACGCTAATCTGGCGCTAAAAGGCTTATAAGACCTCTCTGACTCCCAAGTCTCGCTGGTATGTATTAACCAGTGCGATGTATCAGGTGATAACCAAATTGCGTTTGCACAGGTTGGCTGATTGAACCCACGGCAGTTGCCACTGTGGCATCTTCAAATGGGCGGACCATTTGCCCTGATCCGAACTCGCCAAGGTCTCCGCCGCGTTCACCGCTGGGACACTTGCTGTGCATTTTTGCCAGGTCGGCAAAACTTGCACCTTCATTCAGTTTGTTTTTCAGTGCCACTGCTTCGTTCAGTGTTGGTACTAAAATGTGACTTGCTTTCATTTTTTTGCTTCCTTAAAAATTGGTGGGATTCGTTTTGAGGCCCGTCCCGGCGAGTAGATTACTACTCACCTGTTACATTGCATTTATGTACTATTGCTTGCCCTAAGGGTTAGCTAGCTACCTTAGCGACTCATACTGGATAATGTAACCTATCCTCTGCTCTTGGTCTCCAGTGTGGGATTCGAACTCACATTATTCCTCGTCCCAAACGAGGTGCCATAACCAGGTTAGGCGAACCGGAGAGTAAACTGTCTAACATACTCTT
>Ga0214919_10009168_pt1 | contig 12797 bp, 10 predicted proteins | sample LL1503_MetaG_FD_177994 | JGI IMG/M metagenome (GOLD analysis project Ga0214919, IMG submission 177994) | Freshwater microbial communities from Lake Lanier, Atlanta, Georgia, United States - LL-1503 | ecosystem: Environmental > Aquatic > Freshwater > Lake | place: USA: Georgia | collected...
AACTGGTGATAAGCGCCTACCGGCGTTCTTATTTTTCGACGCCGAATTCGCTCGTTCGCGTGGCGTCTGCCCGGGCCGGGAACGTCATCGGTGGCGGAGACTGGGCTCTAGATCGTATCGTTCCCGATTGCATTCGCGCTTTGCAAAAAGGTGAACTGATCCTGGTGCGTAACAAAGTGGCTACCCGTCCTTGGCAGCACGTCTTGGAGCCCTTGAGTGGCTATCTTTGGCTGGGGGCCTGCTTGGCGAACTCTCAACTTTCACCTTTCAACTCTCAACTGGCCTCGGGCTTCAACTTCGGCCCGGCCCTTTCCTCCAATCGCACCGTGGCCGATCTGGTTCAGGAAATCCTCAAGCACTGGCCCGGTCGCTGGGACGACAAGAGTGATCCGAAAGCAGTTCATGAAGCCAAGCTGCTCAATCTCGCGACCGATAAGGCCTATCACTTTCTCAATTGGTCCCTGGTCTGGTCGTTTTCCGAGACGATCGCCCAGACGGCGAACTGGTATCTTCGAGCGGACGCCGCCGCGAACGACATCCGCCAGCTGACCACCGGCCAAATCCAAGCCTATACCGAAGCGGCCCAAGCGTTGGGCCTGCGCTGGACGGCTTGATCTGGCTACCCGCAATTTTGACGATATGAGCAAACCCCCTTCCGAACTCAAAGCCGAGATTCTCCGGCTCACCCGCGAGTATTCCGCGCTCGTTCACGCCGGGCAGCGTCCCGGCGATGACGCCGCCCACGCGCCGTGGGCTCCCGGCCAGACCATCCCCTACGCGGGACGAGTCTTCAATCAGGACGAGGTGGAGGCAGCGGTGGGCTCGACCCTCGATTTTTGGCTCACACTCGGACCCGAAGGCGAAGCCTTCGAGAAGGAACTCGCTTCCCTACTGGGGGTCAAGTTCTCACTGCTGGTAAACTCCGGATCCTCGGCCAACCTCGTGGCGCTCGCCACCCTGACGACCCACAAGCTGCCGAGCCATAAACGGATTCAGCACGGGGATGAAGTGATCACAGTCGCTGCGGGTTTTCCGACGACCGTTTCGCCGATTCTTCAATTGGGTGCTGTGCCCGTGTTTATCGACAATGACCCGGTCACCGGGAACATCCGCGTGGATCAACTGGAATCGGCTTACGTCGCCGGCAAGACCAAGGCCGTGATGATCGCTCACGCGCTGGGCAACCCTTTCGATGTCCGTGCCGTGTTGGCTTTTTGCCGGAAATATGACCTTTGGCTCATCGAGGATAACTGCGACGCGCTGGGCTGCACGTATTCTCTGCCGGTTGCCGAAGCCAAAGCGCTCGGTCTCGATCACCTCCTCAAGCTGGCGGAGGTGAATGATTATAGCCCCGATGGCTCGCCGAGGTCCGCAGAAAGCCCGACCAGCGGTCGGGCCTACAGTCCGAAAGTCCCCTTCATCCAGAACGGGATCTTGACCGCTTACACGGGGACGTTCGGCGATCTCTCCACCCAGTCGTTCTACCCGCCGCATCACCTGACCATGGGCGAGGGTGGGGCAGTCAATATCATCAGTAGACCCCCGCTCAAAACCTACGCGGAAAGCTTCCGCGACTGGGGCCGGGACTGCTGGTGCGCTTCCGGCAAGGACGACAGTTGCGGCAAGCGCTTTCAGTGGCAGCTCGGCGAGCTCCCCAAGGGCTACGATCACAAATATATTTACAGCCACTTAGGCTACAACCTGAAGCCGCTTGATCCCCAAGCCGCGATAGGTCGCCAGCAACTCAAGAAGCTCCCTGCCTTTATCGAGGCCCGGAAATATAATTGGGAGACGCTTCGTGCCGGCCTCGCCGATTTAGAAGACGTCTTCGAGTTTACCTTGCCCACCCATGCGACTCGCTGGATACCGCCGTCCGAGAGATCGACATTCGGACTTTCAGCTCTCAGCTCGCAGCTCTCAGCTTCGACCTTCGACTTAAACTTCGACTGGGATTCGGCCGGTTGCCGGACGGTTACCTCTTGGTTTGGCTTCATGCTAAGGGTCAAACCGACCGCACCGTTCTCCCACACCGATCTCGGCCGCCATCTCGATCAGCACAAGATTGGCAATCGTATGTTTTTCGGCGGGAATTTGCTCCGACAGCCCGTCTTCGTGCAGCTGCGCAAAGACCGGCCCGAGGCTATCCGCGTGGTGTCCTCCGAAGGCCGCGCGCTTTCGGCTGCCCAACGTGAGCTTGAACTCAAAGCGTCCATCAACGGTGCAGCGGCCTCGCCGCTTCCTGGCGCGGACGCCATTATGAATCAGGCGTTGTTCCTCGGCACCTATCCCGGTCTTACCGCTGAGATGCTCGCTTATGAGGTTCAGGTCATCCGCGATTACGTTGCAAATTTGACCAAGTTATGAAACTGTCTGCCACAAGTATGTCTGGGCTGCATCGTCTTGAGCCTTTGATCCATCGCGATGAACGCGGTGAATTCGTAAAAACTTATCATAGAAGAATTTTTGCCGAAATTGGGTTGAACTTCCATGTAGTTGAGGAGTTTTTTTCCACCTCACGGCAGGGTGTAGTACGAGGAATGCATTTGCAACTGCCGCCAGTTGCCCATAGTAAGGTTGTATTCTGCATAGAGGGGTGTGTGCAGGATGTAGTTGTGGATTTGCGCCGTTCATCACCGATGTTCGGTCGTGTTCATTCCGAAGAGCTCAATGATCGTAATCGCCATGGGCTATTTATACCGCCCGGTTTTGCACATGGATTTTTAACTCTTTCAAACTTAGCAGTTATGTACTACCTTAGTGATGCGGAACATGCCCCGGCCTGCGACGCAGGCATCCATTGGAACAGCTTCGGGTTTTCGTGGAATATAAGTGCGCCTATAATATCGCAGCGTGATCAAGATCTGCCGGCTTTGTCTGATTTCGCGTCACCTTTCTGATGCGTATCCTTATCATAGGAGCCTCAGGATTAATAGGCTCACATCTCCAGCAAGAAGCAATTTTGCGTGGCCACCTCGCGATCGGCACGTTTCGGCGGCATCATTTACTCAGGCTAGTTTATCTTGATTTGACTAACCACGCATCTTTGGAGCGTCTACTAGATGAATTTGGTCCGGACTGGGTGGTACATTCCGCCGGATGGACTTGGGTGGACGGATGTGAAAAAGACCCGATTCTTGCAATGGCGGAAAATTGTCACCAGCCGGTCACGGTGGCGAGAGCTTGTAGGGCTCGAAATATTCGATTTGCTTATTTTTCGACGACCTACGTTTTTGATGGTAAGTTTGGTCCGTACGTTGAGTCCGATTTTCCCCGGCCGATTAACGTCTATGGGCAGTCAAAGCTTGCTGGTGAAATTGGGGTGACAGAATCTTTTGGGCCAGACGTTTTAATTTTGAGAATTATTTGCCCATGGGGCAAAGAATCTCAGCAGAAAAATTTTGTATACCAAATCATGAGAGCCGTCGCCACCGGCAAATCAATGGTCATTCCTTCAGATCAGATCGGTAATCCTACCTACGCGGGTGATATTGCAGCTTGGTGTTTAAGTTTGCTTGAACTGAAGTGCTCCGGAATTTGGCATCTTTGTAGCCCATGGAAAAACATGACACGGACGGTTTGGGTCGAGTCAATTTTGTTAGGATTGCGACGAGATCCTCGTTGGGAGAAAGTTGCGAATGCTTGGAGGTACGAAGCACTACCTACTAGCCAACTGGGAAAGGATGCGCAAAGGCCACTGCACGCTGGAGCTCTTAGTGAACGTGCAGTTTTTCTTTCACCGCTTGTTCCTCGTGACCCTGCTGCAATCGATTCCATTTTGAGCGGTGTCGAATGCGACCCAAAGACGTCGGATTTCAAAGTACCTAGATAAGGACAATAATGTATATTATAATTTTACAGTAGGTTAATGGCGCAAGGTGATATAATATGAAATTAGACAAAGTTTACGATATTACTAGATCTGTATTTTTCGATTTTTTAAACCGTGCTATTTCGATGCGAGTGGATGCGCAAAATAAATTTCATTGCACGCATTGTGCAGCTCGGCTTGGTGACAATCTTCATCATCTTCATTTCTTGCGAAAGCTCGCAGAAAATTATGCAGATCACCGCTTCGTTCATTTCGCTCACCCCCAATATTTGGATCAGCTCGAAGAAATTATTTGGGATCAGCCTCGTATTTCACTATTGCCGCTCTTTAAATCCCACGATCCTAACTGGTTAATTGCGCATCCACCGTGGGAATTCGGATCTATCAATGCTTGGAAAAATGTAGACGACTATTGGACAAGCCATCCATCAAAATTGGACTATGTCACGTTTATGATTTTCTGGTATCAACGCCTCGCCAAGCAAATGCGTCTCGAAAGCCCGATCAAGTGTGCTGCAGATCTGTTGTTCGACTACCCCGCGCTAAGATCTATAGCTGGAGGCGCTGAAGAGAATTTTGATTTTTTAATTATTAATTCACCAGCATTGAGTGGTCAAGCCATGAATTATGACCTTGAAGAAATGGATGCTCTAATTTTGGGGTTGGCGGCAAAATACAAAGTCATAACAACTCATAAGCGAGCAATTCCTGTCCGGTGTACAGCAGACGAGGGACTGACAGTCACAGCGATTGGTAGATTGTCTCAACATTGTAGATTTATCGTTATGGTATCGACCGGACCATCGTGGATGACATTTAACATCTGGAATTATCATACAATAAAAACCCGTATCGTTATTATTGACAACGAATCGTTAAATCTAGCTCCCAACACAATTCATGAATCATCTGTCTTGGCAGTTCGCGAAACATTGGTTAAGCAGGGGCTTTTGTGATAAATGCGTGTCAGAAAGTTGGCGGTACCGTTCGGCCAGATTAAAATGGAGTTCTGGGGATTTCCATCATATAAAACTTGTAAATGAGTGTAAGCTCATAATACTTTATAATGGCAACGCGACAAATTAAAATTAATTGCGAAATGTTGCAGAAACTTCGCTTGAAAGGCAGGGTCCGAAACAGTGGACGCTTAATCCATATCTCGCTTGACTTGCGTCAGCAATTTCTGGATGAATTGTCTCTGTCCGTTTGTTCTACAAATCAGTCGCCCCCTACTCGAGGTAACATTTTACTTGTCGGAGATGGTGGTGTTACTAGCGTTGAATTGGGTCTAATAATTGGTATTTGTGCAGAAGCTCCGTTGCCACGTGTACTGATTAAGCACCAAAAATTTCAACTTGATGGTGTCGGGGGGATGGCGACAGTTTTAAAGCAATCTAACCTTTCGTCCATCGTGTTTTGTCCCTTTGGTCGTGGTGCGATATCTTCGCTCCAAAGGCGATTGCTTTACAAAGAGCAACTCGTTTACTCGTCCCTTTACTCTTGCCATCAGCGTACTTTGCAGCGCACGCGCCATGTCATAGCAGGTAGCCACCATATTGCACACTTGGTAAACGAAGAATTGATATTGCCAGAATCTGTTCGCATGGAAACCAAGAGCATCAATGCGCTTAAACGGGCGCTGCGGCCGGCAGGATTGCTCTGTATAATTGATCGTGATGCCGGCGCGCTGGATTCCCGAGCGATTGATGCCGTTTTGGCCAACGCGAAGAAGTTGAAAGTGCCGGTGATTTATGATTCGAAGTCGGAAAATCTCGCATGCAATGAGGCCATCGATATTATTAAGGTTAATCAGGATCAGGTTAGGAGATGGTTTGGAATTACTGATGATTCCGACGAAGCGTCCTTAAGAGGTGCCGAGCTCGTGCGTGAAAAGAGCGGGGCAAAATGCGTCGTTTATACCCGGCGAACAAGAGGAATTTTGGTTTATTGGCCTGGAACTAAGAACGATCCTGCTTTTTTGATTCGTCCTAGAAAAAAGCAGCTTTTCGATTTGGTATCAGTTGGGGATATTGTCACAGCCGCACTTATTTTTTGCATCACAAGAAAATACTCGATTTTACATGCCGCTTGCTTTGCCGCCAGCGCTGCGGAATTTGGTCTTGATCGTAGATACGATAAACACTTTGACCTTCGTATTATTTTTAATTCTAAACTTTAAATAGATGAAAGCAGCTGTCCTAGTCAAACAAAACGCGCCACTACAGTTGCGTTGTTTCAAATCACCCAAGCCCTCTGGCCATCAGGTATTGGTGCGAATTCATGCAAGCGGTGTCTGCGGAGCACAAATTAACGAGATTCTGGGTGTCAAGGGACCGGATTCCTATCTTCCCCATTTGATGGGGCATGAGGGAAGCGGCATTGTAGAGGCGACCGGGGAACTAGTCACAAAAGTTATATCTGGAGATCGTGTGGTGCTACATTGGCGTAAAGGCAGTGGCGGTGAAGGTCCATTTCCCCGTTACGAAACACTAGATGGTGAAGTTGTCGGCGGCGGTTTCGTGACAACCTTCGCAGACAAGGCTTTGATTGCAGAGAATCGTGTCACCTGCATCGATGCTGATATTCCATTCGACGTTGCCTGCCTGTTCGGTTGTGGCATCTCCACGGGGTATGGGATTGTTATCAATGAGCTAAAACTAAAACCGGGAGCATCCTTGGCTGTCATCGGTTGCGGCGGGGTCGGTTTGAACGTCGTGCAAGCGGCCCGGTTGACTGCTGCAGCCCAAATTGTCGCAGTAGATAGGCACTCCGGCCCTAAAGAATTATTAGCCCAAAAAATGGGGGCTACGAACTACCTTAAGGTGGATTCTCCGGGTACATTGAGCAATTCGTTACGCGGCCTTCGGAGTACGGGCTTTGATGCTATCGTTGATACTACAGGGAACAACCAACTGATGGAAGAAGGATTCAAAGCACTCCAAAAGAACGGGACACTGATGTTGGTAGGGCAGCCACGGGCGGGCACGACGCTGGCGATCAATCCGGCGCTTGATCTCTTTACCGGAAAAAAAATCATGGTTAGCGAAGGTGGCGGTTTTGATCCGGATCGGGACATGCCCATACTGCAGAAACTATATCGCGAGAACCCAACAATTATGCGCCAAGTCATTACCAACACTTACCAGTTGGATGAGATCAACGACGCAATCACTAATCTCCAGTCTGGTCTCTGTGGACGCATATTGATTAACATGCCTTCTTCGCCATGAGTTTTATGCAATTAACCCAATTGGTGCCTTCCTGCTGGGAAACGGATTTCACAGTGAACATTGTCGCCACTTAACCATTACCTAAATGACCAACGAAAAGTTAATCAAAGGATTCAAGTCGATGCTACTTATTCGGCACTTAGAGCAGCAACTTGTCGACTACTATCTGAAGAACAAGATCATGAGTTTTGTGCATTTTTATGTGGGCCAGGAGGCTGTGGCTGCGGGCATATGTGACAATCTCCGGCCTGATGATAAGGTTTTCGGTAACCACCGTTCTCATGGACATTATCTCGCTAAAGGCGGTGACCCACTTGCACTAGTCTCCGAATTGCTGGGAAAGGCGAATGGATGCTGTCATGGCAAAGGCGGCTCGATGCACATGATCGACAAATCAGTGCGCTTTATGGGTTCCACACCTATATTGGGTAGCGTGGCGCCGATTGCAACCGGGTCAGCATTTGCATCGAAGCTTCTGGGCAAGGATGATGTTACTGTGGGGTTCTTTGGCGATGGAGCATCGGAGGAGGGCATCGTATCCGAGTCCATCAACTTTGCGGCCCTTAACAAACTACCCTTGTTACTGGTAATCGAGAACAACCTTTACTCTGTTATAAGTAAACTGGGAGATCGTCGTTCCCCAAAGCACAGCACCAAAAAGATCGTGACAGGATTGGGGGCCACTTATCTTCAGGCAGATGGTAATAACTATGCCGATGTTCATCATCACGCTAATAAGGCCGTTTCCTTGGCCCGGCAAGGATCACCGGTAGTACTCGAATGTATTGTCTACCGCCACATGGCTCACAGTGCTCCAATTTTTGACGACAAGGCTTGTTATAGAGAGGTTGACACCTTTGAGGAACGCGTGAAGCAATGTCCCATTTCACGCCTGCGTGAGACCATTGAAGAGAAAGCAATCATGACAACCGCTGAATTGGATGCCTTGGAATCTGCTACAATCGAACGCTGCAAGCAGACTATAATCGATGCTAGCGTTTCACCATTTCCGCAAACCAGCGAACTCTTGACGGACGTATATGCACAATAATATCTCTTTTACGGACGCCATCCAACAGGCAACGCTCCAAGCCATGGAGGTCGATCCGACCGTATTTGTCATGGGGTTAGGGGTTAGTTATGCGAATGGTGCAGACGGCACGACGAAGGGGCTTAAGCAAAAATTTCCTGACCGCATACTAGATACACCGGTATCTGAGGCCGCAGTAACCGGCGCTGGCGTCGGAGCGGCGATTTCTGGTATGCGCCCAATTATTCACCATGGAAGGGTTGAATTTGCTCTCTTTGCTATTGATCAGATCGTTACCCAGGCCGCCAAATGGAATTACATGTTTGGCGGAGGAAATCCCGTTCCGATCATCTTTCGCATAGCGGTTGGCCGGCAGTGGGGTAACGGCCCGCAGCACACTCAGGCGCTCTACAGCTTGTTTGGTTCAGTCCCTGGTCTAAAAGTCGTGGTTCCTTCCAGCCCGGCGAGTGCAAAGGGTTTGCTAGCCGCTGCCCTGAAAGACGTGAATCCGGTTGTCTATCTGGAACCGCGATGGCTGTACGGTACGAGGGAAAATGTTGCAGAGGCACCGTACACTCAGGATTTGGGAAGCGCAGTTACTGTACGTGAAGGCACTGATCTTACGGTGGTCACTTATGGGGATGGGCTAGTCGAAGCTCTCCGGGCCGAGCGATTTCTCCGTGAGCGTAGGATCAGCATGGAGATTATCGATCTGGTCAGCTTACAGCCGATCGATCACGCGGCAGTATTAAGGTCGGTCAAAAAGACCGGCCGGTTGATCACTTTCGACACTACGAACAGTTCATTCTGTGTCGGCTCTGAAATCATTGCCAAGTGTTGCCAACAGGGTTTAGGATTCTTCAAGGCTTCTCCAATTTCAATTGCCTGTCCGGATGTTCCATGTCCGACATCAACAGTCCTATCCGCTGCGTTCTACCCGACAAAGGTCGACCTAATAAGGCAAGTTTACGTCGCACTTGGATTGCAGGAGGTGGTAGCGGAAAGCCTGAGCTTCGATTATCTCCATCTCTCGCCCAAGTTTGATTTCAGTAAGAATGAGTAGGAGTTTAGTCTCAAACTTCTCATAAGTCTGCGCATGTATTAGACAGTAATGCTCATCGAACAATTATATTCTGGTCTTACACAGCTAAGGTGCGCTAAAATTCTCGCTGCTGCAAAGCGTGTAAGAATTCTAGTCGTGGGAGACGTGATATTGGATCATTTCATTTGGGGCCGTAGCACGCGTATTTCGCCGGAGGCACCAGTGCCGGTGGTGGAAATTAGGTCTGAAAGCTACATGCTTGGCGGTGCCGCGAACGTGGCTAGAAATCTATCGAGCCTTGGAGGTCGAGTTAAAATATTTGGTATAGTTGGTCGTGATGCCTCCGCCGACAGACTTTGTCAGCTGCTGATTGATGATGCAATCGATGTAAGTGGTCTGGTCAGGTCGGCAAAGTGCTACACCACCACGAAAACACGAATTGTCGCCGGTCAGCAACAGATCGCTCGGCTCGATCGGGAAACTAAAAGCAACCTTGACTGGAAGGTTAAGCAAGCGCTGCACCGTAGATTGGAAAAAGCTATTGCACTCGCCGACGCTGTTATCATCGCGGATTACAACAAGGGTTTTATCACGAAGAAGTTGCTTGATACCATTAAGATATGTTCCGGGGAAAAAGTATGGCTAAGCTTAGATCCTAAGCCGTCACGCTCCATTAATCTACAGGGTCTGTCGCTGCTAACTCCCAATCGTCGTGAGGCATTCCAACTTGCAAATCTATCGGACAATTCAAAACACAAAAATCCCTTGAAAGATACGCAATTACTTAGGGTGGCGTCGAAACTCATGGAGGCGCTCAACCCCAAAATATTGCTTATCACGCTCAGCGAGCACGGCATACTATTATGCATTCGAAGCCACCAACCTATCCATATTCCCACAGTGGCAAAAGAAGTATATGATGTTAGCGGTGCGGGTGATACAGTTATCGCAAGTTTTACTTTGGCAATAGCTGCAGGCGCCTCACCATTGGAAGCGGCACTATTATCGAATCATGCCGCTGGACTAGTTGTAGGAAAAATAGGCACTGCTACTATCACGCCGTCTGAGCTGGGTCGAAGTATCAATTCGTTTAAAACAATTTACCAAGGCACTGCACAATCTCGGGCCTCTGAATTTACATTCTGATAAGACACTGATTTGTGAAGCAGGCAAGTACGATGAAGCTGATATTTGGTGCCGACGATTATTTCAATGTCTTTATGATCAGATTTAATGTTAGGCGAGAGTAATACAAAATGAACGTAACCTCCACTTGGGAGCCGATTTTAAAATCAGCCAGCATTGCGATTTTAAATAAGATTCTAGCAATTAGTCTAAAACTTCTCGTTATTCCCCTGTTGATAAATTATTTGGGTGCAGAGCGTTTTGGTATCTGGTTGACAATATCGGCGGCCTCAGGATATATATTCCTTTTGGATATGGGACTAAGTTCGGCCATGGTCAATCGGCTTACAGGATTTTACGCCAGAGGGGATAGTGACTCAGCGAGTAAGCACTTTTTTGGGCTCCTCTTGTTCATGGGAGCCCTGGCGATCGTCGGAATCATTGGTATTGCTGCCTGTCTTTCTTACATCGATTGCGTAAAACTATTCAAGATTCATGCAGCGGCAGCAAAGGCGGAAATTAATCTCACTATCTTTATTGCATTTTCGGTTTTCTTTATGCAATTACCTTTATCACTAATACAAAAAGTCCCTTATACACTCCAAGCGGGATATATAAGCGAATTGCACATTTTTGCCGCCAATATTATTTCAGCAGTATTAATCTTTTTCGGTTTTTACATTCACGCGGGTCTGCCTTATTTTGTTCTGGCTATCAGCGCAGGATCGGTTGTCGCACCGTTGACGATATTGGTTCATTTGCTGCTGACCGCACGCCTGAGAATTAGCTTCGTTAGTGATATCAGTCCAATTGGGGAATTTAATTTATTAAAATCGGCCGGAATGCATTTTGTTATTATGCAGATATGCGGGACGATCATTGTGGCGACACCATTTACCTTGATCACAATTTATCATGGAGCGGAGGCAGTAGTTGCTTATGGAATTTTACTACAGATTTTAATCGCGATCCAGACACCACTAACAGTGATGTTGCAGCCTGCATGGACCAAAATAGTTGAATTAGATATCAATCGCGAAGTGCACAAAATAAAGGAAATATTCAATTATTATTTAGTGGCAGCGATTCTGTATTCGGTATTTGTATGTATTTTTTTCACGGTCGCAGTGTCGCCGATTTTAGAAATTCTTCTCAAGCATCAGGTGATTGCTACCATACAAATGCGTATTGGTTTCGCGATATGGTGCTGTCTGGGACTCATTGGCGGCGGGGGAGTCGGAGCCTTAATTTTGGCTCTTGGCCTTACACGGGAATTATCGAGAGTGTCTCTGCTTCAAGTTGGGGTCTTTCTGATCACAGCATTCGCACTAGTCCCAACTCAAGGAGCTGTGGGAGCAGTGATAGCTATAATCCTAAGTTACCTCCTAACGCTGCCCATTACGTTTAGTTTGATATGGAAAAAATTATATAATCCAAATATCTGAAAAGTTCGCCCACTGAAATCTATAATAAATATAATGAATTTACATCAGTTAGCTAAAAATATTATATATCTATTAAAGAGACGGTATCGGCAGCTCAAGCCAAAGCGCATCATCAATTATAGTGATTCATCAAAACTAGTAATCGGGCGGGCGTTAGTTAGCTACATACCTGGGTCACTTATTTGGTCGAAAGATGATCCTCGGTTTCGAGGGCACACAAATTTATGGGAAAGTGCGGAAATCGCTAGAATTTTAGTCGCATTAGGTTATGTTGTGGATGCTATATCGCATGAAGACGATAAATTTGTGTCTCAAAAAAAATACGATATTGTTTTCGATATTCATCGGAATCTACAAAAATACTCCAACAACACAACAAAAAAAATTCTGCATGCGACAGGCAGTTTCAATGTGTACTCAAATATAGCGGAACGGCAGAGACTCGTGGCCTTGTCGCAACGCCGTGGGGCAAATTTGGTTCCACGAAGAGCTATTCCAAAGAAAAGCATTGAGGATTTTCTTAGAAATGCACTTGCTGCAGACGTAATTACACTAGTGGGAAACGAGGTTACCAAAGCGACTTTTCCCGATGAACTGCAAAAGAAGATCAAGTGCATACCCGTCACAGGTTCACTACTGAAGTGGGTCAGAAATTGTGAAACTCAGTCTCTAGTTGAAAGAGAGTATCTATGGTTTGGTGGGTCGGGTGCTGTTCATAAAGGGCTAGATCTAGTGATCGAAGCTTTCAGCAAAATGCCAGAATTAATACTACACATCATCGGCCCAATTGAGACTGAAGTTGATTTTATTAATGAATATAAAAGAGAGTTGTCGGAATGTCGTAATATTATTATGCATGGTTATTTGTTTCCATCAGAAGAGCGTTTTCGACTTGTCACTGGAAAAGTAGTAGGTTTCATTCTTCCTTCCTGTAGCGAGGGGACCTCGACCGCAGCAATTACTTGTATGCAATACGGCCTCATTCCGATTGTGAGTAAGGATTGCGGAGTAGATATCACCCCTGAAAGAGGGATCCTATTAAAAGAATGCACAATTACCGAGATAATTGCGGCGATACAAGTTCTTGATTCGATGG
>Ga0214919_10009170_pt1 | contig 12796 bp, 7 predicted proteins | sample LL1503_MetaG_FD_177994 | JGI IMG/M metagenome (GOLD analysis project Ga0214919, IMG submission 177994) | Freshwater microbial communities from Lake Lanier, Atlanta, Georgia, United States - LL-1503 | ecosystem: Environmental > Aquatic > Freshwater > Lake | place: USA: Georgia | collected 2015-03-15
TGTCATTAATATTAGCAGAAACTTCTTCAAAGCATTTACTGCCAGTGGCGCAACATATTCACTGTCAACATATTTGTTTACGGTAAACAACATTTACTCGTTCTCAGTCACAGTTAATAGTGTATTGCAACGTCCAAATATTGACTACACCTACTCTGCTGGTACATTGACATTCTATAATGTTCCTACACCAGGTGCAGCCATTGGAGTAACATCACAATTCTATTATGCACTTGCTGGCACTATTACACCCACAGTGGGAGTTGTTGCTGGCGCGAGATTTGGTGCCAGTGTGCAATGTTCTACAGATGGACGTCAAGTTATAATTGGATGTTCTAGTGCCACCGTTAATACATTGGTTGAGGCTGGGTCAGTGTACGTGGTTGATAGAAACGTACAAAAATTTATTCGTCAAGATGACAGTTCTAACACTTACACTGTGTTAGGAACAGTGTCAGCTCCGGTTAGTGTACTGGTCAACAATGAATTCTTGACCAATCAAACAGACAGTATTGTTGGTGCTGATAACACATTCTCAGTAAGTGGTAATAACATTACTATTAACAAAGATTTGTTTGTGGGCGATGTGATTGAAATTGAAATCAATCAGTTTGTAGAACAGCAGTTGATTACAGAAACCATATTAGTTGATGCTGGTAATTTTTCTGTAGGACAAACATATACAATTAACACAGTTGGGTCAACCAATTTTACATCAATCGGCGCATCCAGTAATACCGTGGGTATTACATTTGTGGCCACAGGCAAAGGCAACGGCACTGGTATAGCATCAACAGTGGCTGAATACACCAACTACGGCCAAAGTTTAGACTTGTGTCCGTATAACTGTAGCTTATATGTGGGCGCACCGCAAGATTCTAGCATTGTCTGGAAAGGTGGCGTGGTTGAACGCAGTGTAAATCAATCCAGAAGTTATGGCACAATTACAGCTACTTTGGCTCCTACCAGTCTAACTGCTGGGCAAACTTTGCGAGTAAACAATGTTGACATTGTAGTACCAGCCAGTCCTAACAACACAGTAGCAGGACTTGCTGCTGCTATCAATGGTGGCGAAGCCGGCACAAATACAGGTGCTCCTAATGCCACAGCAGTAGTTTCTACAACCGGCTACTTGACTATTTTTGTAACCAATACAGATGCTGCTCCTGCAGGTAACAAATTGCAAGTGGCCCCTGGATCCGTTGGCACAGTATTTTCTGCGCTCGGATTCAATACGTTTGTGTATACACAAACCATTGCCAGTCCACGTCCAACAGAGTTTGGCCAATTTGGTTACTCAGTAGCAGTTAATGATACTGCATTAAATCTTGTGGTTGGATCACCAAAAGGTACATTGTATTTGCCAATGGTGTTTGATTACAATACCACAACAGAAAAACCAGGAACTACATTTGATGGTAACTCTACTACATTCTTTAGTCCAGTAATACAATCTGGCGTGGTTTACACATATGACTATTTGCCTAGCAATAGTCTTAGTGTGGCCAATCCAGGCAAGTTTGTATTTGGACAACAAATTGAAACCAATGCAGTAACATACTTAGATCAATTTGGTACCGCAGTAAGTTACAACTCTGGAGTGCTAGTTGCCACAGCACCAGGCGAAGATTTTGAAGATAGTACACTTGGCAATTTTGGTGCTGCCTACATATTTGAAAATCCCACAAGACGTTTGGCTTGGGAACCAATTGCTATTCAACAACCAGTAGTTGACATACGCTTGTTGACCAGTGTGTACATGTATGACAGAATCTCTTCTGCCAAAAGTCAGTTCTTTGATTTCTTTGATCCATTACAAGGAAAAGTATTAGGTGCTGCTCAGGAAAACATAGACTTTATCAGTGCAATTGATCCTGCTTCTTACAACGTTGGCCCTGTGAACAATCGAGGTGACACTTGGAGTACTGCGCACGTTGGTGAAGTTTGGTGGGATATTAGCACCGTGAGATTTATTGATCCTAACCAAGACAATCCAACTTACGCAAGCCGTCGCTGGGGACAGGTATTCCCAGGCAGCAGAGTTGATGTATATCAATGGATTTCTAGCTCAGTACCACCTGCAAACTATGTTGGAATTGGTACTCCATACAACACTACCAGTTACGTAGTAAGCAGTCGATTGAACCAATCTGGAACTTTTGTAACTGAATACTACTTCTGGGTGCGCGGCATAACTGAAACTGCATCACAGTTAGGAAAAACTCTTAGCGTGGCCACAGTGGCATCTTATATTCAAGAACCCAAAGCCAGTGGTATCAGCTATATTGCGCCAATTAATTCTAGCACCATTGCAATTTACAATGGGCTTGATTACATTGTAGCAGCAGACACAATTATTAGTGTGGAGTTTGATCAAGCACTTACAGATGCCAATGTTCACACTGAGTATGAATTAATTGCGCAAGGGCAAGCTGATGCATTCTTAAGTGATAATTTGTATCGCAAACTGCAAGATAGTTTTTGCGGAGTAGACACATTTGGAAACAATGTGCCTGATGCAAATCTTAATTATGCACAACGGTATGGTGTACAGTTCCGTCCGCGTCAAAGCATGTTTGTGGATCGTTTCCTTGCGCTAAAAAATTATATTCAACGTGCTAATGATGTGTTTGCATTGTACCCTATCACAGAAAGCAGAAGTTTTGCTTTACTAAACAGTGCAGAACCAGAACCCAGCGCAGCCAGCGGCGAATGGAACCTGCGTGTGGCTAATTTGGAAATTTTAGGATTCCAAAATATCTATGCTGTACCATTAGGTTACAAATATCTTGTGGTTACCAATAGTTTGAATCGTGGACTATGGACCATTAATGAAGTACAAACTACTGACACTGATCCAGCAGTAAGAGAGCTAGTATTAAGTCGTGTTCAAAACTACGATACTCGTCAATATTGGAGTTATGTAAATTGGTACAAGCCAGGTTACAATTCCAGTTCAACCATTGTGGCAGAAGTACCAAACTACGCTACTCTGGCCACCCTTAGTGTGGCCATTGGATCGAGTATTAAAGTAACTGCTAATGCACAAGGTAAATTTGAAATTTATCTTCGCACTGACACAGGCTGGGATCGTGTGGGCCTTGAAGATGGTACCATTGAAATTTCTGCTGAAATATATGATTATGCACTGGGCAGATTTGGATTTGACGTTGAAGTGTTTGATGCACAATACTTTGATCAAGAACCTGTAATTGAAACTCGCAAAATTATACAAGCTATCAATGAAGAATTGTTTATTGACGATTTAAAGATTGAAAGAAACCGATCACTTACGTTAATGTTTAACTTTATCTTAAGCGAACTGTTAGCTCCTGAATGGCTGATTAAAACTAGTTTGATTGATGTTCAACACAAAGTTAGAGATCTTGTACCTTATCAAAATTTCATCCGCGACAATCAAGATTTTGTGAGTGATTACATTCAAGAAGTCAAGCCTTATCATGTACAAGTTCGTGCATTTAATTTAACATATGATGGTGCTGATGATTACCTAGGCAGTTTAACTGACTTTGATTTGCCAGCATACTACAACACAGATTTAACTGTGCCACAATATGTAAGTCCAATCTTGTTGCCTTACCAACATGCTACCGCTCAGGCATTTAACACACTTAGTGACACTGCTTCTAACAGTACGCTTTGGGCAGATTGGCCGTACAGTCAATGGTTTGACAACTACTTGTTGCATGTAGATTCAATTACTGTGACCAACCAAGGCACAGGATACACTATTGCGCCCATAGTATTAATTGTGCCTGCTACTGGAGACACTGGATCAGGTGCAACAGCTACCGCAGTTCTTAACTCATCAGGTAATATTGTATCTATAACACTGACCAACGGTGGCGCAGGCTATCGATCAACTCCAACAATAGTGTTTGATGGTGGCAACGGAACAGGTGCCACTGCATATCCTCAAATGGCCAACGGTCTTGTGCGCAGTTTCCGTACAGTACTCAAATACGATCGTTACCAATATCGAACATCCGTACTGACTTGGTCAGCTAACGGGTACTATGAAAACGGAACGTTGGTGCGGTATGACGATCGTGTGTGGCAAGCTGACAGTGCTGACGGCAGTAGTGCTGTAGTTGGTCCAGATTTTAATCTTGAAGATTGGATTGCAATTGATGCAGCCACACTAAGTGGTGTAAATCGTACCATGGGGTTTTACGTTCCAGGCGTTAACGAACTTGGCTTAGATTTACAATTACTTGTTGATGGCACCAGTTACCCAGGCGTGCAAGTTTGGGGTGATTATTTCTTGGGTAGCGCACCAGTAAGTCCTACTTTGATATGTACTGCTACTAATGCAACTACAAATCAAATTACTTGCACTCAAACAGTACGATTGTCGATCAATGATCCAATTAGATTTTACGGTACTGTATTTGGAAATATTGTAGCAGGTACAGTTTATTATGTAAACAGTATTGTTGATTCTACACACTTTACAGTTGCACTAGCACCTGATGGCCTAACATTTAGTTTAACCACTGCTACTGGTACTATGATTGCAGATGTTCCTGAGCCTGTAGACGCTGTCTATGCCAGCAGCTTTACTGATCAATATCTTGGCTTGCGCCCTACAGATATTAATGTAGATGGTGGCGAATTCATTGGACCATACGAGGGGCATGCTCCAGAAGAATTGGTCAACGGATCTGAATACGATACATTGGACTTCCGTGTTTATACTCGCCCAGGTGCAGACTGGACTGGACGCGGTCATGGATTTGCTATAGGATCATACAATTATGTGTATGACAATTCAGCGTTGGATTGGAGCACACTGGTACAACATCCTGTAAACATCGAAGTGTCTAACGTGACTACTGATACCGATCTCACACCAGATGTTGATTATGTTGCAGATTGGGAAAATCAAACTGTAACAGCCGTTCCAGGTGGCGGCATTACAGACGGTGACATTATCAATATTGCTGCTTATGAAATGGGCGGTGGTAATCAACTGTTCCGTGGCAATTACACCGGACCTGAAGCCGGTAATTCAGTAATCATTCCTGTAAATGCTGACGAAATTTATGAATTAGTATTGTTTGTAAATGGCATGAATGTTGCTGGTGCCACCTGGACTGCGTATGCTAATAGTGTGCCGTGGAGTTATCAAGATACTTATGCACAAAAAACTATTGTTGAAGATGGTGGACTGTACTATAGAGCCTTGCAAACTGTTCCTGCAGGAATTTTGTTAGATGACGTGTTATATTGGGCAGAGTTTATGCCTACCACACAGTCATTAGTCACATTACCAGCCACATATGGTGCAGGTGATGGCATATCTATTACTGCCATGGGCTTTGAAGATCCTCAACACAGTTGGAGCACAGCGGTGACACAGTATCACACTGTTACTCAGTCTGATGTATTAACCAATAGCATTGATCTTGACAACAGCATGCAAGGTACTAATGTGGCCAATATTGTGGTCACAGTAAATGGCAAAAGATTGCAACCTCCAGAAGGCATTGAATGGACTGGCGATGGCACCACGAGCAGTTTTGGGTTGCCACAACGTGGCGGCGGTTATTCACAAGTGGCAATTAACGCATACACTGATATTCAAGTTTGGGTGAATAATGTTTTGCAGGTACAAAGTTATGGTAGCATAGTTGGTACATACTCTGTTACTAACTATGATGGTAGCAATACTCCTGGTCGTCAAGTGGTATTCAGTACCCCGCCAGTTGATGGTGCACAAATTTTGATATCAGTTAGTACCATTGCACAATACACAGTTGCAGTAGGATCACCAAGCAAATTGATATTAATTCCGCTGTTGAATGAAGGCGATCATCTTGCAGTTACCAGCTGGAATGATACATCACAACAAGATCCGTTGACTTTGGTATTTGTTGGACCAGTGACTACTGGACTTACATTGGTTGAGCCATATGATAGTACTGGCTATGATTATCCAGGTGTTGCCAATGACACATCGGGCAGTTTTGATTATAGTCTTGGTGTTGCTATTCCTGCTAATGATTTTGATCTAGGCAGAGAAGAAATAATTGCTGATAGATTATGGGTCACCCTTGATGGCAACAGATTATACGCCGGCGTAGACTATTCTGTTCAAGGACAGTATTTGATACTGGGTAGTGGAATTATTGGGTCAGCACAAGTATTGGTGGTTACTGAATTTACTCAAAGCGTTGTGCCTGATGCAATGGCATTTAGATTGTTCCAAGACATGCGCGGAGTGCAAACCACATTCCGCATCACTACCACTACCACTACCACTGTAGCTCAAGAAGTCTCTGCAACCGCAGATACTATATATGTTACAGATGCTGCTGCTCTAAGTGAACCTAACTTGAGTGCTGGCATTTTTGGTGTGGTCACAATTGACGGTGAGCGTATCTTATATCGTGTGAGAGATCTTGCCAGAAATTTAATTAGTAGTTTACAACGTGGCACTGCTGGCACCGCTGCAACCACTCACTCTGTAAATGCAGATGTATATGACATGGGCCTTGGCAATAGACAACCGCAAGAAGACCAAAACTACATTGTGAGTGATACCAGTACAGGTGATGGGTCTACCACAATATTCTATGCTCCAACTATTGAATTTGATTTAACCAGCAGCTCATTTGAAATCAACAGTGTTGAAGTTTATGTGGGCGGTAATCGTGCTAGAAAAGGTTACTATGCTGGACAGTTTACAATTGGACAGACTTATACTATTGCCAGCGTTGGCAACACCAACTGGCATGCAATTGGATTAGCAAGCGATGTGTACCCATTGCCAGGTGTGGTGTTTACAGCTACAGGCGTAGGATCAGGAACCGGGGTAGCAGGAGACAGTTTGGCCAGCAACTACTATCAAGCAACTGATTACCAACCATTAGCAATACAGTTCCTCACAGCCAACGATTTGCCAGCACCTGGTGCAGGCGTTGAAGTGGTCATTTTACAACGCAGAGGTGTAACTTGGTATGCTCCAGGAATCAGCACTCCTAGCGATGGGCAACCACTGCAACTTACAGACACAAATTCCGCAAGGTTTTTACGTGGAATATAACAAGGTAAATAAAAGATCATGTCAACTACTATGCCAAAACAGCCAGTAACTGCAAACCCTGAGCAAAAACAGCCTCAGCCCAAGCGTCCCAACGAGCAAGGATCATTTTCCATTGAAGCTCACGTGCGTATTTTTGATCCAAAAACACGCGAAGTTTACATGGAGGGCAGAGCATGATCATTACTCCAGGATTGGCTCAAATTCAAGGATTTGTAAAAATACATGATCCCAACACCGGTGAAGTGTTAGTAGACAAGAAAAACGCAATTCACTACGAAAATATATCAATTGCTATGGCTCAGTCCTTGAGCAATCGATTAGACACAAACGGCGCTAGATTGGGAATTATCTATTCTATGGCATTTGGCAATGGAGGCAGTTCTGTGGATCCTACAGGCGTGATCACTTATTTGCCCCCAAATACTGTGGGACAAAATGCTGGATTGTACAACGAAACTTATGCCAAAGTTGTAGATGATAACTCAGCAGCTGACACTGATCCAGAAACCAATTACATGACAGTACTTCATACATCTGGTACTGTGTACACAGATATTTTAGTAACCTGCTTGTTAGACTACGGCGAGCCACCTACACAGCAAGCATTTGACAATTCAACCAACTTTAATGGTGAATATGTATTTGACGAACTAGGGTTAAAATCTTGGAACGGAAGTTCAACAGACTTGCGACTGATTACTCATGTGATTTTTCACCCAGTGCAAAAAAGTTTGAATCGACAAATTCAAATTGATTACACCCTGCGGATACAGACGCTGAGCAACATAAATGCTGTATAAATATAGAAAAATATAGGAACAAGGCGACAAACATGGCATATACAATTAATCTAACAAACGGCACAACGTTTGCAACCATTACAGATGGTACTGTAAACACCGCCAGCTCGATGACGTTGATTGGCAAAAACTATGCTGGATACGGCCAGTTTTTAGATGACAACTTTATTCACTTGTTGGAAAATTCAGCCAACACAACAGCACCGTCTGCACCACTTACTGGACAGTTATGGTGGGATAGCACTAACACACTGTTAAAAGTGTATGCCGGTGCTGCTGGATGGAAATCCCTGGGCGTTACCACAGCATCAAGTTCACAACCCAGTCCAAGCATCATTGGTGACTTGTGGTACGACACAGTTAACCAACAGCTAAAAGTTTGTTCAGTTGCAGGTTCCCCGGGCACATTTATTGTGGTTGGCCCTGCATACTCTAGCGCACAAGGTACATCTGGCGCTGTGCCAATTACCATCAGCGATGGCTCAACTGGTTATATTGTAACAGGCTTGTATGCCAACAACAACTTGGTTGGCATTATCAGCGGCGCTACAGACTTTGTGCCAGCAGGTAATAGCTCAGGTTATGCCACAGCATTTCCTACAATTTACAAAGGCTTTACTGTTTGGAATACTGGTAATGCCAGCGGCAATATTAGCAATCCAGGCAACATCACATTGGCAGTTGCTGGTAGTGTGATCGAAACAGTAGCCAGCACAGGCGCTTATGTAACTGGCATATACAGTGCATCGGGCAACGTAATTGGCGGTAATATTAGAACCGCTGGATTGATCACTGCCACTGGCAATGTCACTAGTGGTAATGTGCTGACTGGTGGCTTAATTACTGCTACAGGTAACGTTGACGCAGGTAATTTAAGAACTGCTGGATTGATAACCGCCACAGGTAATATTACAGGCGGCAACATACTCACTGGTGGATTAGTTAGTGCAGGCGGTAATATTACTGCGGCCAACTTCATTGGTAACGTGATTCCGCCAGCAGGTGGTGCAGTAAGCACTACAGGTAATATCACAGGTGGTAATATTCTTACCAGCGGATTGATCTCTGCAACTGGCAATATCACTGGCGGCAATGTGTTATACGGTACTGGATTAGTATCTGGCACCGGTAACGTTTATAGTGGATACATTTTTGGTAACGGCAGTCAACTGACTGGTGTTAGTGCTGCTGTGTCGGTACAAAAATTCCAAAATGGCACATCAGAAGGTAACATTGGATCATCCGGCGGCAATATTAACTTTAACGTAGGTGGTAGTTCAAATGTGATGGTGCTTGCTACTACTGGAGCAATTGTTACTGGATTAAGCACACCTAGCATTGAGAAAACTGGGTCAAACGCTGTGGGCAATATTGGATCATCTAGCAGTTACTTTAACCGATTGTTTGCCACAGCTACTACAGCATTGTATGCTGACGTTGCAGAACGCTTTGCAGCCGATGAAGAACTGGCACCTGGTACCGTAGTTGAGCTAGGCGGCTCAGCAGAAATTACTAGATCTCAACAAGATTTGAGTGAAAATGTATTTGGCGTTATAAGTACTAATGCAGCTTACCTAATGAATGGCGGCGCCGGAGAAGACAACACGCACCCACCAGTTGCAATGACTGGCCGTGTTCCAGTGCAAGTAATTGGGGTAGTGCGCAAAGGTGATAGATTGGTGTCAGCAGGTTCGGGCGTTGCCAGAGCCGCTCAGCCAGGCGAAGCCACAGCATTCAACGTAATTGGACGAGCATTAGTTGACAAGCCTACTACTGGTTCAGGTACAATAGAAGCAATTGTGACTATAAAGTAATCGGAACAAAAAATGACATATTCAAGTGGCGGACTAATTCAGGCAACAGACTTTAACGGTTTTGTAAGTACTGGCTCTCCAAACATCAATAACGTTTGGGGCACAGGATCAACCGACAGTGGGTGGGGACAAACTGCTTTAAGTACTGTGAGTGTTGGTGGAACTGTAACAGCTACAAATTGGGCTAGTTTGGTTAATACACTAGCCAGCATGGGAACTCAAACCAGTACAACCATCACTTCTAGATCTGCTCCGACCGCAGGTCAAACTATCAGTGTGCTTGCTGCTGTGGCCACTGATATTACCAGTTGCAATACCAACCGCGCCAATGCAGCCGCCGTTGGTAGCACTAGCACAACCTGGACCGGCGGTGCTGCAAAAACTACCGGAACTGGTACTGGCACCAATGCGTGGACTGCTACGTTTACATCCACAGTAACATTCCCATCAGCAGATCAAGCAAGATACTTTTTTAATGCAGGCGGCAGAATTTACTTGACCATGAACAAATCATCCACTGGCACAGATAATGACCCAGATTGGAATACATTTGTAGGCAAAGTTGGAACATTGAGCTTTACTGGTATTGCTGGATCTAAAACCCTGGCTGGTACTGCATACACAGGAACCACAAGAACTGGTGGAACTGGTGGTACCCAAACTATATTGTCTACAGCCACAGGTTGGTATGCACTAACTGCTGGCGCGGCCGCTACCACTATATTCCAATTGAATGATGACGTTAGCCCATATACTGGCGATACCATTATTGTAACTGCTGCAAAAAATGCTGGAGCAACTACATTGACGTTTAGTACCACCTGGAACAGCTCGGCTCGAACTGGTGCTGGTCAGAGCACAAACATTTCTGGCGGTACAGATACTACCTCGGCATTCACAGCATATGGCACAGCACCAGTGGTGCTTTGCAGATTTGTGCCACCATCAACAACTTATCTAACCAATTCGTGGGGCACACCCACAGTAGCAAGCTCAACAGCTTAACCAAAAGGGCCACAAGGCCCTTTACTTTTCCCTGTAAATCCTATATAATCGCAACATGAACACTGACGATTTAATTTCGCACAGCCGTGCTCGCTTTGATCACGTGTCTGCCAAACGCATACTCCGAGAGAAATACGAAGCAAAAATGGTGTTTGCTTATCAAGGCGGCATGTGGCGTGCAGGACCTGAACTACAATGCCTCTTGCTGTCATGTGCTCAAGACAAGGATGTTGTGTTACTAGACTTGTATGAAACTCCTGTAAAAGTAAATGTTATTGAAATGTTTGCTAAATCACACGAGCGTTGGCAAGAGCAAATGAACGCTTGGCTGGTGGAATACAACGAACTCAGTACTAAACGATGACTACTGGTGCATTAATCTTTGCGTTTGACACCGAACACACACGCTATCTTGATATGGCAGCCTTCTGTGCTGAACGAGTTCGACAGTTTCTCAATATTCCTGTGGCAGTGGTCACAAACAATCCTGCTGCCGAGAATGAAACAGTATTTGATCGTGTGATATATGCTGACCCACTGGGCGAGAATTCACGCTGGTTTGGCGATATAAAACAACATGTGACTTGGCACAACAGCAACCGAGTGGATGCATACAACTTGTCACCTTGGGACCAAACCCTAGTGCTAGACGCTGACTTTGTGATCAACAGTGAAGAGTTAAAAGTGGTGATTGACAGCCCACAAGAGTTCATGTGCTTTCGATCAGCATTCAATCTTGCCAGACCAGAAGAAGAATTTTTAAACACTTTTGGCACATATCGATATCCCATGTACTGGGCCACTGTGATGATGTTTCGCAAAGGTAACACCGCACAGTACATATTTGATTCCATGCAGATGATTCGCGAGAACTGGACGCACTACAGAGATCTCTATCATATTGCACAGCCCGCGTATAGAAACGACTATGCACTGAGCATAGCATTGGGTATTGTGAGTGGGCAAACACTAAAGGTAGACGCAATACCTTGGGGCATGCCCAGCGTAGTACCTGAAAGCAAACTAACGCTTGATAATGAAACGTTTTGGAATATTGAGTATCAAGATGCACAAGGCAAATGTAAAACAGTATCAATTGTTGGTGTGGATTTTCATGCCATGGGCAAGCGAGATTTAGGAGAAATAGTTGAAACCCATAGAAGAACAAGGCTATGTGATCATGGCCTTGAACACGCCCCAAGTTGACTACTTGGATTGTGCTAGAACACTGACAAAAACAATCAAGCAGTGGAATCCTCGCGCCAGTGTTTGCTTGATCACGGACAAGACTCACGCCAACGATCCACTATACAATCACTATCGTGTGATTGAAAATGTCAATTACGATAACTTGTACGCAAACGATTGGCAAGTATTTTTTCAATCTCCCTACAGAGAAACCATCAAGCTAGAAGCAGACATGATGATTGCTAGTTCAATTGATCATTGGTGGGATATGTTTAAACATAGAGATGTTGTAGTAAGCACAGGCTGTAGAACATGGCAAGATCAGGTCAGTACAGCCAGACACTATAGAAAAGTGTTTGATGCCAACAATCTGCCTGATGTTTACAATGCCATTACCTATTGGCGACTGAGCCAAACAGCGCGAGACTTCTTTATACTAGTGCGAGATATATTTGCCAACTGGGCGGAGTTTAAAAAACTAATTCGGTTTCCAGAAGATGTACCCAGCACTGATCTTGTGTATGCCCTGGCTGCAGATATCGTTGGCAGAGAACTAGTGACCATGCCATTTGCTACATATCCAAAAATTGTGCATATGAAACAAGCACATGCCGGCACAAAGACACAACAATGGACCAACGAGTTGATATGGGAAATGAATCCCATGCGTATACAAACTCAAGCACAATGGGGTGCGTTCCACTATCATGTTAAGGACTGGCATCATGACACCTGAAGAATTTTGGGATATATTGCATGCCATGCCAGAACCCCAACCGGTGTTCTATCGCTTGTATTACAATGATGCAGGGCAACCAGTTTGTTACAGCATGGAAGATCTACCAGGTAATTACATTGATATTGACGCTGAAACATTTGGCCTAGCACCTGACAATGTGCGTGTGGTCAACAACAAACTC
>Ga0214919_10009171_pt1 | contig 12794 bp, 10 predicted proteins | sample LL1503_MetaG_FD_177994 | JGI IMG/M metagenome (GOLD analysis project Ga0214919, IMG submission 177994) | Freshwater microbial communities from Lake Lanier, Atlanta, Georgia, United States - LL-1503 | ecosystem: Environmental > Aquatic > Freshwater > Lake | place: USA: Georgia | collected...
CGATTTAGATTTGTTCCATCCTTGGTTAATCACCAGCGAGCAAGCAGCGCAAATCGCTTTGCGTTGCGAAGCTGCCGCCCTCAAAGCAGACAAGCGCATTACCAACAGCGAAGGCGCTGGGGTATCGGCACAGCAAAGCCATTTTTTTAGCGCCCATACGCATGGGTTTCGCGGTGGTTACGCCAGTTCGCGCCACAGCATGTCGGTCGCGCCCATCGCAGGTAAGGGCGACGGCATGCAGCGTGATGCTTGGTACAGCTCGATGCGCAGTGCCGACGAATTGTCATCACCTGAGGAGGTTGGACGTTTTGCCGCTGAGCGCGCCTTGAGCCGTCTGAAATCGCGCAAGATCGCTACCGTGCAATGCCCTGTGCTGTTCGACGCACCTGTTGCTGCTGGCTTGTTAGGCGGATTTGTGCAGTCGGTGAGTGGTGGAGCGCTTTATCGTAAAAGCACATTTTTATTAGACAGTTTGGGCAAGACTGTGTTTCCAAAACACATCGACATCTTAGAAGACCCGCATGTGTTGCGCGGCAAAGGCAGCTCACCTTTTGACGAAGAAGGCGTTAACACCAGCGCACGGCGTGTGGTCGATGGTGGACGCGTCGAAGGTTATTTCTTGAGCACCTATTCCGCACGAAAACTCGGTATGCAAACCACGGGCAATGCAGGTGGCTCGCACAACTTGGTCATGCAATCGCGCCTCACCAAAAGTAGCGACGATTTAGACGCCATGCTGCGTCACTTAGGCACAGGTTTGTTTGTGATCGAGTTGATGGGTCAAGGCGTGAATTACGTCACAGGCGACTACTCACGCGGCGCGAGTGGCTTTTGGGTGGAAAAAGGCCGTATTGCTTATCCCGTGCACGAAATCACGATTGCAGGTAACTTGAAAGACATGTTCCAAGGCATTCAAGCCATAGGTGCTGATGCCTACACCACAGGTGCAAAAACCATTGGCTCGGTCTTAGTGAATCGCATGCAAGTGGCGGGTAGCTAAACCTCAAACTTGAAAAGCTTAGCCACCCAGAAATTAGCCGTTTAAAACTTAGCCGCTAAGTAATTAACCAGCTAGGGCTTTCTTAACCGCGGCAGACACCAAACCCATATCGGCTTTGCCTGCCAATTGGGCTTTGACAGCTGCCATCACTTTGCCCATATCGCCCGCACCCGTCGCGCCAACGTCTTTCACGATGGCTTGAACGGCTGTAGTGATTTCTTCAGGGGAAAGGCGCTGTGGCAAATAGGCTTCAAGCACTTTAATTTCGTTACGTTCAATCTCTGCCAAGTCTTCGCGTTTGGCAGATTCATAGGCTGCTACAGAGTCTTTGCGCTGCTTAATCAATTTGTCGACGATGGCGATGACTTGGGCGTCGTCGAGTTCGATGCGCTCGTCCACCTCTTTTTGCTTCATAGCGGCTTGCAACAAACGAATCGTGCCTAAGCGCACGCTGTCTTTGGCGCGCATGGCGGTTTTCATGTCTTCGGTGATGTGGGCTTTGAGGCTCATGGGGTGTATCCAGAGATAAGGGTCATAAAAAAAGCCCGCGAAAGAGAGTGTCCCTCGCGAGCTGGTGCGCTAGCTGTGGCCCAAAGCCCAGCTGCAGGAACAATTAGTACATCTTTTTGGGTAACTGCATGCTACGCACACGCTTGTAATGGCGCTTCACTGCAGCAGCTTTTTTACGCTTGCGCTCTGCCGTTGGCTTTTCGTAGAACTCGCGGGCGCGCAGGTCGGTCAAGAGGCCCAACTTCTCAATAGTGCGCTTAAAGCGACGCAGTGCGACGTCAAAGGGCTCGTTTTCTTTTACACGAATGGTTGTCATGACCAAGGGTTCCAAATAGTTGCGCTGGCGCAGTATTTGCCAGCAAAGCTAAGAATTATAACTATTTTTTAGCCGCAGCCAAAGCCTTGGCGCAGGCGTGGGCGCTGGCCCAAGCCCACTGGAAGTTGTAGCCGCCCAACCAGCCGGTGATATCGACTACTTCCCCGATGAAATACAGCCCTGGCTGGCGCGATTCCATGGTTTGCTGCGACAAATCCCGCGTATCGACCCCGCCCACGGTGACCTCGGCTTTTCGGTAGCCCTCTGTTCCAGATGGGCTAAGAGACCAGCTACTGAGCGCCTGCGCCAGTTGGACAAGTGCTTTGTCGCTGGCTTCCATGATGGGGCGCTGCCAAGCGGCATTGTGTTGCGTCCATGCATCCGCCAGACGACTGGGTAGCAAGGTGCCGAGCTCGTTGGCGATGCGTTTCTTAGAACGCTGCTTGGCCTCCAGTAAACCGGACTCTAAAGAGAGTGCGGGGGCAAGGTTGATGCGAATGTCCTCGCCCGTCTGCCAAAAACTGGAAATTTGCAAGACCCCAGGCCCAGACAAGCCACGGTGTGTAAAAAGTAAGTCTTCGTCAAAACTATGCACGGCTTTGGCGGTACCCGTCGTAATGCTCACTGGCAAAGACAAGCCTGAGAGTTCTGCAAATGGGGCCCAGTGTTTGGCATCAAAGGTCAGCGGCACCAAGCCGGGTCGCGGCTCCACCATCCGAATGCCAAATTGCTTTGCCAAGCGGTAACCCAAATCGGTAGCGCCAATTTTAGGAATCGATAAACCGCCGGTCGCCACTACCACCGCGCCAACGCGCACTTCGCCTTGGCTGGTTTCTAGGGTGTAAGGCTTGCCGTTGGCGTCGCCCTCTGTGTAGCGCAGTCCTTTGAGGCTACAAGGTTGCCAACGTGTCACGTGCCCACCTTGCGCGCCTGCATCGCACTCGCGCAAAAGCATGTGAATCAGGTCTTCGGATGAATGGTCACAAAACAATTGGCCTTTGTGCTTTTCATGAAAAGCAATCTGGTGGCTTTGCACCAACGCCACAAAGTCTTGTGGTGTGTAGCGCGATAGCGCGCTACGACAAAACTGTGGGTTTTGCCCTAAAAAATGTTTGTGCGGTGCGCGCGCATCGATATCGATATTGGTGAAATTGCTGCGACCACCGCCAGAGATGCGAATTTTCTCTGCCACCTTTTCGTAATGGTCGATCACCAACACCTGCAAGCCTTGCTGCGCCGCCACACCCGCGCAAAACAGGCCGGCTGCGCCGGCACCGACTATGGCGACGTCAAAGAATTGCAACGCTTATTTAGCAGGCGGCGTTTCCAAGCCACCCATATAAAAGCGGTTGAAAGTAGGAGACACAATCATTTCGTTGATGCAAGTGCGTGCTGGCATGGTGGCCAAGAACAAAATGGCTTGGCCCATGTCTTCGGGCTGCACCATACGTTCGCGTTGTTCTTTGGATGGAGGCACTGGGCGCTTTTCCATGATGGGGGTGGCAACTTCACCTGGTAAGACTGAGCTTGCGCGAATGCCATAACCGCACTCTTCCATATTGATCGATTCCGTCAAAGCTAGCACTGCGCGCTTGGTTGCGTTGTAAGCGGGGCCTGTGAGTTTGGAGGCATACAAGCCGGCCCAAGACGACACGTTGACGATCAAACCACCTTTTTGCGCACGCATGGTAGGCAAGACCGCATGCACGCAATAAAACAAACCGTTGAGGTTGATGTTGACCACGTCATCCCATGCATCGGTCGTCAAGACGTCAAAGTTGCGTTTGGTGGCGTTGGTGCCTGCGCTGGTTACCAAGATGTCGATGCGCTTGTGCTTAGCAACAATCTGTTGCGCGACCGCGTTAACTGCGGCTTTGTCCGCCACATCGAGCACGATGGACTCTGCGCTACCCAAAGTTTGCAAATGCGCGAGGGAGCTGGCGTTGGTTGCGGCCGTGCGTCCTGAAATCACCACATGCGCACCAGCTTTCACCAATTCGATAGCGCCCGCCAAGCCAATGCCGCTGCCGCCGCCCGTGATCCATGCGACTTGGCCTTTTAAAGATGTTGTCATGTTGACTCCTTGTGTAATAAACGGCGTGATCTGATCACAAGTTGGGCGAGGCGCCTATCTTGAGGGTGACAGACCTAGGAATTAGCCTTGCGCGCTGTGCAAGTTGTGTGCAAAGGCATCCGATTGAACAGACGCCAACCCCTTCAACACATCCCCGACCACAATCACAGATGGACTAGCCAATTCTTCACGCACGACAGTTGCTTGCAATGTTCCCAAAGTGCACACCGCATGGCGCTGGGCAGGCAAGCTAACCTGTTGGATCACAGCCACTGGCGTATCAGCAGGCAGCCCTTGTAACAAATCAGCCTGCAACTGTTCGGCCCCACGAATGCCCATATAAATCACCAAAGTGAGTTTGGCCTGCGCGGCAGTGCGTGAGAGGGTGACCCAATCCACCCCATCGCCTGGCTTGGCGTGGCCGGTAACAAACACCACGCCGTGCGCATGCTCGCGGTGCGTCAGCGAAACACCAAGCGAACTCACACCAGCCAGTCCAGCCGTGATGCCGTTGACCACCGTTACGGCCACACCATGTGCTTGCAGGTATTCAACTTCTTCACCACCACGTCCAAAAATAAATGGATCGCCGCCTTTAAGACGCACCACGCATTCGCCCGCAAGTGCTTCTTGCACCATCAACTTTTGGATGAAGGCTTGCGGTGTCGATTGACAGCCACCACGCTTACCCACGTGAACGATGCGCGCAGTGGGTGTAGCATGCGCCAACACAGCGTCGCTCACCAAATCGTCGACCAACAGCACAGTCGCGGCAGCAATGGCTTTTGCTGCTTTGAATGTCAGCAACTCAGGGTCACCTGGGCCAGCGCCGACTAAATAGACGTGTGGTTGTGAAGAAGAAAGAGATGTCATAGTTGTATCGCTTGCAAAACCGCTTGCACTTGCCGCGCCAAAGATTCAGGAACCGCTAAGTCGCCATTCAAAACCGCTGCGTTGTAATGCGCAGTGGTTTCAGGATCAATCGCGCTGGGCCAATCAGGCAAACGCGTCAGCGACCCCGATTGTCCCTCGACCAAAGCCGTACGCTGGCCGTTAAAAAACGCTTCCATGGGCGGACAACGCCGCGCATCTGCAACCGCCTCGCCCTCCGTGCCGCGCAACAAAAGTGCGCGCTCGCCTGTCAACTCAAACGTCGCAGCCATGGACAGTGCGTATTCAGGGTGTGTGTAACTACTAACCAACAAAGTTTTGCCAACCACGGGGTTCATTAGTTTGACCAAGCTATGCGCCGGGTTGCGCAAACCCACCACGCGTCGCACATCGAGCAAACGTTTTAAGCCAGGTAACAAAACTTCGGTTGGCACAAACACTGCCTCGCCAGCCGCAACTGAGCGGGGGGCGCTCAAAGCCGTAACCCCCATCGCTGCAAAAACCTGGTCACTAGTGACACGTGTCGACTCAGTCGCGCACCCATGCACCACCACCGCAAGTCCTTCGCGCGCCAACAATTGCGCAAGCAAAGGTGTCATCAAAGGCAATCGACGTGCACCGTTGTAACTTGGCAAAACAACAGTCCACTTATCAGCAGGACCTTGCAGGCGATGCAAACGCGCATGTACCGCATCTAAAAAACCGGCCATCTCGTCAGGCGTTTCACCTTTGATGCGCATGGCCAAACAAAAAGCACCGATTTCTAAATCGCTGACTTGTGCTTCCAAGATCTGACCCATCAAGTCCGCTGCTTGCAAACGATCCAAAGCACGCGCACCATCCCGCCCGCGTCCAATTTCCTTGATGTAGTGACCAATCGCCATAAGAAGTATTGTCAAGCACCCGCAGTTAAGAGAGGCAATGGGGCCTTAATGTGGCGACATCAAGAGCGAAGCGAGGAGCCACATTAAGGCCCCATTGCCTCTCTTGACGGAGCAAAAACAAAAAAATTCGACACGCATCATCAAACCCCCATCACTTCGTTTGGCGAAGTGCTGGCGATCATGCGCTTTAGTTGGGGGATGCAGGAACCACATTGGGTACCGCAGCCTAAGGTACTTTTTAAGGAAGTTAGGCGCGTCTCCTCATCTCCGGTGCAGTTATTTAAATGGGTTGCAATTGCTATATCTCTGACTCCAACGCAAGTGCAAACCGTTGACCCTGCATCGACAAGTGCAACAGGCGGCTTAGCTCCAGTCATTAACAAGCGACGGCCATAAGAAGCAGTAGACGCCTGCGTTTGCAGCAAAGCGTTGAGCCACTTTTCTGCAGAGGTATCGCCTGCAATCACAAACGCTTCTAGCAAGGCATCGCGCACACGCATGCTTCGGACATGGCAGCGCTTGGCGTCCACATAACGCAAACTGGATGTGCCAGATAAACCTAGTAATTCTTCTATGGTGTGAACTAACGCCATATCCGGCGCTTCGCTGCATGCTACGCGAAAGAGCACGCCTTTTTTTGTGCCGTCGTCTGAGGAGAAAGGTACACAACTTGCAAACTCAAAGTGCGCCATGTATTTGCGCAAGACTTGGATAACCTCTAAACCGGAGCGATGAGCACCAACTAAATCAGGAGTTAGTGCGCTAGTTTTATTGTTAGAAGACTGTGCACTTTCGGTGTCTAACCAAGCCACGCCCAACAAAGTCCAAGGTAACTCTGCCCTTAGCACTTTGACCGCCGCATGTTTGAGTTCAGGTTGTTTAGAAGTAGGGCAATAGGCCGATGTAGTGAGGGCATTCACGCCTGCCAATGGCTTGTTTTGGTGGTCGCGCCCACTTAAAAAACTAGCGCCCCAATGCATCGCAATAAATGCTTGGTTGACGCTTAACTCATCACTGGCTTGTGCTGGTAAAACAATAGAGCCACGTTTGCTGGTGATATGGACCAAATCACCATTGGTAAAGCCCAAACGCGCCATGTCTTGTTTATTGAGTTGCACCACGGGTTCAGGAACGTGGCCAAATAATTTGCCGATCACGCCTGTGCGCGTCATGCTATGCCATTGGTCACGCAAACGGCCGGTGTTAAGAGAAAACGGAAAACGCGACTCACGCACTTCAGAAGTGGGAACGTAAGCCAACGCTGCAAATTTGGCACGTCCACTGGCTGTGGGATAGACGCCGTCTTCATACAAGCGCGCTTTGCCTTGCAACGCACCCTCAGGCATGGGCCACTGCAACGGAGTTTCCTGTAACAGGTCGTAGCCCATGCCAGTGATGTCGAGGTCGCGACCGCGAGTGGACTCGCGATGCTCTAACCAAATTTCTTCTGGCGTGGTGTAGGCCATGTGCAGGTCGTTTTTGTCGACTGCGATACCAGGTGATTCTTTCAATCGTTGCGCCAAATCGACCACGATTTGCCAGTCATGTCTGGCTTGACCTGGAGGCGGCACTGCAGCTCGCACACGGGTGATGCATCGCTCGCTGTTAGTGACGGTGCCTTCTTTTTCTCCCCAAGTGGTGGCGGGCAAGAGCAAGTCTGCGAAGGCGCAGGTTTCTGCGGTGGCAAAGGCTTCTTGCACTACGACAAATTCAGCGCGTTCTAATGCGCGACGCACCGTTGCTTGATTCGGCATGGACTGCGCGGGGTTGGTGCAGGCAATCCACAACGCTTTGATTTCGCCGTCTGCGGCGGCTTCGAACATTTCGACAGCGGTTTTGCCAGGCTTTGCGGGTACGTCCGCAATACCCCACAACTTGGCAACTTCTTGGCGGTGCGAAGGGTTGGCCATGTCACGGTGTGCGCTGATCAAGTTGGCCAAACCACCGACTTCGCGCCCGCCCATGGCGTTGGGTTGCCCTGTGAGAGAAAACGGTCCAGCACCGGCTTTGCCAATCTGTCCTGTTGCCAAATGCAAGTTGATCAAGGCTGCGTTTTTGGCGGTGCCACTGCTCGATTGGTTGAGGCCTTGGCAATACAAACTCAAAGTGGCATGTGCAGCACGGCTAGCAGGACGCTTGCCCGCTTCGTCCACACCCACAAACCAACGCGTAGCTTGTATGAATTGCTCTGGAGTGACACCACACACCGCGCTCACATTCGCTGGTGTGTAGTCTTTCACCAGTGTTTGCAATGCATCAAAACCTTCGGTGTGTGCATCGATGTAGGCATGGTCAACCCAATCTTCATGCAGCATCAAGTGCAACATGCCATGAAACAGCATGACGTCGGTGCCTGGTTGCAGAGGTAAATGCAAGTCGGCATTGCTGGTGGTATCGGTGCGGCGTGGGTCTGCGACGATGATTTTGAGTTGTGGATTTTTTTGGCGCGCATCTTCTATGCGTCTAAACAAAATGGGATGGGCATAGGCTGCATTGCTACCCGCAATGAATAAACAATTGGCATGCATGACGTCGTCATAACAAGCAGGGGGTGCGTCTGCGCCGAGTGTGAGTTTGTAGCCAGCGACTGCGCTGCTCATGCACAAGCGCGAATTGGTGTCGATGTTGTTGGTGCCCAGCAATCCTTTGGCAAGTTTGTTGAAGACGTAATAGTCTTCCGTCAACAACTGCCCCGACACATAAAACCCTAAGGCGTCTGCACCGTGAGTACGCACGATGCTGGCCAGTGTTTGACTCGCCCATTGCATGGCGCTGTCCCAATCCATCGGCATCAAACTGCCGCCACGTACTAAGCGCTTTTGCGGTTGCAGCAAGCGCACGCCTTGGTTCACAGATGGGCTGGCGCTCAAGTGCAAGGTAGCGCCTTTACTGCACAAACGACCGAAGTTGGCGGGGTGACGCGGGTCACCACGAACCCCAGTGATCTGCCCCGCACGCGACTCGATGATCACGCCGCAGCCCACGCCGCAATAGGGGCAGGTGGAGCGGGTTTCTTTCATACCTTGTTCAACTTTTAACCGAATGCATCGATGGCATTAATCAAGAGCAAGGCTACTAAGTTCTTGTGCATCTAAAGCGACTTCGCCGTTCTCAATCCGTACTGCAAAGCTTTGCGCACAACCCACATCCGGCGCTTGTGCGCAACCGTCAGAGAGCCCAATTTGCCAGTTGTGCAAAGGGCAAGCAACCGTTTCGCCGTAAACAATACCTTGGCTCAAAGGCCCGCCTTTGTGCGGGCAACGGTCTAGCAGAGCAAACACTTTGTTGTCCGCATTTCTAAAGACCGCTACCTCATGTCCTTGTGCGCGGCGTACACGCCTTGCGCCAAGCATGGGGATGTCTTCCACTTTGCAAATCGTTTTCCATTCAGACATGGTGTGTTCCGTTAGTCATGGGGTTCAAGCGAAGGTCCAGCATAAAATTAAACGTCGATAGATGCTATAAAGAAATAGCTTCAAACTGACGCGTGTCGACCTTGGCCTTGTCGAACTCAAACCATGGATCAGGCTCGCCCTCTAAAGCAAATTGCAAGCGCGCCCAAAGCGCTTTGCGGCCAGCTTCGTCGTCGAGTATTTTTTTCTTGACATAGTCCATGCCAACGCGATTGACATAGTGGACGGTGCGCTCAAGATACCAACCCTCCTCTCGGTAGAGTTGCATAAAAGCACCGGTGTACTCGAGCACTTCTTCGGAGGTTTTCACTTTGGTAAAAAACTGCGCGACTTCGGTTTTGATGCCGCCGTTTCCAGCGATGTACATCTCCCAGCCGCTGTCGACGCCGATGATGCCGACGTCTTTGATACCCGCTTCCGCGCAATTGCGTGGACAACCTGATACGGCAAACTTCACCTTGTGGGGTGCGTACATGCGCCACATGGCGCGTTCCAAATCTTTGCCCATATTGGTGCTGTCTTGCGTGCCCATACGACACCACTCACTGCCCACACAGGTTTTGACGGTGCGAAGCGCTTTGGCGTAGGCGTGTCCAGATGGCATGCCGATGTCTTTCCACACATTGACCAAGTCTTCTTTTTTCACACCCAGCAAATCGATCCGTTGACCGCCCGTGACTTTGACGGTCGGAATTTTGTATTTATCAACCACATCGGCAATGCGACGCAATTCGTCGGCGGTGGTCTCGCCGCCCCACATGCGCGGGATGACGCTGTAGGTGCCGTCTTTTTGAATATTGGCGTGACTGCGTTCATTGATGAAGCGGCTTTGTGGGTCGTCTTGCGCTTCTTTGGGCCAGCTGCTTAAACGGTAGTAGTTAATAGCTGGGCGGCAACTTGCGCATCCTGTCGGATGGCGCCAATTCAAAAACTGAAACACTGCTTCATTAGTTAGCAGCTTTTGGTCGCGAATCGCATCACGCACATCTTGGTGGCTATGGTCGGTGCATCCACAGATTGCCTTTTTCTTGGGCGTGGCGGAGTAATCGCCACCTGCAGTGAACATCAAGATTTGTTCGACCAAGCCGGTGCACGATCCGCAGGACGCACTGGCTTTGGTGTGTTTGCGCACTTCGTCTAAGGTAAACAAACCTTTGTCTTTGATGGCTTTACAAATCGCGCCTTTGTTCACGCCGTTGCAGCCGCAGACCTCGGCGTCATCGGGCATGCTGGCGGCTTTGCTGTGGCCTTCGTGGCCGACGTCACCAATATTCGATTCGCCAAACATCAGCTTTTCGCGAATGTCAGCCACGCTGCGTCCATCGCGTAACAGTTTGAAGTACCAACTGCCGTCGACCGTATCGCCATACAAACAAGCGCCGACCAATTGGTCGTTGCGAATGACGAGTTTTTTGTAGACGCCTTCGTGCGGGTCGCTCAAGACGATTTCTTCGGTCGATCCGTCGGTGCTGCCCATAAAGTCACCAGCGCTGAATAAATCGATGCCCGTGACTTTGAGTTTGGTGGAGGTCAGAGAGCCGGTGTAGCGGCCAATGCCGTATTCCGCCAAATGGTTGGCCAAGACTTTGCCTTGCTCAAACAAAGGTGCGACCAAACCATAGGCAACACCGCGGTGCGCTGCGCATTCGCCAACAGCGTAAATGCGAGCATCTGTAACGGTTTGTAGCGTGTCAGTCACCACAATGCCGCGCTCGCAATGCAATCGCATTTTTTCAGCTAAGGCAGTATTGGGGCGAATGCCCACTGCCATCACGACTAACTCTGCTAAGGCATGCGTGCCATCTTTGAACAAGACTTGCGCTACGCGGCCGTTAGCGTCACCTATCAATTCTTGGGTTTGTGCGCCGATGCGAAATTGCATACCGCGCGCTTCCAGCGATTGCTGCAGTAATTTGCCAGCTGTCTTATCGAGCTGTCGCTCCATCAACCATTCGGCCACATGCACCACGGTGACGGACATGCCGCGCTTCATCAAACCATTGGCAGCTTCGAGTCCTAGCAAACCACCGCCGATGACGACCGCATTCTTGTATTTTTCGGCCGCATCAATCATGGCTTGTGTGTCGGCAATATCGCGGTATGCCAACACGCCGTCGAGTCCGCGCCCAGGGATGGGCAACATGAAGGGGTTAGAGCCCGTTGCCAAAATCAAACGGTCATAAGGCGCGGTGCGTTTTTCTCCGTTGGCCGTTTCGGCATAGACGATGCGTTTGACGCGGTCGACTTCCGTCACCGTCCAACTGGTATGCAAAGTGATGCCGTTCTCGCTGTACCAACTCAGTGGGTTGAGGATGATTTCATCGAGTTGCTGCTCGCCCGCCAAAACGGGTGACAACAAAATGCGGTTGTAGTTGGGATGCGGCTCAGTTCCAAAAACGGTGATGTCGTAAAGGTCGGGCGTGAGTTTGATCAACTCTTCCAAGGTGCGGACACCGGCCATGCCGTTGCCCACCATGACTAATTTGAGTTTTGGCATCAGGTCTTCTCCACATGTGCTTGTCGTGTGTATAGGAAATCGATCACCGCTTTTCTGTAGTTCAGATAGGCGGGGTTGTCGGCCAAGGTGACGCGTGATCGGGGGCGCGGCAAGTCGATGTGCAGCACTTCGCCAATCGTGGCGGCGGGGCCGTTGGTCATCATCACGATCTTGTCGGAGAGCAACACGGCTTCGTCGACATCGTGCGTCACCATCACCACGGTGCTGTGGGTGTTGGCGACGATGGCGAGTAACTCATCTTGCAACTTGGCGCGGGTGAGGGCGTCCAACGCGCCAAAAGGTTCGTCCATCAGCAGCACTTGCGGTTCCATCGCTAATGCGCGGGCGATACCCACGCGTTGTTTCATGCCGCCTGAAATTTCGCCTGGACGTTTTTGTGCGGCGTGGGTCAAACCCACCATGTCTAAGGCTGCATGGGTGCGCGCAACTAACTTGGCTTTGTCTTCTTTGACTTTGCCGTCGACCAAACCGCTGTAGCCGAAGACGCGTTCTACGCCCAAGTAGACGTTTTCAAAACAGGTCAACCACGGCAATAAAGAATGGTTTTGAAACACCACAGCACGCTCGGGGCCAGGGCCTGCGATTTCGCGGTTGGCGCAAATCAAATTACCTTGTGTTGGCGTAGTCAAACCCGCGATGAGGTTAAGCAAGGTGGACTTGCCGCAACCTGAATGTCCGATAAGGGCGACGAACTCGCCTTTGGCCACATTCAGATTGATGTCGCGTAGCGCGGGGAAGTCGCCTTTAGCCGTTTTAAAGATTTGGGCAACGCCTTGGATTTCTAAATACTTGGTGGTCAATCCTTCGCTCATGACTTCACCTCCTCGTAGGTGAATGCTGTGGCGATTTTGATGAGCGCGTATTCCAGAATCAAGCCCACAATGCCAATGACAAAAATGGCGATGATGATGTTTTTAACGTTCAGGTTGTTCCATTCGTCCCATACCCAAAAGCCAATACCGACGCCGCCCGTCAGCATCTCAGCAGCTACGATTACCAGCCACGCAGTACCAACGGCCAAGCGCACGCCAGTCAACATGTAGGGCAAGACTGCGGGAAACAAAATCGTGCGGATGATCTTCCACTCCGACAGGTTCAACACACGCGCTACGTTCATATAGTCTTGCGGCACGCGTTGTACGCCAACAGCGGTGTTGATGATCATGGGCCAGATCGAGCAAATAACAA
>Ga0214919_10009172_pt1 | contig 12794 bp, 12 predicted proteins | sample LL1503_MetaG_FD_177994 | JGI IMG/M metagenome (GOLD analysis project Ga0214919, IMG submission 177994) | Freshwater microbial communities from Lake Lanier, Atlanta, Georgia, United States - LL-1503 | ecosystem: Environmental > Aquatic > Freshwater > Lake | place: USA: Georgia | collected...
CTTTGGCGAATACAAAGGTTTTGGCATGGCCGTGGCATGCGAGCTGCTCGGCGGCGCCTTGAGCGGTGGCGGCACCTGGCACCGCCAAGCCGATGGGCGCCGTGCTGTGCTCAACAGCATGTTGTGCATCGTGATCGACCCGGCGCGACTGGGAAGCTTGGCCTCGTTTGGCGAAGAAAGCCTGGCATTCATCGATTGGTTGCGCCACAGCCCGCCTGCACCGGGCAGCGAAGGCGTGGTATTGCCCGGCGAGCCCGAGCGTGCCGCAAGAGAGCAACGCCAGCGCGAGGGCATCACCGTGGATGACGCAACCTGGCAAGAGATTGTCGCGGCTGGTCAAAAAGTGGGCGCCCAAGCCTGACAGGGCGGGCTAGAGCGCTCAGGTACCAGCCCAGCCGCGCTGATCCAGAACTGATTTACAGCATCAAGGCCAAGCTGGCTTCGAGGTGCTCCAAGGCCGAGCGCTTAAAGCCCGAGCGTGCATGGCGCTGCAAGCGGCCTTGCACAAACGACACCAACAGCGCGGCCCGCACTTGGGCGTCTACCGTGGGGGTGGCCGATTGCTGGGCCTGTGCGGCGTCGCGCAGCACCTGGCGCAAGCTGGACTCGATGCGGTCAAAAAACTGGTTCATGCGCTGCTGCAAGCGATCGTTTTCAAACACCAGCGCGTCGCCCACCATGACGCGGGTCATGCCGGGGTTTTTCTCGCCAAACTGAAGCACCACGGTGACCATGCGGGCGGCTTTTTGGGCCGCGTCGGCGTCGCGCTCCATGATCTGATTGATCAGGGTAAAGACACTGCTTTCGATGAACTCGATCAGGCCCTCAAACATCTGCGCCTTGCTGGCAAAGTGGCGGTACAGCGCGGCTTCACTGACGTCAAGCTTGGCCGCCAAGGCGGCCGTGGTGATCCGCTCGGCCCCGGGTTGCTCGAGCATGGTGGCCAGGGCTTGCAAAATTTGCACCCGCCGCTCGCCCGGTTTGGGCCGCTTGCGCACCGGCGGTGCATCGGGGGTCGGGGTGGGATCGGTGTCGGCCATGGTCAACCTCAATGAGAACGGATCATCGTACCGTAGGCTTGGTCGGTCAAAATTTCGAGCAGCATGGCGTGCGGCACCCGCCCGTCAATGATGTGCACCGAATTGACCCCGCTTTTGGCCGCATCGAGCGCGCCACTGATTTTGGGCAGCATGCCCCCGCTGATGGTGCCATCGGCAAACAACTCGTCGATTTCCCGTGCGGACAAATTAGTGAGCAAATGCCCACTTTTGTCCAAAACCCCGGGGGTGTTGGTGAGCAGCACCAGCTTTTCGGCCTTGAGCACGGTGGCGAGTTTGCTGGCCACCACATCGGCATTGATGTTGTAGCTTTCGTTGTTGTCGCCAAAACCAATCGGGCTGATGACCGGGATGAAGGCGTCGTCTTGCAAGGCTTTGACCACGCTGGGGTCGATGCCAATGATGTCGCCGACCTGGCCCACGTCCACTTCTTGGGCGGGGTTCTGGGCGTCTTGCATCTTGAGCTTGCGCGCGCGGATCATGCCGCCATCGCGCCCGGTCAGGCCCACGGCCTTGCCACCGGCTTGGTTGATGAGGCCCACGATGTCTTGCTGCACCTCACCAGCGAGCACCCACTCCACCACCTCCATGGTTTCGGCGTCGGTGACGCGCATGCCTTGCACAAACTCGCCTTTTTTGCCCAAGCGGTTCAAAGCGGTTTCGATTTGCGGCCCCCCACCATGCACCACCACCGGGTTCATGCCGACCAATTTGAGCAAAACCACATCTTCGGCAAAGTCGGCCTGCAAAGCCGGATCGGTCATGGCGTTGCCGCCGTATTTGATGACCAGGGTTTTGCCGTGGAATTTGCGGATGTAGGGCAACGCCTGGGCCAAGATCTCGGCCTTGTCGCGTGGCGTGATGGCAGACATGTCAGTCATGTGGGGGGCTGGCTGGGTTGTTTGAAAGGCATTGTGCACGAACTCGGCAACCACCCATGGCTGCTAAGCGGGGGTACCCGGGGCTTGTGGCGTGGGCGCGCACTATCGCCTCATGAGCATCAGGACTCGACGGGCAGGACCGCTGGAATGTGCCAACCCTCCATTCGGGTGCCTCAGTCGCCGCACAGGGGCAGCGCTCAGCCCCAATCGGTTTGGGTTTGCGCCCAGGTGGGCGCATGGGCGTCTTTGGCCGCCAGCAGCGGGGCCATGGGCAGGGCCGGCCAAGCGATGGCCAAGTCCGGGTCGGACCACAACAGGCTGCGCTCATGCGCGGGGTACCAGTAGTCGGTGGTTTTGTACAAAAACTCGGCGTGCGCGCTGGTCACCACAAAACCATGGGCCAGCCCAGGGGGCACCCACATTTGGCGCTTGTTGTCGGCGGACAAACGCTCCCCCACCCATTGGCCCCGGGTGGGCGAGCCGGGCCGGATATCGACCACCACATCAAACACCTCACCCTCGGTCACCCGCACCAGCTTGCCCTGGGGGTGTTGCACCTGGTAGTGCAAGCCGCGCAGCACACCTTGGGCAGAACGGCTGTGGTTGTCTTGCACAAAAGGCAGGTCCACGCCGGTGGCGGCGGCAAAGTCGCGGGCGTTGAAACTCTCAAAAAAGAAGCCGCGCGCATCGCCAAAAACCTTGGGTTCGAGCATCAAAACGCCGTCAATGGCGGTGGTATGAACGGTATAGGGCATGGTTCAGGCCAGCAGGTTCAGGAGGTAGCGGCCATAACCGCTTTTGATCAAGGGGGCAGCGATTTTTTCCACCTGTGCGGCATCGATCCAACCCTGATTGAAAGCAATTTCTTCGGGGCAAGCAACCATCAGGCCTTGGCGCTTTTGCAAGGTGGCGATGAAGGCCGAGGCCTCGTGCATGCTGTCGTGGGTGCCGGTGTCGAGCCAGGCGTAGCCCCGGCCCATGATTTCCACCTGGAGTTGTTGACGCTCCAGATAGATGCGGTTGAGGTCGGTGATCTCCAACTCACCCCGGGCCGAGGGCTTCAAATCGCGCGCCAAATCACACACCTGGGTGTCGTAAAAGTACAAGCCCGTGACCGCATAGTTGGACTGGGGGCGGGTGGGCTTTTCTTCAATGCTCAAGGCGCGGCGTTGCGCATCAAAGGCCACCACGCCATAGCGTTCGGGGTCTTGCACATGGTAGGCAAACACGGTGGCACCGTCGGTGCTGGCATGGGCAGATTGCAATTGCTTGGCAAGGTCATGGCCATAAAAAATGTTGTCGCCCAGCACCAGTGTGCTGGGGTGGTTGCCGACAAAGTCGCGACCGATCACAAAAGCCTGTGCCAGGCCATCGGGGCTGGGTTGCACCGCGTACTGAATATCCATGCCCCAAGCGCTGCCGTCACCCAGCAACTGGGCAAAGCGCGGCGTGTCTTGTGGGGTAGAAATGACCAAGACCTCGCGGATGCCACTGAGCATCAAGGTGCTCAGCGGGTAATACACCATGGGCTTGTCGTAAATGGGCAGCAATTGCTTGGAGACCACGGTGGTGGCTGGGTACAAGCGCGTGCCAGAGCCACCAGCGAGCAAGATGCCTTTGCGGTTTGTCATGTGCGACTCCTGTGGGTCATGGTGGGGTTGGGATGGGCAAACTGGCCAGCACCCCATCGACGCCTTCTCGCCAATCGGGCAAAGTCACGTCAAAGCGGCTTTGCAAGCGCTGGGTGTTCAGGCGCGAATTGGCCGGGCGCGGGGCGGGCAAGGGGTATTGATCGGTGGTAATCGCTTCGATGTGTTGGGCGCTGGCGCGCATCGGCCAGCCGAGCGTGGTGGCGCGTGCCATCACATGGCAGGCATAGGCGTGCCAGGTGGTCTCACCGGCAGCGGTCAGGTGGTACAGACCCCAGCGTGGGTCATCGGCGGGGACCCAAGGCGCGTTCGGCGGTTGGCTGGCTTCACCCCTGGTGTTGGCAGCCAAGGCCGGGGCGCGCATCTGCTGCAACACCTGCACGGTGGTGTGGGCGATCAAATCGGTGGACGTGGGCGCGCCGTGCTGGTCGGCCACCACGCGCAAACTGTCGCGCTCGGCGCCCAAGCGCAACATGGTTTTGAGAAAGTTACCTCCGTGCGCGCCCACCACCCAGCTGGTGCGAAACACCAGTTGGCGTCCCGCAGCGGCCTGCACCGCGCGCTCGCCGGCCCACTTGCTCTGGCCGTAGACCGACAAAGGGGCGGGCGCATCGGCCTCGGTATAGGGCTGAGGGGATTGGCCATCAAACACATAGTCGGTGGAGTAATGCACCAACACCGCGCCATGGGCTGCCGCCCATTGGGCCAACACCGCAGGGGCTTGGGCATTGATGGCATGCGCCAAATCGGGTTCTTGCTCGGCTTTGTCCACGGCGGTATAGGCCGCGGCATTGACGATGAGCTGGGGTTGGTGCTGATCGAGCAAGCTGCGAAGCGCATCGGCGTGGGCCAGGTCGGCCTGTTGTCGCCCAAACGCCAGCACCTCGCCCAACACCGGCAAGGCATGCGCCAACGCGTGACCCAACTGTCCCTGCGCGCCCAACAACAAAATGCGCAGGGGGGCGGCCTCAGCCATAGTGCTGGTCCACCCACTGGCGATATGCGCCGCTGGTGACGTTGGCCACCCAGTCGGCGTTGTCCAGGTACCAAGCGATGGTTTTGCGGATGCCGGTTTCAAAACTCTCGGCCGGGCGCCAGCCCAGTTCGCGCTCGATCTTGCGTGCATCGATGGCATAGCGCCGGTCGTGGCCGGGCCGGTCAGTGACGTAAGTGATTTGGGTGGCGTAAGACCGACCATCGCTGCGCGGGCGCATTTGGTCGAGCATTTGGCAAATGGTGTTCACCACATCGAGGTTGGGTTTTTCGTTCCAGCCGCCTATGTTGTAGGTCTCACCCGGTACCCCGCTTTGCAGCACGCAGGCAATGGCGCTGCAATGGTCTTGCACATACAACCAATCGCGGATTTGCTGGCCGTCGCCATAAATCGGCAAGGGCTTGCCGGCCAAGGCGTTGTGGATCACCAGCGGAATGAGTTTTTCCGGAAAGTGGTAAGGGCCGTAGTTGTTGCTGCAGTTGGTGGTCAGCACCGGCAAGCCGTAGGTGTGGTGCCAGGCCCGCACTAAATGGTCGCTGGCGGCTTTGCTCGCCGAGTAGGGGCTGTTGGGCTCAAAGGCCTTGGTTTCGGTGAACGGCGGGTCGGTGGGGGCCAGGCTGCCATACACCTCGTCGGTGCTGACGTGCAAAAACCGAAATTGGTCCTGGCTGTGTGAGCTTGAGGTACCGGAGACAGCGGCCAAACCCATCCAATGGGCGCGCACCGCTTCGAGCAAATGAAAGGTCCCCACCACATTGGTCTGGATGAAATCGGCTGGCCCGTGGATGGAGCGGTCCACATGCGACTCGGCGGCAAAGTTGATCACCGCGCGCGGTTGGTGGGTTTGCAACAGTTGGTCCACCAAGGCGCGGTCGCCGATGTCGCCTTTGACAAACACATGGCGCGGGTCGCCTGCCCAACGCACCAAATTGCCCAGGTTGCCCGCATAGGTCAGGGCGTCCAGGTTGACCACGGTCTCGTCGGACTGCCCCAAGCAATGGTGGACAAAATTGCTGCCAATGAAGCCGGCACCGCCGGTCACCAAAAGGGTCATGGGGAGCTCCTGTGTACGGAACGCTTACTCTTCGGCGGTGACGCCCAGCACTTTGGTGCGCACCAGGTCGCGCAGGGTTTTCTTTTCGTTGAAGCTCAGGGTGCGGTCGAGCACTTTGCGCACCCGAAGCAGCAAATGGCGATCCAACTCTTGGGGCAGGCCACGGCTGTTTTGCAGCTCTTCGCGCAGGTCTTCACGCAGGTCTTCGGGCTCGTCGTTCCACCACGCATCAATCACCTCTTGCAAGGCCACGCGCACCACCTCGGGATCGGCCGCTGGGGTGGGGGCGGGGGCTGCTGCGCCCATGCCCGAAGGTGCACGCCCTTGAGTGAGGTCTCGCATGGCCTGCGGGTGCAACACAATGCGCCGATCGGCCTGGGCCAACAAACGCGCCCAACCCGGATCGTCCTTGGCCAATTGGTCCATTTGGCGCGCGGCCTCGTCGGCCAACAAATGCACCGCCACCCCGTGCAGTTGGGCATCGTCAATCGCCATGAGCAAGCGCTCATCGTCACTGGCCACCAGCACATGGTCACAAGCTTGGCGGCTGGCCAATTTGTGCAAGTCCGCGCTCAAGGCGCGCAGCATCGAGGTGCCGCCATCGGCAGGGTGGGGCAACACCATGCGCACCACTTGGTCAGGCGGGTTTTGGCCATCGGCCTTGTCGGTGTACCAATAGACCCGGGCCACATCGGCGGTCACGCCGGCCTGGTGCAACAAGGCCGTCAACACCGGGGCCAGGGATTGGCGGCTCAAGGCTTCGGTGACCATCTCTTGGTTTTGGCCCAACAGCCAAGCCATGTAGCGCCCGTCCACCAAGGCCATGCAAGTGCCCTGGCGCTGTGCGCCGTCAAAACGGTGATGTGAATTCATGGGGATATCTCGTTTCATAGCGTGAAGTAAATAAAAACAGCCTTAAGGGTGGCTGCCGGCGCATTTTAAAGCATTGCCCCAACGCCAACTTTGGGCGATGCCTTGGCCCCTCAAGCGCGCATCAGCGCTTTTTCTGCCAAGGCTCCAAGCGGTCATCCGGCGGCACGGTTTCGTTCCACGGCGGAGCCGGGGCATAGGCTTTGGCGTCGGAGCCGACCCATTGGGTTTGGGAATACAAAGACACAGGTCGCATCAACATGGCTCCTCCATCACGATAAAGTGGTTTCCAACCAAAACTTGCCGCGAAGCGGCTCGGGCTGGTCAAGAAAGCTTCTAAAGGAACATTCCAATAAATACCTTTATCGAATCCACCCTCTCCAAATTCAGCCGCTGAGACATTGGTCTTTGTCATGTACGCCCCCATCACAGCGCCATTGGAAAAAGCCCTCTCAAGTCGAACGGTCGCCCCCTCATCGCCAGCCAAGTATTTGCCTACGCTCAGGTAAGCCCTGACGCCATCAAATGGTGTTGACCAATAAGCGGTTAAGTGGCCCGTGTTGTACAAAAAAGGGCGAAAGTTAAAGTCTTGCGCAAAACTGCGTTGTTGAACCCTGTTGACGTCCACGCCAACAGCCCATGTGCTACTGGGCGGTCGATACAGAACTTCAGAGCCCACCCCACCAAACATGCTCTCAAAATAGCCCATGTAAGCCGAACCGTACCAATCACGGCCCAAACGCTCCGACTTGCTCAGCGTCAAGCTCTCCATGGTGGTGGGAGATGTGACGAAATACTCTCGAAGAAAGGTTCTCACGCGGGGCAATGCGGCCCCTGCACTCTGATCAACAAACTGGTCGTAATTGTCTATCAGTCGATGTCCAACCGTTCCAGATAAACGCAAATTTCCAGGCAAGTCCAAGCGCAAAAGCGCCGAAGCACGCAACTGATAAATAAAACCATTGGGTCCCCCCAACGTGGGCATGAAGTCGATCCCAGGCTCAATGAAAGGGTGCGTTTTCGCAGACGCATACAAGGCCTGGCCTTTTGTTGATGGAGGGTCATATAGAGGCCCTTGGACCAATTGCGGTTCGGACAACCTGGGCGCGGAAGTTTGAGACCGTGCCCAAGGTTCGCGCACCACACTTTCCACAGCCAACACATCGCTGACCGAATGGTGGTGAATTTCAAAACGATCCACATCAGCCGGCGCATCGCGTTGTAAAACGGCCAAGGCTTTGCCCAAGCGATCGCCCGTGTATGGGTAACTCGTATCTGCTGCCTCCACCACCAGTAAATCTCCCTGGCGGTAAATTTGCCGAGTACGCCAAAGCGTGAGTTTGTCAATGTCACGGGCGGTGACTTGCCAATCTGGCTCGGTTGCTGGTCGCTGTAAACGCACAGCAGGCACCGGTGGCGCCGTGACCTTGGGCACAGCCAAGCCAGACATATCGGTGTACAGGGTCAGGCCCAAAGACCATGTGGTGCCGCGTTCATAACCCAGTGACACATCCAGACCCGATGTGGGCCGATAGACCAGGCCCAAATTGAGCGGGGTTTTTTGTGGCAGATTGTTGTCTTGCGGTTCTCGTTGGTAGTGGTTGCCGTCATACTCGATTTTGAACACGGTTTTCCAGGGACTTTGAAATTCCAATCCGCCAATCCAAGCTGCACGTCCAGTGAACCAGTTGGCGGCTGAAAAATCGCCACCGTATTCCCCACCATAAAACTGACGGGCATCCATCCGACTGCCCAGCAAACTGCTCAACGGATTGCGCACATCGCCACGGTTACCCAAATATCCCCAACCCAAACCCAATGAAGCATCAAGCCTGCCCCAGCGCTTGTTGGCCACCACATATTCAGAGCTGTACAAGCCTGTTCCACCAATGTCACGCCAGCCAACGGCCAACTCAGGCATCCAATCGCTTTCGCGCCAAGCGCGTAATTTCAAATCCAGGCTTTTGTCTTTGTAAGGCAAATTTCCACTGAAGGCCTCTGGACCATACAAGCGGTTTTCCACATCTATGTAGCGAAACCCCCCTTCCATCCAGTCCAATGGTTGAAACGTGACATTGGTGAAATTGAGAGGTGACAAACGCACAAAGTTCAAACCAAAATGGCCTGCTGCTCGCATGCGAGCAGTAGGGGTTTGCAACAAACCCACCATGCCCCAGTTGCTGGCACTGGCCTGGGGCTCAAAATGCTGCCCACCAATATCCCAAAATCTCAATCCTGTCAATGCCGGTGCAGGTTTTCGCTCGATGCTGGTGAATGCATCATCTAACCAAGGTCCCGGCACACCCTGATGGGCCAACCACTGCGCCCAAGCCTGATTGATTTCCAAAGGCAATCCAGCGCCATCGCCAGGCACCCACAACCATGCGCCAGGCGCTGGCTCATCTTGAGCTTGCGGGTTCCAAGGTCTCATGCCCAATTGCTGGATGCGGCCATCTGGCTGTACCAGCCAAGCCCGTTGTGCGCGGTGGTTGGGCCAACAGGCTGCAAGATAATCGCGGCTCAAGGCGCCTGGGTGGTGGTCAACATCGCAAGCGTTGCCAAGCTCATCGAGCAATCGAATGGTTCGCGGGCGCTTGGGCAAACGCAGGCTGTCGGAAGGCAACACCAGCGCGTCACGCCTTGGATTGGCCAGCAGCCATTGGGCGTCAGAGGCAGCCAAGCGAACTCGCCCAGTCGGCCCCATGATGCGCATCAAGCGCTGCATGCTCAGCCAGGTTTGGGCGCTGATGCGACCCTCAGTGCGCATGCGCTCAATCTGGGCCAACCAGTTCCTTTGCTGCGCGCCTTGCCGGTTTTGCTCTTCAGGTGTGGTCCAGACCAATCCCAAGTGATATGCCCCATCCAAAGGGGGTTGATTGAGCAACCATTCGCTCAAGGGCGTTGCATTTGACACCGACACCACATCGGGCACTCGAACCCTGGCTGGAATACCACTGGGGTTAGACATAGAGTGCTGCGCTTGGGCATGAGCACCCAGCACCAAAATCACAACCGATGCGCAAAGGCAAAACCGCTTAACTGCCCAAACAAAGCACAAGACATTCAGTTGAGACACATTCAAAATGAAGCCTTGGGGGAGGCGTGTCAAACTCTGATGCAGTTGGCCTGTACGCAATGCACCGCCATGGTCAGAGTCACATGGGAAAGCCCCCCTCATCTGACCAAGCCCAACGATTGGAATTTAAAGCACACCGTGGGAGCAAGGCATTGCTCGCTGTACACCACCCGTCCCTGGTAGAGCGCAAAATGTTGTGCGAAAACCCACTCGCCCCCTAAGGGCTGTGGGCTGCGCACCCGATCGCTGAACCAACGCGTGCCCGCTGGCAGAGTGGGCGCACCCTTGGGGGTGGAACCAATCTGGGTTTGTAATTGATCGATTTGGCCGAAACGATAACCCGGCATGATGTCAAGTTCTCGGGCCCAAGCCAGGCTGCCATCCGCCAGACCAACCGCCTCCCACGTCGGCGGTGTGCTGAGCTGTTGTCGCCACTCTACCGTGAGACCTAGCGCCGTGTGCAAGCGCCCGTCAACCATATGGAGCATTTCGCGCTGCCCGCTGTACCAGCGCTCGTGCACTTGAGCTTGCCCATGCTGAACCAACACCTCGCGCGTACCCAAAGCCATCGCTGTTTTGCGACCATCAATTTCAATGAGCAGGTACTCAAAACCTCGATCCACCATCAGGGCAGGGTCTTTGCTTGGAAGCAAAGTGCGCAAGGTATCTAAGGTGGGGTTGACTGCTTGACAGCCTGAAAGGCAAGCTAGAAAAGAAAAAAGCGTCCACAGGCCACAAGTCTTGACCTGATTGAGCGCGTTTTTCAACCACCAATCCATTTCATAGCGCGTAAAAAATAACGCCCCAAGAAGGGGCGTTACAGGGACAAGAATAGATCAGCAATTAGCAATTAGCAACGCATTGCTGATAAGAACCCGTTGTCACAGTTGTACCAGTTGTATTTGAATAGGTGTAAACAGTCTGATAAGTGGGGTCAGCTTTCTTAGACGTTGCTGCTGCCACCACAGCCGCAGCAGCAACACCCGCAGCCACCAAACCAACGGTTGCTGCAGTTGTAGTCGCTACCGCACCTACTGCTGCAGCAGCGCCTGCACCACCAGCAGCTGCGGCTCCACCAGCAGCTGCGCCAGCACCACCGGCTGCTGCACCACCGCCAGCAGCGGCCCCGCCACCGGCCGCGCCGCCTCCTGCAGCACCACCTTGGGCTTGGCTATGCCCCGTCATGGGCATGATGGCCAAAGCAGCCGACAAAATAACTGAAGACAGAGATATGATTTTCATATGATTTCCCTTGAAGTGAAATTTGAAATTTATGGACTGACAGTCAACGTATCTACAATACTGAATGCCACTGAATTACAATTATGCATCAAATTAATTCGAGACAGACAACATCTAAAAAAGATTCCACTATACCCTTGCTAAGGGTACCAAATTAAGTCGAGATAAAAACGCCTGATCCATCCAGATGAAAGGTTGTGGTGCGTGAACCCTGAACGGCAACCCTAAACAACGCCAAATACACCCTTTAATGAGAAATTAATAATTAATAATTATTTTTATCACTCTTGGTTTTTAATTTTACCGGGGCTCGGCCACTCAAAAAGAATAAGTCCCACCGGCCCCTTGAGGTTGTTGCGGGAATCCAACGCCTTATCCCCCGATCACCGCCTTGTCCAACCGTTTTTGGGGCCCAAATGATTTCATTACAATCCGTCATCAATTAACGGGGGTTCCAACATGCAATGGTTTGTCGTTCACACCAAGCCCCGCCAAGAGCAGCGTGCTTTGGAAAATTTACAGCGCCAGGGGTTTGCAGCCTGGTTGCCCATGCTGTCAGTGGAAAAGTTTCGGCGTGGTCGCTTGGAGAAAGTGACTGAACCGATGTTCAGCCGCTATTTATTCATCCAACTCGACAAGGTCAGCAGCAACTGGTCGCCCATCCGCTCCACCATGGGCGTAAGCAAACTGGTCACTTTTGGCAACCAACCCGCCGCCGTGCCACAAGACATTGTGGACGCCTTGCGCAACGCCCCCACACCTGATGTGCCCCGCTTTTTTTCCACCGGAGACGCGGTGCGCTTTGTGGATGGGCCCTTGCATGGGCTGGAAGGCCTGTTCCAAGCGCCGGACGGCGAAGCCCGGGCCATGATTTTCATCAACCTGCTGAGCCGCCCCCAGGTGGTCAGCGTTGAATTGAACCAACTTGCACCCGCCCGCGGTTGAACCGGGCGCGTTTGGGCCGCGCCACATTGCCATCATCATGGATGGCAATGGCCGTTGGGCGAAAAACCGGCGCATGCCCCGCACGCTGGGCCATGTCAAAGGGGCCAAAGTGGTGCGGCCTTTGGTCAAGGCTTGCACCGAGCGAGGCATCACGCACCTGACCTTATTTGCCTTCAGTACCGAGAACTGGCGCCGCCCGCCCGAAGAAGTGAGCACCTTGATGGGCTTGTTCGGGCAGTACCTCGAAAAAGAAGTGAGCGACATGCAAAAGCAAGGGGTGCGCTTTCGATTGATTGGCGAGCGAAATGCGTTTGCCCAAGGCCTGCAAGACCTGATTGCCCATGCCGAGTTGAGCACCGCGCACAACCATGGCATACACCTGACGGTGGCTGCCAATTACGGTGGTCAATGGGATATTTTGAACGCCACCCGCGAATGGCAGCGCGCCAACCCCCTCAAGGGCTTGGAACTGCTCGATGCCCAAGGCCTCGCCCCACACCTCAGCATGGCCGGTGCGCCGGACCCGAACTTGCTCATCCGCACGGGCGGGGAGTCGCGCATCAGCAATTTTTTACTGTGGCAGTGCGCCTACACCGAGTTGTATTTCACAGATGCCCTGTGGCCGGACTTCAACAACGCGATGCTTGACGAGGCCCTGGCCTGGTACCAAAAACGCGTCCGCCGCTTTGGTCGCACCGACGAGCAGGTTTTGGGTACTGAGCGCTCTGCCAAGAAAGCCGGCCTTTTCCAAAACAACACCTGATTAACTAAGCAATGACCCGCTGCGTTCGGACTTCTTTGAAAACCTCTTCATGAACTACCCCACTGTACTTAACCATTTGCGCTACGCGATTGCGGCTTTCTCGATCATGTTTTTGGCCTTGCCAGTCTTGGCCCAGTACAGCCTGATCCCAAACACCGCCACCGGCGGGGGATTGGCTGGTGCTGGTGCTGGTGCTGGTGCTGGTGCTGGTGCTGGTGCTGGTGCTGGTGCTGGTGCTGGTGCTGGTGGTGGTGCAGGGGCT
>Ga0214919_10009173_pt1 | contig 12792 bp, 7 predicted proteins | sample LL1503_MetaG_FD_177994 | JGI IMG/M metagenome (GOLD analysis project Ga0214919, IMG submission 177994) | Freshwater microbial communities from Lake Lanier, Atlanta, Georgia, United States - LL-1503 | ecosystem: Environmental > Aquatic > Freshwater > Lake | place: USA: Georgia | collected 2015-03-15
CATATTAGTAAATTGTATATATGCTAAATCAATCTCATTATCAATATAGAAAGGCATTGATGAAAACAAATTATATGAAAAAATTTTTCCATCCGGTCTAACATCATTTGCCTTCAAAGTATTGGACCAGGTGGCTTTTATTTTTGATGAATCATCTCTATTTCTAATTTGAATTCTTATTGCTGCTCCATCATTTCCACTATTTTGATCTTTTGCTTTGTATGTAACCTTAAAATTGGTATATTTTCCTGAAGGCAATCTTGTATTCAAAGGTAAAATAATTTCAGAACTATTCTTGGAATCTATATTATTAGTAAACACACCATTTGTATTGGTGACAGTAATATTTTTAAAAGTGCTTTTGTAATCACAGTAAGTATTAGGTCCTGTGCTTGAACTTCCGGCGATCGCTGTTGTTCCAGTAGAACAAGGAACGCATTGATTATCTTCAACATATTCATTCACCAAACAATTTAATTTAGCAGTACAAGTTGTATTGGGTCCTCCTGCATTCGCCCCTTCATTAGATATATAACCTATTTGACAATTAACACATGTATGACTTGAAACATATTGATTTTTACCACATAAAATATTATCACAAGTAGTATCAGACTTTGAAGCATCTGAACCACCATTTGCAAAAGTCGTTCCAGGTTTACAAGGTGTGCATTTATTATTTGAAACATACTGGTCCACACCACAAATAACACTAGTGCAAGTAGTGTCAGGTCCATTTGCATTTTTTCCAGCTTCACTAGTTTTTCCAGGTGGGCAAGGAGTGCATTTATTATTTGAAACATACTGGTTCAAACCGCAAATAATGTCAGAACATACATTTGAGCCAGTCGCTGATGATGTTCCTGATGGGCAACTAATACAAGTATTATTTGAAAGATATTTATTTTCATCACATTTAACCGGGTTATTAACTGGAGCAGGCGTTCCAGTATTTGAAGAATTATTACTTGGAGCAGGCGTTCCAGTATTTGAAGAATTATTACTTGGAGCAGGCGTTCCGGTATTTGAAGAATTATTACTTGGAGCAGGCGTTCCGGTATTTGAAGAATTATTACTTGAAGCAGGCGTTCCAGTATTTGAAGAATTATTACTTGGAGCAGGCGGCGTTCCAGGAGAACCTAAAATAATTAAGACGGCGACGACTGCTATAACAAAAAGTGTAATAAAACCACCAATTATTTGATATTTATATTTGTTTGAAAACGTTTGTTTTGTTGTCATATCTTTTTATTTTATTGAAAATAATAAATAAAAATCATTAAAAAAACTAAATAAAAAAATAACAAAAACATATGAAGAAACGTTTTATATTGAATCTAAAGGTTTTTGAGATTCAACAAAACATTTATGCAGTTTTGATTCTTCATGCCTTTTTACGCCTCTTTTTGACACTGAAATCCCGCAAACACATGTGACATATTCTTCTTTACGTAGTTCATCCACAGTTTTTCCAGTTTCAAGATACTTTTTATGTCTATCAGTAACTAAATGTGATGTCAGATTTTGCTTCGTTACTATTGAACCACATTTACAATTAACCCGCTCTTCTAATATCTCTTTTTGGCCTTCGTTATAAATTTTTTTTGAAGCGGCGATTTTTTCAGCATTTTCTTTACGATACACTTTCATGTATTCTTTTTTCTTCTCTTTGGCTTCTTCAGTTGATGAAATAATTTTCTTGTGATCATTTATTTTATCGCGATTATTAAATTCATAATCCAATCTCCGTTCTCTTATTTGCTCACCATTCATTAGACGAAAATTTGCCTCTCTTTCAAGAATATCTTCGTGATTTTCCATTCGGTATTCCTTGTTATATATTGATTTTGATTCTTTTTCTTCTTCAAAAATCTCATCGTTAAGTTCCTTGATCTCTTCGTCTGTCCGTTCTTCTAAAACCAAATTCTCCTCTATATCCTCAACAAAGATGCTCAAATAATCAAACCACTGTATGAAAAAATATACATCTTTTCCAGGGGGTAATTGAAAAACATCTCTTCTAGATACGATCTTATATTTATTTAGTTTTGATAGAAGAATTTTTTCAAACGCATCCATAAGTGATATTGTTTTGCACGAAATATAATAAACAATTTTGAAATTGAATAATTTATTACCGTTATAACCATTTAATCTCTTTTGCAAGTCAACAGCTTTTCCAATAGTATATATTCCCTCAGATTCTTTTTCTTCAGCAGTGCATAAATAACAAACATAACGGCCATCAACAACCTGAGTTTCGCGTCGTAATTTTTTGATTGTATTATCTCTCGTTTGCATTTCTTCGTCTTTCATTTGTAATTGTATACGAAGCTCATCTGATTCGTCGTCTCTAATTTGTAATTGTATACGAAGTTCATCTGATTCTTCATCAATAACTTCATGTAATGTTTCTTCTAATTTAATATAATATTCATGAATTTCATTTGCTTTTGCTGTATTTGCTTTCAAACACATTTTCTTAAATGTTTTAATACTCATAATAATTTTTTCCTTTGGTCTTCCAATTGAAGAGTTTTCTCCCGATAGAGAAAAAACTTTTTTATATCCAATATCAAGTTTAAAATTTTTTTCTAATAATTCTTTTGCTCTAATCTTTTGAGAAAATCCAAGCCAGTTCCAGATATCATCTAAATCAATAACAAAATCATCCGACTTATAGTTCAGATAGCAGTAAAAACTTGAAATAAATATTTGCTGTTCATCTGTAGAAAAACTTTGCTTTAATTTATTAATTAATCGCCCTTGATAAGGCTTAGATAATTTAGTATTGGGATTTTCTTCCATGAGCTTAACGATATTAATTGGCTGAGACATTTGTTTTTTTATTATTAATAATAATTCTTTAAGTCATTATTTCTTTTTCCGAAAAAATAAAAAATGATTTTTTAAAGAATTTCTAGGGATATTTAGTAGTTATAAAATGAATAAAAGAAAATTAACCTCGGAAGAGATTGAATTTATTGTTGATTTTGTCAAACCAAACACGCAAATTCCTAAAGAAACCGCAAATTCTATTGTTGAATTAACGAAAAAGCGTATCAAAAAACAGCTTGAGACGCAAGAAGTTTATCCTGAGGTCATTTCTGACCTTAAGAAAGAAATTGAACGAAATTATATACAATCTATTATAGATCCAGGGACTTCTGTTGGTATACTTTGTGCCCAGAGTATAGGTGAAAGGCAGACTCAAAACTCGGCGCCATTTTGCGCAGAAATGCTGCTAAAAAAGGCCGGAAAAATTGTGAAGACAACGATTGGTGAATTTATAGAAAGCGAAATGAAAAACAACGACAAAGTATTTAGATATGACGACGATAATTATGTAAAACAGGTTTCTGATATAGAAGTTTTGACTGTTTCACAAAATGAAAAAATAGAATGGAAACATGTAAATGAATTAAGTAAACATCCTACAAACGGAGACTTAGTGAAAATAAAAACCATGAGCGGAAGAGACGTTACCACGACATTATCTCACTCTCACCTTAAAAAATTTGAAGATTCCATAGTTCCTGTTCTAGGATCTGAATTGAAACTCGGTGATAGAATACCTGTTATAAAACAAATTTCAAATAACAACAACGATAGTGATTTAGATTTCATACTTGTTTCAGATTATATTGACTACGATGAAATTGTCGGTGAATACGTTTACATAAATAAAACAAAGTTGAAAAACAAGATCAAACTAGATAAAAATTTTGGATGGTTGATGGGTGCTTGTTTATCTGACAGTAATTCATATGATGAACATTCAATAGACATTATAAATGTGAACCCTGAATTTGAAGAAAATATAAGACAATTCTGTTCTATTCACGAATTAGAATTTAAAACAACTAAAGAATATGGGGAAAATCCTGGAATGAAAAAAATAACAAATCACATTTATTCCCCTGTGTTGTCAATTTTAATTAAGAAATTATGTAATGAAGGATCAGATAAAACATTACCGAGTTTTATATTTGAAACAGATACGAAATTCATCTCAAGTGTTATAAAAGGATATATGGATGGAAATAGTGATATCTTTAAGGGGGAAATAAGATGTCGTTCCGTTTGTAAAAATTTACTTGTTGAATTCGCCTTTCTATTCACTTATGTCGGAATCTTTGTGAAATTAGAAGAAATCAACGGAATCAATCATTTATTAATTGAAGGAGATGAGTATATAAAAAAATATATCCGTGAAATTGGAACGGACCTCTTTTACAAAAAAGAAGCGTTACGTAATTTAATTGGATGTGTCATGTCATCTTACAAGGAGATAATACCGAATGACGTAAAAAAACACATCATAAGATTGAGTTCTATGTTGAATGTGAAAATGGATGGACTACATAAAAACATAGGGCGATATGAACTTGGTAAATTTATAAAGGAATGTAAAACTCAATCCATTCTAAAACGTAAGAATATAGATGAACATTTGAAATATTGCGAGATGTCATATAATGCCGATATAGTCTGGGATGAAATAGTAGAAATAGAGATTATAAAAGAATGCGACTACAATTACAAATATGTTTATGATTTTTCTGTAAATGGAAATGAAACATTCGCTTTGATGTCAGGAATTGTGGTTCATAACACCCTGAATTCTATTGACTGGAAAGAACAAATTCTTTACTCAAAACATGACAACGTAATTGTTGAACCCATCGGGAAGATGATAGATAATTTACTTGAAAAATTCCCGAAAGAAATTGAACATATAAAAGAAAATAGAACGGAATATCTTCAACTAGAAGATGGATATTATATTCCTTCTTGTGATGAAGATGGATACACCGATTGGTATAAAATTGAAGCTATTACAAGGCATCTACCTGTTGGGAAATTGGTTAAAATAAAAACTCAATCTGGTAGAGAAGTCACGGCAACTCAAAGTAAATCTTTCTTAATTTGGAACAATCACACTTTCAAATTTGAACCTATTAATGGGTCAGATATTAAAGTTGGTGATATTGTTCCAACAACCTGTAGACTGAACAGACTTTCAACTCAGGAATATTTTCATTTGGATACGATTTTTCCAAGAGATGAATATTTATACACAGATGAAGTTGTGAAGGCAAGAAATTATAAATTATCGGGAGAAACATGTTGGTGGAAGAATCATAATAATATAGATTTTGTCCTTCCTTACAATAGACCTGATACTTTATTTGGAAAAAGAAAAGATTTTCTCATGTCTTGTGAACCGGGATATATTTACATGCATACTTCAAATGTTCTGGTTTCTCACATGACAGATAAAATAAAGCTTGATAATGATTTTGGATTTATTATTGGAATCTATCTCGCAGATGGCTGGGTTACAAAAACGTTTATGGGTATAAGCAAGAATAATGAAAATATTAGAAAAAGAGTAACTGATTGGTGTGACAAATATGGAATTACATATCATTTGGTTACAACTGTTGACAAATACATAAAAGGCACCAGTAATGATTTGAAAATTCATTCCACATTGCTTGCTCGGATGTTTAAAATCATTTGTGATACAGGCTCTGAGAATAAGTATATACCATCTTTCGCCTATACTGCGCCGAATGATTTCATAAGAGGTTTGATTGATGGATATTTTTCTGGTTATGGATCAGTAAATAAAGAAAGTGGTTCCATAACTTGTTCAAGTGTTTCTGAGAATTTGACATTAGGAATATCTTTTTTACTATCATATCTTGGAATTTTTGGAAAATTATATACAAATAATATCGGAACCAAGAATATAAAAAAAATATATAATCTAAGAATAAGTAATGATTTTGCAAAGACTTTTTCTAAAGAAATTAGTCTTACAGAAAATAATAAACAGGACAGACTAATAAATATTACAATGAACAAAGATTATTTGTATGAAAGAGGAAAAAGTCAGGAGGATTATCCTGAATATTTAGATGTTTATTTTGATGAAATAGTTTCAATAGACTATGTTGATGGATCAACTGAATTTGTTTATGATTTGACAGTTGAAAATACTAGAAATTTCAGCCTGTGCTCCGGGCTAAATTTAAGGGATACTTTTCATAGGGCAGGTCAAGGGGACAAAACTGTCACAACAGGTGTCCCACGATTTCAGGAGCTTTTAAACGCGACAAAAAATCCAAAAATGGTGAACTGTAATATCTACTTCAATGAGCGTTGTGAAACAATTCAAGAATTAAGGGCTATTGTCGGGCATAATTTAGTTTGTTTAAAATTACAAGATTTGTCAGAAAATATTGAAATAAAAATGAACAAAGAAGATGAACCTTGGTATGAAATATTTAAAATTTTATACAATGATAATTTTGCAAACCATACAGATTGTATATCAATAACTTTGAAGAAAAATATTCTTTTTAAGTACAGAATTAATATACATGAAATTGCCAACCGAATAGAGAAAGAATGGGAAGATTTACACTGCGTTTTTTCTTGTAATGAAATTGCTAGAATTGATATATTCATTGACATGGAGAAAATCAAATTTACTGAGTCACAGCTTCTATTTGTGACTGAAGAAAATGCAAACGAGATTTACATAGATGAATGTGTCCTTCCGATTTTAGAAAAATTGGTTTTCTTTGGAATTCCGGATATAAAAAATATTTATTATACTCGTGATTCAAATACTGATGAATGGTATATTGAAACAGATGGTAGTAATTTTAGGCAGCTATTAGCTTTACCGATTGTTGACATGTCCAGATTACATTCTAACAATGTATGGGATATATATAATAATCTCGGTATTGAAGCGGCACGAGAATTTTTAGTTAATGAGTTTGAAAGTATTATGATTGGGATAAATTCTTGTCACGTGAAGCTACTTGTTGAAAAGATGACATTTAATGGAAATATTTCGTCAATCTCTCGATACACACTTCGAAAAGATGAGTGTGGTCCGCTTTCAAAAGCCTCGTTTGAAGAAAGCGTCGAACACATGGTCAAAAGTGGATTTGCCGGAGAGATTGAAAAATGTATAGGAGTTTCAGCTTCAATTATATGCGGTAATAGGGCAAAGATGGGAACTGGGATGATTGACCTTAAAATCAATATTAACCAGTTAAAGAATGCTATTCCTGTGTTTAGAGATAAGAGTAATGATGGAACTGTTGTTGAAAAGATGGGAAAAATGAAATTAACATAAATAAAAAAGTGTAAAAAAAGTGTAAATTATTTAAATATTCAAATATTTAAATAAAAACAAATGGAAACTTTAAATATTGTTAATCTTATAGATAAAAACTCGCCTTTCAAATGAATATGAAAATAAATTTTTAAAAAAGATACAAGAAAACTTCAGTTATAATCAACAACAATTATTTGTTGCTTTTTAAATTACGACTCAAAGAAAGACTTTGTAATTGACTTTGATAATGTATGGAAATGGTTAGTATACACAAGAAAAGACCCGTCAGAAAGACTACTTGAAAAGCTTTTTACAATTGATATTGATTATCCAGGTTGAAAAAGCTGCTACGGAGACCTCCGTAGCAGCTTTAGACGAAAAAATTTTTACGGCGATTGGAGGAGCAGCTTTTGAAAAAAAGACTTTCCCACCGTTTGGTGGGAAAGTAGAAATTGGAAAAGATTGATTTTTTTTCTTAACAAGTGTTTGTTAAGAAACTATAAATTATAAATTAAAAAATAAAAATAAATGTAACTTTTATTTTAATATTCAGTTTCTAAATATCCATATACACCTTCAAACGCTTCTATAATTTTCCCACTAGTTTCTGTCTTGAATGGTAAGGAAACATTTAACGAAGTATTAAATCTTCCATAATCTTCACAATCCCCGCAACTGCAAAAATGCCCACAGCACTGATCATCACTAGAATGAAGAATAATTTCACCATCCTTCATATTAAATGTAAAACTATTATTATTATAACGAGAGGCTTTGAAATCAAATGTCAAAGTCTGATCTTTGGAATTGTAATGTAATCGTCTGTTAATAGTTAAATCAGTTCTGTCTTGATTCGCATGAATCTGGTCTATGTTTTCCTTTGATTTGTCGATTATTTCATTGATTTTTTCTGGATTTTTCAAAACCGAAATGAATTTTTTCAAGTTTTTTCTATCAAATTTATTCATAAAAAAAGTCACTATCGTTACAAACTCGTACTGTAAGTTAGGTCCGCAGATTGTCTTGAAATGAATCGTGAATTTTCCAGTTAAATTGTCACAATCGCAATCAAAGATTCCTGTGCAATCATAACCATGAACATCATTATCACCATCGTTGAATAATTCATACTCAAAATTGAAAGCCATTATAATAAACCCTTTTGCACCTTTTGTGAAAATCAAATAAATTTTTATATAGAAAAATCATTTTTTCTATGATGATTAAGAAAATACATTCTTAAAGAAAAAATTACATACAAAAAAAAAAGAAATGACATGTTATATAACAGCATATTATGATATTGGAAGAGATAAATGGAATAATAAATTTTCTAGAACTTTTGAAAACTACATTTCATCATTTGAACCATTTATTGATTTGTTTAATTCGGATAAGTGTCAAGAAGACGAAATGATTGTTTTTATTGATGAAAAACATTTGAATCATCTAGAAAATTTAATAAAATCCAAAAATATCAACGTTAGAATAAAATTAATCAAACTAGGCGAAGATTTAATGAATGAATTACCTATGTGGAAAACTTTGAATAAAGAACGAGAAATAATGAACCAAAGTTCATTCAAACAATTACTATTTGATCGTATTATTTACCCCGAACACAATTACCCCGAGTATACATTAATAAATCATTGTAAAATAGATTTAGTCTGTAAAGCAATTGAATTAAATATTTCTAATAACGATATTTTTGCCTGGGTTGATTTTGGATTTTTTGGAGATAAAAATAATATCCCCGAAAAACTTCTTGATGTCTCAAAATTTAATCTAGAAAAAATAAACTACACTTTAATTAATCCTATAGATGAAAAAATACATAACGATGTTTTTTTCAACTTGAGATATGCTCCAGAAGTAATAGGAGGATTTTTTTTCCTAGGTGTAAAAGAAAAACTTTTAAAATATCAAAAAATATATCATGAAATGCTTTACCATTTTCAAAACACATTATCAATTTGTGATGATGATCAGCATTTAGTTCTCCAATGCTATTTTCAAAATCCTTATATATTTTCATTCAACCACGAAAATTATGGATGGCATAAAGTTTTAAAAGCAAATCAAAAAAAACAACTTTACGAAACAGAAAAATCTGAAGGTAAAATCAAAGTCATTTCATTTTGTCTTTGGGGGAATATAAAAAAATATACTTTTGGTTTAATTGAGAATATAAAGTTGGCATCAATATTATATCCAGATTGGGTTTGTTGGGTTTATATACACGAAATTTCTGTAAATCAAGATTATATTGAACATTTGAAAACGTTTCCCAATGTAAAAATAATATTAAAAAAAGACGAAAAAATAAGAAGCACAAGATTTATGCTATGGAGAATAGAACCAATACTTAATGAAAATGTAGAACGGTTTATATCAAGAGACATTGATACTCGAATACAAATACGAGAAGTCTTGGTAGTTAATGAATGGATTGAATCAAATAAAACATTACATATCATACGAGATCATCCTCAACATTATCCCAAAATTTTAGGAGGAATGTATGGTGTTAAATGTAATGCCGTTTTAAAAAATATAGATTGGATTGAAAATATTGAACGATTTTATTCAGAAAATGGGGAACGTTCCGATGATCAACATTTCCTTCAAAAATCTTTATATGAAATGTTTAATCATGAAAAGTTTAGAATCATACATGATGAAATTAAAAAATATGAAGGTTCTGAATGTAAATCCTTTCCTGTTAAATTTGAACAGAATGGTCATTTTGTTGGATGTTACATTTACGAGGATGAAACCACTGATTCACAAACAGCTAATGTTTTATTAAATTGGTTAAGATGTAATTTACCTCATCGTTTATCAACATCGCAAATAACTATGTTTGATAAGTTGAAATTCATAAAGGAAAAAGTTTCGTCAATTTACATAGTGCATTACACAAAATTAGTTGAAAGAAAAAAGAATATGATAAACGAATTGAATAAGAATTTTCTGACTTATTTCTTCAAAATCAAATGGGTGGAGCAATTTGACAGAGAGATTATTACTCAAGAAATAATAAATAGTGAATTTGTATATGACGCAAATGTTTTGAGTAGAGTTTTAACAATTGGGGAAATGGCAAATGGATTAGCACACCGTTATATATATAATCAGATATTGGAAAATGACGAATTAGCCATTGTTTTTGAAGATGATACAATGTTTAAGGATGATTTTGTTCATCATTTATATCATGTATTAAATCATTTACCGGAGGATTTTGATAGTATTTGTTTAGGTGGTTTAACTGAAGTTGCAGTTTATCCTGAAAAATTAAGTGAGAATTCTATACTGTCAACATTTAGTAGCGAAGAAATTATTTTTCATAAATCAATAGCTCGGGCACCTTTTACTTTATCATCAATGTTGTATTCAAAAAAATCAGTTGAGAAAATTTTAAATTCTAAACATATAAAAAAAATGTCAGCGCCTTCTGATCATCTACAATGGTATTGTAATAATGACCAAAATGTAGTTGTGTATTTAATTCAGCCTTGGCTGACATATGAATCTTCAAAAAATGGAACTTTCAAAACATCTTTGGATAGAGGATTTTAAAAAGATTTTATCATAATATTAAGCAGCAGCATGTGTTTTCATTTTTTTTTTCGTCATCAATAAATTTTCTATAATTATTGAGTTTGTCATGGTCATAACTAATAGTGTTTTTTTTTGTAAAAACAGGGGGGTGTGAAATTGTTGAATTTAATTTAGTATTTATTTTAGTTTCCAATTCCATATTTAGTTCATTTAATGTTTCTTCCATATTTTTTATTTTTATTTCTAAATCACAATTTTCATGTTCTAAATTAATAATAATTAAATCTTTTTTGAAGATTATTTCTTCTTTAATTTTTTGATTTTGATCCAAAGTATTTTTCAGTTCGTTATTTTTTATCACAAGATTATTCAATTCTTCTAACAATTTATAATTTTCATGCATGTAATTATTTAACGATGATATACATATATCATATTTTTTTTTTAATAAAGAAGGGTCATCCATTTTTTTCATTACATTAAATTGTATTTTTAAATCAAGTGTTTTAATTGATTTAAAAATAATTTCAAGTGTTTTTTTTTACTAGAAGCAGTCATCAATTGAACTTGACATTCTTCTACTATTTGGTTTTGAAGATGGACAAGCAAAAGGTCTTTTTATATTTTTAGGACAATAAAATCCAATTGGGCAATGAATGGGAAGTAGTTCAGATGGATATAAATCTGAACTTTGAGGACAATAAAAACCTGCTTTACAAGAAATGTCATCAGCGATTTTCTTTTCTTTTGAATCAGTGCAAATTTTTGATGCAGGACATCCAAATGGTGTATATCCCCTTCGTTTAAATCCTTCAATAATTACAGGGGTATTATTTTTATATGCATTTTTTATTTGCTTGTAATCATTTTTATTCATTTGTTATTTATTTATACAAATATAATATTTTATAAAAAAACTCTAGATAAGATTTTCTACAAAGTTCCTCTGCACATCGGACATAATTTCTTTAAAGAAAAAGTGCAATATGTTTCATCATCACATTGATTACATTTTGTTTTATCTATTTTTATAAAACATTTTCTACATAGATTATGGTTGCATTTAGTAATTACAAAATTTGGCTCAAAACAAACACAGCAATTAAAATTAGATTTAATTTCTTCAAATGACGAATTTTTAGTAAACATTAAATATGATATTTCCTTTTGTTCTTGACGAATGATATCTTTATTTTTTTCAATCCGATCTGTTATTTTTGAATATGAATAATCTTTTCTAAATTTACAATATAAAAATGTTATAGCATCTTTAATTGTTGCAAAGGTTTCTTTAAAAGAATATTCATGATAATAATCATCAAGTGAATTTTTTCTGTATAAATCTTCAATGTTAATTCCTATAAATATTGAAGATTTATCCACCAATCTATACTTTACAATTATATTAAAATTTTCAAATGTATAATTTGGAAACAAAACTTGCATGTGATTTTTAATTTTATTTGATTTGATTATATCTTCTGATATTGAATCAATCACATTTTGTTCACTAATTTCAATATCAAAAATATTTAAACACCCCTCTTTTTCTTCTTCTTTTTCTTCTTCATTTTCTTCTTCGTTTTCTTCTTCGTTTTCTTCTTCGTTTTCTTCTTCGTTTTCTTCTTCAATATTATTAAAAACGACAACATCGTCATAAGTTGTTTCGTTCATCATATTTATTTATTATAAAATTATTTAATTTATAGAAAAAATCAAATTTTTAAATATATTTCCTCCTAATAATAAAAAAATATGAATGAAGATACAAATTTCCAAAATATTAGACGACGACTTATGTATAAAAATAAAAAAGAGAGTTCTTCTTTACCAGTTGAAATAATTCAATCAAACATTGTTGGCGTAACTGGCCCACAAGGCCCTCAAGGACCTCAAGGAATTGATGGATTAAGTATAATTGGACCAACTGGACCAGAAGGTGTTAAAGGCGCTAAAGGGGATGCAGGACCTAAAGGTCCTCCTGGTGGGCCAGTAGGTCCAAAAGGCCCTTCTGGTGATATTGGTCCTACTGGTCCAGCCGGACCACAAGGTCCTATTGGTGAAAAAGGTGATCTAGGACC
>Ga0214919_10009174_pt1 | contig 12791 bp, 16 predicted proteins | sample LL1503_MetaG_FD_177994 | JGI IMG/M metagenome (GOLD analysis project Ga0214919, IMG submission 177994) | Freshwater microbial communities from Lake Lanier, Atlanta, Georgia, United States - LL-1503 | ecosystem: Environmental > Aquatic > Freshwater > Lake | place: USA: Georgia | collected...
TTGCAAATGGTGGTACTAATGCTGTTACAGCTTCAGCAGCATTTAATGCTTTAAGCCCATTAACCACAGCAGGTGATACTCTTTATGGTGGCACAAGTGGTGCAGGAACAAGATTAGCTATAGGCACAGCAGGTCAAGTATTAACAGTAAATACTGGTGCAACAGCTCCACAATGGTCTACTCCAACAACAGGTACTGTGACAAGTGTTGCAGCATTAACATTAGGCACAACAGGCACAGATTTAAGCTCAACAGTAGCTACAGGAACAACGACTCCTGTTATTACTTTACAAGTGCCTACTGCATCAGCTACTAATAGAGGTGCTTTATCATCTACAGATTGGACTACATTTAACAATAAAGGTTCTGGAACAGTAACATCAGCATCAGTAGTATCAGCTAACGGATTTGCAGGTACAGTAGCAACATCTACAACAACACCAGCCATTACTATTTCAACATCTATTACAGGTGTGTTAAAAGGTAATGCTACTGCAATTAGTGCAGCAACATCAGGTACAGATTATTCAGCAGGAACATCTGCATTAGCTACAGGTATTCTTAAATCCACAACAACTACAGGTGCATTATCTATTGCTGTAGGTGGTACAGATTACCAAACAGCACAATCTGTTACAGGTATTGTTAAATCTTCTGGTACAACTCGTTCAGCAGCTACAGCAGGTACAGATTATGTAGTACCAACAACTGCAACAACATTTACAACTACACAAACATTTAATGGTTCATCAAGCGTATTAGCTGCTGTATTTGCTAATGCTGCAGAAACAACAACGGTATCAGCAACTGCTGCCACAGGTACAATTCAATATGATGTAACTACACAATCAGTTTTGTATTATACGACAAATGCTTCTGCTAACTTTACCGTAAACTTTAGAGCATCTAGTGGCACATCATTAAATACTGCCATGTCTACAGGTCAAGCAGTAACAGTAGTGTTTTTATGTACAAATGGCACTACAGCTTATTATAATAATGCAGTGACAGTAGATGGCACATCTGTAACACCTAAATATCAAGGTGGAACTGCTTGGTCAAGTGGCAATGCTTCTGGCATAGATGCTTACTCATATACTATTATTAAAACAGGTTCTGCTGCATTTACAATATTAGCTGCACAAACACAGTTTAAATAGGATATAAATTATGTTTGGATTGTCAGGATTTTCCCAAGCACCATTTAGTACAGCGTTTATTGGTCAACAATTTGCTTTTGCTAGTATTAATGGTCTTGCAACAGTAACAGCAGACGGTTCATCTATTGCTTACGATTATGCAAGCATAGTAGCAACTGCAACCGTATCAGCATTAGGTGGGTTAATTTCTTCTGGGGTTGCTTCTGTAGCAGCCAATGCTTCATTTATAGTATATGGAAATGCTATATATAGTAGAAAAGCAGTTATTGAAAGTAATGCAACAGTAAGTGCAGATGGATTAAAATTTGGTTATAACTGGACTGCAATAACAGCAGGTACAGAAACATGGACAAATGCGTCAGTAGGTTCTGAAACATGGACAGAAGTGACAGCAGGTTCAAATACATGGTTATTAAAAGGGTAAAAAATGGCAAAGACAAAAATTAGTGAATATTCATCAACCAGTGCTGGTGCTGGGTTAAACACAGACATAGCATCTATTAACATTGATGAAGGATGTGCACCATCTGGCATAAACAATGCTATTCGTGCAGTCATGGCACAACTAAAAGATTTCCAATCTGGTGTTAGTGGTGATACTTTACCAGTATTATCTGGTGGTACAGGTGCATCTACAGCAGCTACAGCTAGAACTGCTTTAGGTGTTGTAATTGGTACAGATGTTCAAGCCTATGACACTCATTTAGTTAAAGATAATGCAGCAGCAACATTTAGTGCTGACAATACATTTTCTGGTAGCAATTCATTTACTGGTAAACAAACATTTACTGGAACAACAAGTCTTATTGCAAGCAAATTTGTAAGTGGTGTAGAAAAAATAACTGTATCAGCTACAGCAGCTACAGGCACTATTAATTATGATGTTACAACCCAACCTGTGTTATACTATACAAGTAATGCTTCAGCAAACTTTACAATTAATTTTAGAGCATCTAGCGGTACTTCTTTAAACACAGCTATGTCAACTGGTGAAGCAATTACTGTCGTATTTATTAATACAAACGGTTCTACAGCTTATTACAACAACGCAATTACTATAGATGGCACATCTGTAACACCTAAATATCAAGGCACAGTAGCATGGTCAGCAGGTCAAGCATCTGGTGTAGATATTTACTCTTACACTATTGTTAAAACAGGTTCAGCTGCTTTCACAGTATTTGCTGCACAAACTCAATTCGTTTAAGGATTATTGAATGTCATTATTGTCAAGACTAGCAGTCCAAGCAGCCAGAGCTTATGGTATATTATCGTCTAAATCTACCAATGTATCTGCTTCTTATCTTGTTGTGGCTGGTGCTGGTGGTGGTGGAGCAGAAATTGGTGGCGGTGGAGGTGCAGGTGGTTATTTAACTTCTACAGCAACTTTATCTACACTTACAACATATTCTATTACTGTAGGTGCAGGTGGAGCAGGTTCACCAGGTACTGTTGCAGGAACTTCAGGTAATAATTCAGTTATTTCAGGAACAGGATTGACCACTATTACTTCAACAGGTGGTGGCGGTGGTGGTAGAAATTCTACGCCAACTAATGCTGGTAATGGTGGATCAGGCGGAGGTTCAGGAGAAGGATCTACTGTTGGAACAGGTACTTCAGGACAAGGAAATAATGGCGGAACAGCTTATGATCCAGCTCAATATTATGGATCAGGTGGCGGTGGAGGTGCAAGTGCAGTAGGAGCAAACGGAACAGCAGCTGGAGGTGGTAATGGTGGCGCAGGTTCTGCATCTTCCATAACTGGTTCTTCAATTACTTACGCAGGTGGTGGCGGTGGTGGATATTATCCAACCGGTGCAGGTGTTGCAGGTTCAGGTGGAGCAGGTGGTGGCGGTGCAGGTGGAGCTTCTCCATCACCAGGTAATGGTATTGCTGGAACTGCAAATCTTGGTGGCGGAGGCGGTGGCGGTTCACTTGGAGGAGGTGCTGGAGGCTCTGGTGGTTCAGGCGTAGTCATCATATCTTACACATCTGCTACACCTAAATTTTTAGGTGGCACAATTACTACTTCAGGTGGTAACCAAATTCATACATTCACAGCTTCAGGAACATTAGTCCCTACTACAGCAGTTACAGCTAGTTATTTAATAGTGGCTGGTGGTGGTGGAAGTGGCTCTAACTTGGGTGGTGGTGGAGGTGCAGGTGGTCTTTTAACATCATCTACTACACTTTATTATCCTGCAACTTATACAGTTACTGTAGGAGCAGGAGGTGCAGGTGGAGCTTATCCTGCAGATAATAATGGCGTTAATGGTTCTAATTCTGTTTTATCAGGGACAGGTTTAACTACACTTACATCAGTAGGTGGAGGTGGAGGCGGTAAAAATGCAGCAGGTTTACCTAATGCTGGTTCAGGCGGTTCAGGTGGTGGTTGCGGTGAAGGTGTAACTAATTTTGGAACAGGTACAAGTGGGCAAGGTAACAATGGTGGACAGTCTTATGATGCTGGTGGTGCTTATGGTGCTGGAGGCGGTGGTGGAGCTGGTGCAGCAGGTTCAAATGGAACTACATCATCAGGAGGTGCAGGAGGTATAGGCTCTACTTCTAGCATTTCAGGAACTTCTACATATTATGCAGGTGGTGGTGGTGGTGCAGGTATTGGAGCATCAGGAGCTGGTGGTACAGGTGGTGGTGGTAATGCTGCTGTAACAGGTGCAGGAACAGCTGGAACTGCTAATCTTGGTGGCGGTGGTGGTGGATCTGCTTCTGCTACAGCAGGAGCTGCTGGTGGTAGCGGAACAGTTATCATCTCATACGCTGGCTCACAAGTATTTACAGGCGGAACTGTAACATCATCAGGTGGAAACACAATACATACATTTACTTCTAGTGGAACATTAGCTCCTGCTTATTCTGTTAGCTATTTAATTGTTGCAGGTGGTGGCGGTGGAGTAAGAGGTTCTGGTGAAGGTTCAGGCGGTGGTGGTGCTGGTGGATTACTAACTTCATCTACATATTTATCCATTGGACAAACATATACTGTTACTGTGGGTGGTGGTGCGGCTTCAAACTCAAGCATAACTACACAAGGAAATAACGGTTCTAATTCGGTATTAAGTGGAACAGGAATTACAACATTAACATCTGTTGGCGGTGGCGGAGGTGGTTCAGGCTCTACATCATCAGCTAAAAATGGTGCAGCTGGTGGTTCAGGTGGTGGTGGCGCACAAGGTGGTGCATCACCTGGAACTTCTACAGGCGGTGCAGGAACTTCAGGACAAGGTAATAATGGTGGTGCAACTACAGCTTATGGCTCACCTTATTTAGGTGCAGGTGGTGGTGGAGCTGGTGCAGTAGGTTCAAATGGTGCTACCGCAGGAACAGGCAATGGTGGAAATGGAGCTGCGTATTCTATTACAGGATCATCTGTTACTTATGCTGGCGGTGGCGGTGGTGGTGTTTATTTATCATCAACAGGTGGAACAGGTGGAACAGGTGGTGGTGGTAATGGTTGCTCTACATCAGTTGCACCTGTTGCTGGAACAGCTAATTTAGGTGGCGGTGGAGGCGGTGGCAATCAAAATTATGATGGTGCAGCTGGAGGTTCAGGTGTTGTGATATTATCTGTTCCTACTGCAAATTATTCAGGCGTTACAACAGGATCACCTACAGTTACAACAAGTGGCGCAAATACTATATTAAAATTTACAGCTTCAGGAACTTATACAGCTTAAAAGGGGAAATAAATGGCACATTTTGCTAAATTAGAAAATAACATAGTAACTCAAGTAATCGTAGTGAATAACCAAGATATTCTTGATGAAAATGGTCAAGAAAACGAACAAAAAGGAATAGACTTCTGCTCTAACCTTTTAGGTGGAACTTGGATACAAACATCTTATAACGGCAACATTCGTAAGAATTATGCTGGTGTAGGATACACTTATGATGAAACATTAGATGCTTTTATTGCACCTAAACCATTTAACTCATGGTTATTAAATGAAACAATAGCTCAATGGAAAGCACCAGTAGAGATGCCTACTGATGGTGAAATGTACACATGGAATGAAGAAACAACATCTTGGAACTTACTACCAAAGGCTGAATAATGACACCTGAACAACAAAAACAAGCCATTAAAGAGGCTTTAGAAGAATGGCTTGATAAGCAATTTACTGCTTTTGGTAAGTGGTCTTTAAAGGGACTAGTGGCTTTTACATTAGCTGGATTAGTATATCTATGGGCTATGTCGCATGGCTGGTCTATTAAATAAAAAAACATTACGACATTTATATAGTGCATTTGTAAGACTTCCTCCATTCAATAGATACCCAATGCCATCTCCTCTTAAAATGAGGTTTGAGGTAATGGATTCAGATGATTGTGATGGGTTATTTACACCAAGTAATATGACTATTCATATAGAAGCTAGACAAGATAGTTTTAAGAAGATGTCTGAAGTGGTCTTACATGAGATGATTCATGTACTACTTTATAAAAGAAATATGTACACTAATAAATATGCTGACCATGACTGTGATTTTGAACAGTTAGCTAATGAAGTTTGTAAGCTTTATAAGTTTAATAGGAAAACATTCTAATGAAACATTTAATGTTCTTAATACTAGTCCTACTTACTTTATTTTATATACATAAAGTAGAAGCTTCTGAATATATGGTTATGCAATATAATGAGAATGTTCGTATTGTTCTTTCTAAAGAAAAGTGTGAGTCAGCTGGGTTTAAAGCTGTAGCTCAACGACTAGATAAACAAGTAATGAAGGCTTGCTGGTCTCCTAATGGAGATAAGATACATATACAATGGGAAGGTGGAGACTTTAGTGAGTTTCCTCTAGATAGATTTTATCCAGTGGAGATAAAATAATGGATCCAATAACAATATTATCAGCATTTGCTCCAGTCGTAATGGACTTGGGTAAATCACTAATTAGCAAGTTTATAGCACCTGATGTATTTAAACCAGCTACTATAGAACAATATACTCAAATGAAGACTCTTGACTTAGAGTTCTTTAAAGTAATGAATGAGGTTGGAGCAGGAAATACCTCTTATCCTTGGGTAGAGGCTATCGTTAGATTAATGCGTCCTCTAATAGGGCTTCTTGTGCTTTCTACATGGGTATATACTATAGTTAGTGGACAACCTAGTGAAGAGGTTAATAACTTTGCTAGTGCAGTTGGATTCTATCTCTTTGGAGAACGCAGTTTGTTCTATATTAAGAAGAAATGAAGTTAAGTCCTAATTTTAGTTTAGAAGAACTTACCTTTAGTCAAGTAGCAGCAAGAAGAGGAATAGATAATACTCCTCCTGCTAAAGTAAAAGATAATTTAGAAAGACTTGCTTTGTTTTTAGAACAAGTCCGTAAAGTAGTTAATAAACCAATATCCATAAGTTCAGGATATAGATCGAGGGAAGTCAATGAATCAGTGGGTGGAAGTAAAACATCACAACATTGTGAAGGATGTGCAGTTGACTTTAATGTCAAGGGAATGTCTCCTGATGCTGTGGTCAGAGCCATTGTCAATGCTAATATCCCTTACGATCAGGTTATATTAGAGTTTGATAGTTGGGTACACATATCTGTTCCAACTGTTAAAGGCAGTCCCCCTAGGAAGCAAGCATTAATTATAGATAATAACGGAAAGAGAGACTTCAAATGAAAAAAACTCCAACAACTAAAAAAGCAAAGATGGCTAAAATTGGTAAAGTAATGGGTGAGTATAAAGCTGGTACACTTAATACTGGTTCTAAAAAAGGTCCTGTAGTAACTTCTAAGAAACAAGCTATTGCTATTGCTCTAAGCCAAACTGGTATGTCTAAAAAGAAAAAGAAATGATTAAAAAAGGTAAAGAAACTTTTGCTGGGTATAATAAACCAAAGAAAACTCCTGGTCATCCTACAAAGAGTCATGCAGTTGTGGCTAAAGTAGGTGAGACAGAAAAGTTAATTAGGTTTGGTCAGCAAGGTGTAAGTGGGGATAAGACAAATACAGCAAGAGCAAGGTCTTTTAAAGCAAGACATGCTAAGAATATAGCTAAAGGTAAGATGAGTGCAGCGTATTGGGCTGATAAGGTTAAATGGTAATAAATTAGTTGACAAATAGCCATTCTTATGGTATAATTGTTATATATACTGGGAAAATAATACATGACTTATTTAGAAATTGTCAATAAAGTTTTACGAAGATTAAGAGAGCCAACAGTAGCTTCTGTGAGTGAAAACTCATATAGTGCTCTTATTGGTGAACTTGTCAATGTATCCAAAAGAGAGATTGAAGATGCTTGGAATTGGTCTGCTTTAAGAACAACTCTTACAGCTACCACTGCTCCTGATCTATTTAACTATGTTCTTCGTGGTGCTGGAACTCGTTTTAGAGTTTTAGAGATTATTAATGATACAGATAATTTCTTTATGCAGCCTAGAGATGGTAAATGGTTTGAGTCTAATCTATTAATGGTTCCTGTAACTAAAGGAAGTCCTTTATACTACAATTTTAATGGTGTAACAACCTATGGTGATACACAAGTAGATGTGTTCCCAGTTCCTAATGGTGTTTACACACTACGCTTTAATGTGGTTATGCCACAAGATGATTTAACTACTGACTCTGAAGTAGTACAAATTCCTTACCAACTCCTTATTGAAGGTGTTCTTGCAAGAGCAATTGCTGAACGAGGTGAAGATGGTGGTAATCAAGATCAAGAGATGCGATATAGAAATATGTTAGCTGACTTAATTTCAATTGAGAATGGTCATAGAGTAGAAGAAACTACTTGGTATCCTCAATAATGGCTGGAACATTAAAAACTACTTCTATTCAAGCTCCAGGGTTCTTAGGTTTAAATACCCAAGACTCTGCTGTTACACTTGAAAGTGGTTATGCTTCTATAGCAACTAACTGTATCATAGATAAATATGGTAGGCTTGGTGCTAGAAAAGGCTATTCTAATATTACTACAGATAATGGTACTTTATTAGATACTGAAGCTATTAAAGCTATATTTGAATTTAAAGAAACAGATGGTACTATTACTTATTTATCTGCTGGTGGTGGACATTTATTTACTGGTACTGATATTTTAGTTGAACAAATTCCTAAAGCAGCTAACCAAACAACAAATTCACCTGTTAGTCCTCCTGATGATAGATGGCAGTTTGCAGCACTAGCTGAAGGTAGTGGAATTTCAGCAACCTCTTATGGGTTTGCAGCACAGATGGGTGCACCAATGCTTGTTTGGAGAAAAACATCTCATACAGGTGTGTATATTTGGCAAAGAATTGGTGACTATGGCTCTAAACCTACTGGTGTTACTACATTTGACCCTGATTGTGTATTAGCTGCATTTGGTAGAATATGGACAGCTAGACTTACTAGCCATAAACAAACTATTTATTATAGTAAATTATTAGATGGAGCTGCTTTTACAGGTACTGGTTCAGGACTTCTAGATATTAGTTCTGTAATTGGTAATAATGATGAGATTGTTTCAATAGCTTACCATAATAACTACTTAATTATATTCTGTAAAAATAACATTGTAGCTTATGCTGGAGCAAATGATCCTACTACAATGACTTTAGCAGATGTTATTGTAGGTGTTGGATGTGTTGCTAGAGATTCTGTACAAGCAACTGGTACTGACTTAATATTCTTATCTAAGACTGGTGTACGAAGCTTTAATCGAGTTGTTCAAGAGAAGTCAATGCCACTTCGTGAACTATCTCTTAATATTAGAGATGACTTAGTTGGATACTTAGCTGTAGAAACAACCACAAATATTCGTAGTGCATATTATGAAAAAGATGCTTTTTATCTTCTAACCTTTCCAGGTTCTCATATTACTGTGTACTTTGACTTAAGGCAAATGCTTCCTAATGGAGCTGCTAAAACAACTTTATGGAATAATACTTCAGGTACTGATTACTCCTCATTTTGCTCTACAGAAGATAGAGAACTTTTAATAGGATTTCCAGGAAAGATTACTAAATATAATGGTTATTTAGATGGAACTTCTTCTTATACAATGCAATACTATACATCTAGTTCTGATTTAGGTAGCCCTACAACTAATAAGATGCTAAAGAAAGCTTCATTAGTTGTTATTGGTAGTGGAGATCAAGATTTCTCCTTTAAGTATGGCTATGATTATACACTAAACTATACATCACAAACTATTAATAGAGACTTAGGTACTGGTATCTATGCTACTTACAATACAACATATAAATATAATGTAGATAAATACTCTTCAGTAGGTATTGGTGTTAATAATATTCAAGTACCTTTGGGTGGATCAGGAAAAGTTTTACAATTTGGGGTTGAATCAACAATTAATGACAGTCCAGTCTCTATACAAAAGATTGATGTCTATTTACAAACAGGGAAAATGATATAATGTCTAACTATACCAAAACCACTAACTTTTTAGCAAAAGATTCTTTAGGAACTAGTGATCCAGCAAAGATTATTAAAGGTTCAGAATTTGATACTGAGTTTAATGCTTTACAAACTGCAGTGAATAGTAAGGCTAATTCAATTTCACCAGCTTTAACAGGAACTCCTACAGCTCCTACAGCTGCTTCAGGTACTAACACAACACAACTTGCTACTACAGAGTTTGTAACAGTAGCTGTAACAGCTTCTATCCCTTCAGGTGGTATTATTATTTGGTCAGGTTCTGTGGGTACTATTCCTACAGGTTGGTTATTATGTAATGGAGCTAGTTCAACACCTGATTTAAGAAATAGATTTGTAGTGGGTGCAGGTTCTACTTATGCAGTGGGTGCTACTGGTGGTAGTGCAGATGCTATAGTAGTAAGCCATACTCACACTGCAACTGTAACTGACGCTGGTCACTTCCATACATATACTGAAAAAGTCAATGTTGTTGGGCACTCAGGTGGTGGAACACCTTCAGGAGATTCATCAACAACTAGTAACACTTCAACAGCTACAACAGGTATTACAGTTTCAAATGCTAGTACAGGCGTAAGTGGTACAAATGCTAACTTACCTCCGTACTATGCTTTATGTTATATTATGAAGTCTTAATAGCGTATGAAGATTTAATGAGTAAAATGGATTATGTGAATCTTCTATATAGAATATATGGAAGTCCTAAAGAAGATAAAAAGAAGTTTTTAGAAGAAGCAGCTACTTGGGAATATTACCCAGTGTACAAAGAAGATAAAGTAGTTGCTCTATTCATGACTAAAGGTAATAGAATACATTGTGGATGTCTCCCTGACTATAAAGGTAGATGGTTCCCAATGAAGATGTATAAAAGACTTTGTAAGAATATTATTCTTAAGTATGGTAAAGTAGAAACAGCTACTTTTATTGAAACAAAAGAGTTTGTAGAAAGACTGGGATTTAAAGAAGTAAGTAGGAATAAACATAATGTTATTAATTTTATAAAGACAGAGGTATAATATGGGTTTTATTACAGATGCACTTGGTTTAACTGGAGAAGATGCCCCACAAATAGCTCCTTATTCAGCTTCACCAATTACTACAACTACAGGTTCAGCTACTCCTGCTGCTGGTGGAGGTGTAACAACGGCTCTGTCTCCTGAACTTCAACAATTTTATGACTTCTACATAAATGAAGCAAAAAAGAATCTTCCTACTGGGGCATCAGCTGACTTTGCTAATCAAGTTGCTAAATATGGTCAAAACCTATTTACGCAAGGTGCTGGATTAGATACTCAAGGAATGACTTCTAACTATTATAACCAAGTTTTAGCTGGTTTAGATCCACAAAGACAAGCAGAGAATACTACTCTAGCTAATACTCTATTCTCACAAGGTCGTACTGGTGCAGGAGCAGGTGTAGCAGGTGGTGGTTATGTAAACCCTGAACAGTTTGCTTTATTAAAAGCAAGAGAACAAGCTAATGCTGGTATCTACTTAACAGCTGAAGATAGAGCAAGACAGATTCAACAAGACCAATTACAAAAAGCTTTAGGCTATGTTGGTATAGGTAATGAGCTTAAAACAGCAAACTATGCTCTTCCTACATCTTTATTTGGTACTGGTGTTCAACTAGGTCAAATTAATAATCCATTAATTGCCCCAGCTTTAACTGGTGGTCAATATGTGACAGATGTTAATAAACAAAATGCTGCATATCAACAACAACAAAATATCTCAGATCAAGGGTTTTGGAGTGGACTTATCAGTTCTGCTGCTTCTACTTTCAATCCTTTCTCTAGTGCGTCTAAAGGTTTAAGTAGTTTATTTAGTACACCATCATCAGGTAGTGGAGCTTATACTGGTGGGATTAAATTTTAAGGAAAAATTATGGCTGGAATTATCCCTAGTTTATTTGGACCAACTCCTGAAGAGTTGATGTCTTTAAGAAAAAAAGAACAAAATCAAGCTATTACTCAAGCAGGTCAAGCTTATGGTCCTAGAGGAGCTACAGGTGCTGCTCTTGGTACTCTCTTAGCTGGAGGAGTTAATAAATTATTTGGTTTAGAAGACCCTGAAATTAAGAAAGCTGCTGATGTATATAATATTCTTAAAACTACACAACAAGGTTTAGGCTCTGATGCTACTGATCCTACTAAACTTTACCCAGCACTCCAAGCAAACTTTGCTAATGCAGGTTATGGTGATATAGCTGAAAAAGTATCTACTGAAGGTGCTACTAAGATATTAGATTGGAATACTAAACAAGCTACTATTAAACAAAAAACATTTGATTTAGAACAAGATACAAAAGCTAGAGATGCTATATTATTAGTACAAGATAGTGCAGCTAAAGAAAATAGAACTCCTACTAGTGAGGAACTTATTTCTGCAGCAGCTCCATTTATGTCTATTGATAAGTTAGCTCCATTATTACAAACAAGTGCTGATAAAGCTGCTTATCGTGATACTATGAAGTATGAAATAGATAAGAGATACGAACAAAAGAAACAGGATGGTATTGATAGAAAAGCAGATAAACTATTCTTTGCTAATTTAGCATTTGAACATCAAACGCAATTAAAAGAATTAGAGGCTAAGTTAAATCCTAAAGGAAGTGCTTCTTCTGTGTATGAAAGAGGGTATGCTAATAACCTTGTTACTTCTTATGCTGAACTTGTTCCTGCTACAACTAACTTAAATATCCTTACTCAAGGTGGTACATCTCCTATTACAGCTGGTATATTCACAGGTATTAAGGGTACTGGTATTCTATCATCAACTGGTGCAGTATTAGGTACAACAATTACTTCTGCTGAATCAGGTCAATATGAATCTATTATGCTTCCAGTGATACAAAATATTGGTACAATTCAGAATGCTGGTAGAAGAACAACTATCTCTCAATTAGATAATTTAAAGAATGCTTTAATTGCTAAACCTGGTCAACAATATGTTGTACAAGTACAAAAGATGGGTGAACTTCGTCAAATAGCAGAAGCAGCAGCTGATGCAGCTATGACTAACCCAGCTCTATCAGAAGATCAAAAAGCAGCAGTTAAAGGTAATCTTGAAAAAGTTAAACAAGCTATTCCATTTACAGGAGCTGATGTAGCTAAATACTCTATATATGCTAAAAAGAATCCTACAGTTCAATTTAAAGATTGGCTTAAAGTTAATGGATCAGATAAAGAAGCATTTGGTGGAAATAAAGCTCCTCAAGCTGCAATAGA
>Ga0214919_10009175_pt1 | contig 12787 bp, 8 predicted proteins | sample LL1503_MetaG_FD_177994 | JGI IMG/M metagenome (GOLD analysis project Ga0214919, IMG submission 177994) | Freshwater microbial communities from Lake Lanier, Atlanta, Georgia, United States - LL-1503 | ecosystem: Environmental > Aquatic > Freshwater > Lake | place: USA: Georgia | collected 2015-03-15
TACGGTGCAAGACGCTGGCCATTTCTTCCAGGGCCGATGCGGCGTTCAGGCCCTGCACCCGCAGGCTTTCAACTGTTTCCACCACCGCGCGGCCCTCACTGCGGGCCAGCGCTTCGATCAAGGCAAATACATAGGAACGGTCCACACTGCCGAGCATTTGCCGCACCGTCGCCTCGGAAACCTGTCCGCCGCCAAAGGCGATGGCTTGGTCACTCAGGCTCAAGGCGTCGCGCATAGAGCCCCGCGCTGCACGTGCCAGCAAGTGCAAAGCAGGCGTATCAAAAGACACGGTCTCTGCAGCTAGCACCTGCTCCAAATGGTCAAAAATCGTTTGTGGCGCAATAGGCCGCAAGTTAAATTGCAGGCAGCGCGAGAGCACCGTCACCGGCACTTTTTGCGGATCGGTGGTGGCCAAGACGAATTTCAGGTAATCCGGTGGCTCTTCCAGCGTCTTGAGCATGGCGTTAAACGCATGCCCCGTGAGCATATGCACCTCGTCAATCATGAAAACCTTGAAGCGTCCCTGCACAGGCTTGTAGACCGCTTGCTCCAGCAGCGCCTGTACCTCATCTACGCCCCGGTTGGACGCAGCATCCAATTCGGTGTAATCGACAAAGCGACCCGCATCAATGTCGGTGCAGGCTTGGCAAACGCCGCACGGGCTGGCGGTAATACCGCCCTGGCCGTCTGGCCCCTGGCAATTGAGCGATTTGGCCAAGATGCGCGAAACCGTGGTCTTGCCCACGCCCCGCGTCCCCGTAAAAAGATAGGCATGGTGCAGGCGCTGGGTGGAAAGCGCATTACCCAAGGCTTGCACCACATGGCCCTGGCCCACCATTTCCGCGAAATTGCGCGGTCGGTATTTGCGGGCAAGTACAAGATAGGACATGGTGGGATTCTACGGCGGCCATTATGCCTATCGACCACCCAACGGCTCGCGCTTAGCCGAGCGCGATGTCCCGCATTTGACGCTTAAGTAACTTGCCATTGGAGTTTCGCGGCAGAAAATCTTTGCTGAAGGTGAATGTTTCAGGTACTTTGTAATCAGACAAAATCTCTGAACAAAATGCCTTCAAGGCTTCGGCACTCACCGCTTCGCGTAAAACGACAAAAGCGTGCACACGCTCACCAAGTACCGGACAGGGGCGTCCCGTAACTGCCGCTTCAATAACTTGAGAATGTGAGGCCAATACCGCTTCCACCTCAGTGGAAAAAACTTTATAGCCGCCACGATTGATCACATCCTTGATCCGATCGAGCACCCTAACAAAGCCTTGCGCATCGATGGTACCAATGTCCCCAGAACGCCAAAAACCGTCTGTGAAATTTTCTATAGTCGCTTGTGGGTTCTGCCAGTAACCTTTGACGACCATAGGGCCACGGATCCAAATTTCACCACTCACCCCTACTGGCAAGGGTTTGCCTTGAGGATCGGCAATGAAAATTTCAGCGCAAGGTACCGCCACTCCTACCGAGTCACCATGTGCGCTTGTCGAGCCTGAAGGCATGACGGTTGCCGGTGAAGTCGTTTCGGTAGCACCATAGGCGTTGAGAAGTTCAAGCCCCGGCAGCTTTTCAGCTAGCGCTTCGATGGTGGCTGGCGGCATCGGCGCACCGCCATAGGCACCAATACGCCAGCCTTGTAATGAATGCCCCGAAAAATCGGGGTCTAGCAAACACAACTTGTACATGGCTGGAACCATTAAGGCGTGTGTCATTCGCTCACGTTCAGCGAGTTTGAGGAAAGACTGGGCCTTAAACGCGGGGATAATTATGAGCGTGGCAGCGCAGCGGGCGATGGTCAGAACCAACGCAACTAAGCCAGTAACGTGGCTCATTGGTACGGAAATAATGCTGCGATCGGTAGATCGCATGCCCATGCAAAATTCGAAATGCATAGTGGAATGAACAACGCCAAGACTTGTCAACATGGCCCCCTTTGGGCGCCCCGTCGTACCAGATGTGTACAGGATGAAGGCCACATCGTCTTCATGTCCAAGGTGCAAATCCACGGGTCCCGCGTCACGTCCGCCCGCCAGCAACTCATCGAACGACAAGCAGCCATCCGCAACACTTAGGCAAACCCTAAGGCGCAAATTAGGCAGCATTGAAGGACTGGGCATACGGCCTAGAGTCGCGTCATCCACAAAAACAGCACAGGTATCGGCGTCAGTGAGGAAATAGCTAATCTCACTTGTGGTCGAGCGCGTGTCGATCGGGACGGCAATGGCACCGAGACGCGCCAGAGCAAATACGATAAGCACGTAATCCGCGCAATTGCCCAGCACTAAGCCAACGCGGTCACCACAAACTAATCCCTCTCGAGCTAAGCCGGCAGCCAACTCGTTGGCGCGAAGTTGCACTTCGCGCCAACTCAATCGCAGCGCGCCGTCAACGATTGCTTCACCATCAGGAAAGCGCGCCGCAGCATCAGCAAGTAGCCCATAAACCCCACTTGGTCGATCTGCAAAACAACGCACTCGACGGCCGTCAAAATGGACTTCGTCTTGCATCCTTGGAATTGCCGAAAACCAAACTGTTTCACTCATCCGACCTTCTCCAAGGTAAAAATCGCATTCGCGCCGCGATACAACATGAGGCGGTTTGCCGAATTCTGAAGATGTGTTCTAGCTGCCACGCGCGCCATGGATACATCTTGCGCTTTGATCGCCCTATAAATGGCGTGGTGCTCTTCTTGGACTTGTAATACTAATTCACGCGCTTGCGATGCTGTATTGCTGCGCGCCACCATCACCAAGCGACGAACACGATTTTCCAAAAAATTAGAAAACGCAATGAAATGTTCGTTCTGACTGGCATTGACTACTGCGCGATGAAAGTCAATATCCTCTTGCACTGCAAGTGACGAATGGTTTACCGCGTTTTCCAACGCGACACAACATTTTCGAATCGCCTCAAGCTGCCGCGCGGTACGCCGCATGGCTGCCATTTCCGTAGCGGTGACCTCAACAGCCAGTAAAAATTCATACAAACGTGCGAGACTTTCTCGATCTTCCAAGCCCGGATCCATTCGAAAGGCACTAGACCCTTCAGGATTGACAAATTGGCCCCGTCCTTGCTGAGAAATGATTAATCCGTCCGATTTAAGCAGCGAGATGGCTTCGCGCACTACGGAACGACTTACCCCATAACTCTGGCAAAGCGCTTGCTCTGATGGGAGCTTTTCGCCGGGCTTAATTTCGCCGTTAGCGACTGACTCTCTCAGGCGCTTTGCCACCTCAAAAGGTAGCGACTCCGCTCTTGGGATAGTCAACTTTGAAAAGGTCTGTAATGCCATCTTGTCACCAAATCAATTAGTCCGGAAGAATTGCAATTTAAAATCAAATAATACTAAGGTGGCAGATATATGATCCGTTTTCCATTTCCTGTCGACTTGAATTCGCTCAATTTATATATAAATTGAAATATTTATTAGGTGATAACGCAACCATCAACATCAGAAAATTTTGAGTTTCAATTTGAATAATTTTCTAATGGATTGCAGCATACATAATTTTATCTTCCGTAGCATCCGCTTTTGAAATTTCTTCGACGATACGTCCGCCACGCGCGACCAAAATTCGATCAGAAATTAGAAGTACTTCAGGCAAATATGACGAAATAACCACTACCGCCTTGCCCTCTGCCGCAAGCTTTCTTATTGCGGCATGAATTTGCGGAATTGAACCGACATCTACCCCGCGCGTTGGTTCGTCGAAAATAACGACTGATGGCTCTTGAACAAGCGCTTTCGCGACAACAACTTTTTGTTGATTTCCGCCAGAGTACTCAACAATTTTGAGAGACCTCTTTAGTGCAGAAATAGACAGGGCCTCGATCCAAGCATCGGCAACTTGCTTCATCTCGCGCAAAGAATACAAAAAGCGCTTGATTTTTGGTGACGCGAGATAGCCGAGGTAGATATTTTGATCCACGGTCATGGTCTCAAAATAACCGTCAACTTTTCTGTCTTCAGTGATATAGGTAATTCCATCGCGTATTGCTTGTCTGGGTACACGGTATCGTACGGGTTTGCCACGCAGGTAGATCATTCCACCCCTCAAAAAATTGCGTTTGCGCGCGCCGCAGATCACCTGTGCAATCTCCGAACGTCCCGCGCCGATGAGTCCGAACATGCCAACCACTTCGCCTGAAAATACCGAGAAAGACATATTCTTGACGATTGCGCCCATAGTCACATTTTCAACCGAAAGCACTTTTTCACCACGCGCATTCCGAGAATCAGACACCACTTCCTTCGCTTGAACCGAGTAAGCACTTGAACTCATGCTCCGCCCAATCATCATCTGAACAAGCGTCTCGCGTGACATTTCACGCGCATTTTCAGTTCCAATTAACTTTCCGTCGCGCAACACAGTAACCCTATCGGCAATTTTGAGGGCTTCCTCTAAGGCATGGGAAATAAAAATGATGCCGGCTCCTTGCTCTTTTAGCGAATTCATTAAGTGGAAAAGATGTTGTGTCTCCTCGGGCGTGAGTGAAGCTGTTGGCTCATCAAAAATAATGACTTTCGCGTTATGCCGTACCGCCCGAACAATCTCCACCATTTGCCGTTTAGCAGTTCCCAAATTTTCTACCAGCGTTAAGGGATCCACGTTAAAGTTCATTGATTGCAATGATTGCGCGGCGGCAATATTGATCTTGCTATAGATGGTTACAAACTTATCCATACCCAATTCCAAGTTCTGCGCAACCGTCATCGACGGCACAAGACTCGACTCTTGGTAAACCATAGCAACGCCACCGCGCAAAGCATCTTGGGGCGATTGAAAGTTTACTTTCACACCCTGCAAAATGTAATCTCCTGATGTCAGTGAAATCGCACCTGCGATGGCCTTACAAAGCGTTGACTTTCCAGCACCGTTTTCCCCAAGCAGCGCATGGATTTCACCCGCTCTAATTTCAAAATCGATGTCTTCAATCGCGTGGACACCTGCATATACCTTACAGCCTTTCACAATTTTCAGCAATGAATTTTTGCTAATATTTGTTTCCAAGTTCATTTCTATTAACTCCTGCCAAAACTGGTATCGGGTAATTCGACGAGTAAGTCCCTTCCTTTTGAGAGCGCGAGTATGCGATCTCCGGTCGCACAAAGGGACGTCACCCCATGTATACGCCCGCCCACACGGCTATGCAGGCTATGCATGACCTCGCCAGAACTGTCTAAGCGTGCAATCAGACCATAAGATCGCGGGGGCGCCCAAGGCTTTTGAATTCCGAGTTTTTTGATCCGTCCAATTTGAGTTGGCTCCCGATAGTTGAATTTTCCGTCCAGCGATGGTCCGATCCAAAGCTCTCTGGGTACCGTCTTCATCATTTGTTCACAGAACTCTCGCTCCCGTATAACAAACTCAGTGAGTTGAGTCCTAACGGCGAAAAACGCCATCCAAAAGTCCCCGTCGGGTAATCGAATGATTCTGCCGGGGTAGCCTGCGAAATTCTTTCGGATAGTTCTTACTTTCTTGGTATTCCTGGAATAAGCCGTCAATTTGTGACCCCACGATTCGGTAATCCAGACCTCCGCCTCATCCTGCGATAGCACAACCCCAGCGGGCCAATTGAGGCGCTCGATGCAGACGGTCGCATCACTGAAATCGGACTTACATGCAATCAATCTACCGGTCGGCGACAGGTTCTGCATTAAATCTGGCAACCAGTCCTCTGGTTGGTTCCTGGACGACCCGTCCGTGACATAGACGGTACCGTCATCTGCGATGGTCACCGAAGTTAAGCACCGCAGCGCTTGCCCCTGGACCGATTCCATTTTCCGCACAATATCGCCCGAGGTCGAAACCTGGAACAGTCCGTACCCAGAGACACAGGCGAGTAGATGTCCACTCGGCAACTGCGCTAATCCACCCACCATTGCGGGCAGTTCAACCAACAGATCACGGTTTTCAAAGTGAAGACCGGTGCAACGATATATTTTCCGCTCGCTGGATATATACAGTGCGCCATCCTTGCCAAAAACCATGTCATCTGGACTTGTTATCTCCGGACCAAGGACTCTTGCTTCATCTAGCCGCTGATTTGGTGAGAATGCACCATCGAGAACAGGAATGAAATCCACCTCGCGATTGGGAAACAGAATACGCGCTACGATTTCCTTAAGGAGCGACATTTTTTTCTCCCGACCAATAGGAATCAAAGCCCTGCCACAGGGGATCGGCATCGGGTAGAGGGATTCGTCCGATGCGATTGTTCTCCAGTCCAGCGATATAAAGGTAACCCTTGTGTTCGCGAACAGAGGTAATGGTGGGATGGGATTGCCCACCCGGATCCCAAAGTGACTCGAGGACCTGTCCTTCGTCATTGAACTTGATGATAGAGCCGAAATTGATGCCTGGACAAAGCCATTCATCTGGTGGCATCTGCTTGACCATGCGAATGCGAAAACCCGGATTCGCCATGGCCAAGTCATAGGCAGGTGATCTAAGGCCCACAAATGCAAGCCAATATGTTCCATCAGATGCGCGATTTATGTTGTCACAGTAACCGGGCAAATTGTCAATTAAGGTCTCGCAGGTTCCCGCCTTTTCAGTGGCAATCCAATAGCGATAAATGCAACACAGCCAGGTGCTGGCGAAAAGGACAGAATTTCCATCGTGCGAGATGCAAACGCCATTAGGAAACGTTAGTCCTTTTAAAATGGTGTTGGTAACACCGGTCTTAGGGTCGTGGCACACCAATCGCCCATTGCCCCTGCCCTCAAATCCATCTAAAGCCCAATCGGCGAGTTCGTAACGGGTCGATGCCTCGCTGAAATATATTTTTCCGTCCGGGGCGATATCCAAGTCATCGGCAAGGTACAAGCGCGAATCATCTTTCATCCGCCATGCCGTTCGCGTCGTGCGATCAGTAACTTTAAATACAGTGCGATCAGGTTTGACACCGTATACCCCCATCCCGGCGACGCACACTATCAGGTTCTCCTCACGATCAAACGCCATGCCCAGTGGCCGTCCACCCACTTTTGCAAATTCTTCACGAACCTTAAAATCCGGCGCTAGAAAGCGTACGATCGAGCCGCTTCGGGTTACAGAGTAGAGATTGTCCGACCTATCAAGAATGATGTCTTCCGGGCCTTCGATTTGATCTAAGCCAATCGCTTCTGCATTTTTAAGGCGATCGTTTTGGGCAAATGGAGTTCCGCTATCGCGCTCAATAGAAGCAGGCGGTTCGAAGTCGACCCAACTGGGAACCACATAGACTTTTTGTTGTATGTCTCCTTTATTTTTCACCCACTTCACGTTGAATCCGACCGCAATGAGCAAAATGGTTCCTATCAATGTAGTGTTTAGATTTCCGGATCCGCCCATTTGAACAATGCCACTGATGAGCATGAAGATAATTGCAGCACCCATCTGCGCGCGCGCAATAGTGCCCCGTCCCCCGGCAAGACTGATGCCTCCAAGGACTACCGCAGCCAACGCATTGATTTCCCAGCCCAAACCCGTGTCAGTTCCAGAGCTGTTTTGCCGCGCAGCATAGAAAATTCCCGCCGCCGCACTCAGGCAGCCTGAAATCACATAGGCCGCGAACAATGAATGCTTTACATTGACCCCCGCATGGCGAGCTGCTTTTCTACTCGATCCCACCGCCATGATGTGTACGCCAGGGCGTATGCGTGTGAGAAATAGATGCATCGAAGTACCGATGAACAATAAGGCCGCAAAATTCGTTGGAATACCGAAAATGGACCCCGCCCCGATAAAGTCCCAAATTGCACTGTCAGTGCTGACGGATGCCAGCTGGTCGGTAAACCTTGCAGTTAGCTTGTTATAGGAAGCCCGTAAAATGATAAGAATCACTAAGGTCGTAAGAAATGGCCGAGTTTTCCCATAGGCAATCATCCCTCCATTGACTGCACCTATGGCAGCGCCAAAAAGCACCACCGTACCAACCACCAAAGGCAGCGGCCAGCCAAGTACCATGAACAGGTACAAAGACAAAAAATTGGCCATTGCGAATACCGCACCAACCGATAGGTCAATGCCGCCGGACAGCACGGTGATAGCCATCGCAGTAGCGACCATTCCTTGCTCTGCAAAACTACCGCTAAGTTGAATAAGGTTACGAGAACTAAGATAGTCTGGAATCGACATAGCGAAGGCTACGAATACCAAAATAGTCAAAGTAAACGGAACCACCGGTTCCATCCACCGCTTTTCAAGCAGTTCACCCAAAAATACCTGCGGCGAGTTCCTATGCCAGAGGCGATATAGCTTGCTCATTAAATATGTCCCCTAACCAAAACCATTCGGGAGGCTTCACTAGAGATACCAGACACATCCCTAACGAAGGCTTGCAAGCCACCTGAGGTGCCTCAGGCGGATCGCAATCAATGTAAGAGCCTTATTTAGCAGCCGTAGGAATGGTGAAACAATATTTACGATCCTCCTTGCCGTTGACCCAGTAGGGTGTCGTGATGTAGGCGATATTCTTAGATCCAGGCTTGTCTTTATTTTGCAAAAGCGCAATGGTCGCGTTCACGATTGCTTCGCCCTGCGTGTCAGCACGGTAGGAAAGGTTACGGAAAAAAGCGCCTTGTTCAAGAAGATCACAGTCAGCCGGTTGGCCATCACTTGCCACAAAGACTTTAACTTTTCCCTGCTTACCGGCAGCTTTAATGGCTTGCGATGCACCCGCAGACTGTGGACCCCACACACTAAGAATGCCGCAAAGATTGGGATTTTGCTGCAACACAATCGTGGTTATTTGACCAGCCTTATTGGCATCCCAGGAGGTAGGTTGCGATGAAACTACTTTTATGGATTTGTCTGCGTTAAATACCTCCATCGCGCCGTTTTTCATGTCCAGCGAGTAAGCAGCAGTGGCTTCGCCTTCAAGAATGGAAATTTCACCCGAGCCTTTACCGCCGCCACATTCAGAGATGATGTTTTTTGCTAATCGACGGCCCATATCCCTGGCGTCAACGCCAACATAGGCATCGCTGAGCGTATTGGAAGCCATGTTCACCTGTATCACGTAGATGCCCGCGTCCATGGCGCGCTTAATTTCACGGGCTAAAAGTGAAACGTTAGGATTTTGCACAATCAAGACATCCGGCTTTTGGCTGATGAATGTACTTACGGCTTGGAGCTGTACATCCGACTTGAAGTTTGCATCCCGAGATACCATTTTGATGCCATAGTCATCAAAGTGCGCCTGCATAACACGGGTCCATTCAGACTCTAGGACTCCCATCCATACGGGTGACCAAGCCACCGTTTTTCCCTTCAGTGCCTTGTCAAAAGAGGCTCGCATTTCCTCGCGCGCGTCCGCGGCATAAGCCGGCGCCAAAACCGCAACAGTCATCAGCCCCATCGTCATCAGCTGAATGATGTTTTTCATGCCATATTTTTTCATCATACGTATCTCCAAGTTTAGAAAATAGTGCGGCTATTTGACCGCGCTTGACCAACCACCTTCGCTATGAGTCTGCGCTTGCAAATCTCAGTCGCCCTGTTTAGAGGTTTCATCGTCGCGAGGATGCAGATAAGAATCCAGCACGATCGCGATGAGAAGAACCAACCCCTTAAAAATATCTTGCGCTTGTCCATCCATGTCCATAATGGTCATTCCGTTGAGCAATACGCCAATAAGTAGCGTACCTACTACAACACTCATAACATTGCCTCGTCCGCCCACGAGACTGACCCCACCCAAGACAACCACCATGATGACGTCGAAAATAAGCGTCGACTCGGTCACCTGCAAATGCATAAGTGCAGTTTGCGAGATCATGACCATACCTGCAACATAGCCGATGGCCGCCGATATGCCGTATTCAAAAATCGTAAGGGGTCGTGTTGGAATACCCGTAAGGCGCGCAGCTTCTGGGTTGTCTCCATGCGCATAGATAAAACGTCCCAAAACCGTACGCGAAAGCATCCAATGCACCAGGACCGCCATACCAATAAAAATCAATACTGGAATCGGGATACCCCAAATAACGCCCCCAATCGCAAGCAGATCCTCATGGCCTTTTTCAAGGTTGACAACATAAAACTGAACAGCGGTTAGGCGCGTCAATCCGACGACCGCCAAAGCAGTTGCTAAAGTGGTAAGTAGAGGGGGCATTTCAATCACGGCAATTAGAAATCCGTCTATGACCCCGACCGAAACAGCCATTACCATCCCGATGAGCAGTGCAAGGTACAGGGGATAGCCCGCATTAATCAGGATGATCGTGATTGCTGCTGACGAGGCCATCGACGCCACTAGAGAAAGATCAAGACCGCGACCAATGACTACGACCGCCATGCCAAGTGCCAAGATTCCCAGTATCGAGATGTTTCTGGCCAATGAAGCAATATTTCCTGCTGTCCAAAATCCTGGCAGGGTTAAGGCAAAACCTGCAATTAAAAGCACACACAAAGCCAAAACCGCCTCCGACTGACTTGGCTTTCTCCATTTCGTCTGCTTACCCAAACTCTTCATATTGCAACTCTCCTGCTAGTGGCCACACACACCCGAAAAATCGAGCGTTGCGACGCTCTCGCGTTTCAAATCTACCCATCTGTCCCGAACCCAGCATCAACGCCGGATGCCCGAGGCTATGCATCCCAAGCTGCCTTTACGTCACGGGTGCTCGTCGTTCAATGTACTTTATGTCTGCTTGTCTGATAAGTTAGTACAAACCCTAGTCGTTTGGAATTCATGGCGCGCCCCATGCGCCGTCTTGTAGCTCAGCTGCTATTCACAATCTAAATCGCTTTGACGCGAGCAACGCACTGGGCACATCGCTGCAAAATTAAGCGCAGAAAAAAATCCTGGCCTTTAGGACCAACAGTATGAAAAAATGAGCCAAGCGAAAAAAATCGCACATGAATAACGGGCCCGGTCGCTGCGGGAAGCTAGATATGGGCCAGAGTTAGTCAGACGGCCAATTTAGCGGTATTTTTTAAGCTCCAACTTGCCAATCTGGTTGCGGTGAACCTCATCCGGACCATCTGCCAAACGCAATACGCGCGACATTGCATAGGCATGGGCAAGCCCGAAATCGTTGCTAGTTCCACCACCGCCATGGGCCTGAATGGCCCAGTCGATCACCTTGGCTGTCATATTGGGAACAGCCACCTTAATCATGGCGATCTCCGTTCTAGCCACTTTGTTGCCCACGGTGTCCATCCGGTGCGCAGCATTCAGGGTCAACAGCCGGGCTTGCTCTATCATGATGCGCGACTCAGCGATGCGTTCAACGGTGACGCCCTGATCAGCCACCGACTTGCCGAAGGCGAAACGTGACAGGCTGCGTCGGCACATGCGCTCAAGTGCCCGTTCAGCCAGGCCAATTTGGCGCATACAGTGGTGAATGCGTCCTGGCCCCAATCGGCCTTGGGCTATTTCAAAGCCCCGATCCTCGCCGAGCAGCAAATTGCTCGCTGGAACACGAACGTTTTCAAAAAGAACATCGGAAGCGCGGTCTGGCATCCCGTAATAACCGAACACCGGCAGGGACCGAAGAACCTTCACGCCAGGCGTGTCCATGGGTACCAGAATCATTGACTGCTGGCGGTGGCGATCCGGGTTGTTGGGATTGGTTTTCCCCATAAAGATCGCTATCCGGCAGCGGGGATCAGTAGCATTGGTCGTGTACCACTTGTGGCCATTTATCAGGTAGTTATTACCCTCACGCACGATAGACGATTCAATGTTGGTGGCATCACTTGAAGCCACATCGGGCTCGGTCATAGCGAAGCAAGAACGGATTTCGCCCGCCAACAAGGGTTTAAGCCATTGCTCCTGATGCTGTGGTGAGCCGTAGCGTGCCAACACCTCCATATTGCCGGTGTCGGGTGCGGAACAGTTGAATACTTCCGGCGCCAGCAGGGAGCGGCCCATAATTTCACACAGCGGGGCATATTCCAAATTCGTCAACCCCGCACCATGCGGCGATTCGGGTAGGAATAAGTTCCACAGGTCGGCGGAGCGCGCTTTCGGTTTGAGCTCCTCAATAATGGGGTGCACTTTCCAAGGGCCGAGAGACTCCGCTTCCTCTATATGGCGCTTTTCATTAGGATAGATATGCTCCTCCATGAATGCGTTGAGTCGTTGTTGAAGATCCTGGACCTTCTTAGATGGTTCGAAAGACATAGCTAAACTCCCTATAAGGTGATCAATGCGCAGAAGATGGATTCGGCCAACTTGAAAAAGGATCTGCTTTCCATCTTAGTGTTCATTAATTGAGTTTTTTCAATTTACTGTAGTGCTGGTGCAAAGTCAATCAATGTTGAACCTTGCTTGGCGGTGAAATGAGTCCCGAAAGAGACAAGTACGAGGCCTAAAATTGGAATGAGCCTCTCAGGCTTTATTTTTCAAGCTGAGCTAAATCAAGCGCATGTAAAAAGGCCAGTTTTTATAATCCAAACTAATTACGAATTAGACGATTAAATTCATAAAATTTTTTTACATTTTTATGGTATCGACTAAGTTAACTATTTTGAAAATCAAATTTCCTGCGAATCCAAATCCGCTATATTGCCCGCTACGTAATGAGGAGCCCTCCAATGAATATGCCCGCACCCGCGCCCCTCTTAATGAGTGGCGACGACTACCGCGAATCCCTGCGCCGCTACCGACCACGTGTTTTTCTTGACGGACATCTGGTGGAATCGGTGGTTGACGAACCAGGCTTTGCCCCCGGTATGAATGCTATCGGACTCACCTACGACTACGCCCTCAAGCCGCAATACGCCAAGGTTATGACGGCAGTTCAACAAAGCAGCGGTAAGACCGTTAACCGCCTTACCCATATCAA
>Ga0214919_10009177_pt1 | contig 12785 bp, 11 predicted proteins | sample LL1503_MetaG_FD_177994 | JGI IMG/M metagenome (GOLD analysis project Ga0214919, IMG submission 177994) | Freshwater microbial communities from Lake Lanier, Atlanta, Georgia, United States - LL-1503 | ecosystem: Environmental > Aquatic > Freshwater > Lake | place: USA: Georgia | collected...
ATACTAGCAAAGATACTACTGCATATCATTATAAATTTCTTTCAACAAAAGAAAATCTAGACATTATTTGCAAAATAACTAGCGATATGATAATGAATCCCCTTATGCGTGAAAAAGATATAAAAACCGAAAGAAATGTTATTATACAGGAATATAATGACGACTTAGATGATATAGATGAAGTTATTGCTGATAAATTAGAAGAAATCTTATTAGATGGTCATCCATTGAATAGAACAATTATTGGAACATTAAAAACCTTAAATAATATAGGAAGAAAAGAATTATTAGATTATCATAAACAATATTATAAACCAGATAATTTATTAATAGGTATTAGTGGAAATATGCATAATAATTATTTTGACTTAATAACTAAATATTTTGGCGGTGCTAAGACATATTTACCAATTAGTTTAAATACTCAAGGTATATCCACCATTATACCATTTGTTGATAAACATCCATCATATCAAATAGATGCATTTCCAAAAGATTTGAAACAAGATTATATACATATTATTTTTAAAACAAAGGGGTATTTTGACCCTATGAGAATTAATTATAAATTATTATCAAATATTTTGGGTGGTAATATGAGTAGTCGTCTATTTGTAGAAATACGTGAAAAATTGGGATTAGTATATTCAATTAAATGCGATATTAATTCATATGAGGAAGTTGGATATTTTGATATTTATGCACAAACAGAACCTAAAGATACTTTAAAATGTATAAATGCAATTTTAATTGAATTGCGCAAAATTAAAGAATATTTAGTTAGTGATACTGAATTAAAAGAAAATAAAAAAAATTATTGTGATATATACAAAACTAATTTTGATGATATTGAAGATGAAGTTGAAACTTATTCTAGACAAATATTATTAAATAGACCTATTGAAAAAATTCAAATGCGTATTGACAGTATTCAAAAACTTACTACATTAGATATTCAAAATGTAGCTAGAGAACTATTTGATTTTAATAAAGTTCATATTATTACATTTGGTAAAGTTAAAAAAATAAATATTGAAAAAATTCTTAGAAAATATAAAGCTTAAAGCAATTTGCAAAGATATGAAAAGACTTGAGACTTGAGCCTTGATACTTGAGCCTTGAGCCTTATTCATATTTCATTTACTGTTAATGGTTTACAAATATCTATTGAATAATTAGTAATATTATTATTTATTTTATCTAATTCGTCATAATATAATACTAATCCAGATAATGCACCAATCCATTCTGAAATATTATCCTCATTATTATATGATTTATTATTATTATTTTTATTATTAATTTCATATATTTTCCATTTCATATAACTAATACTTGTAAGTGTTTTTTTATTAATTTTAGGTTTTGTATCACATTTAATTATATCTAATACCTTTCTTGCATTATATGAACTATTATCACCATTAAAAATATTTTTATAAGTTAAACCAAAATCTAATGATTTTTGTTTTATTTCAATATCATTGCAATTAATATATTTGCAAATATCTAGCGCATTTTTTGATATAGGTATAGTGTTTAAAATATCAGTAAATTTATATATACTAATATCAAATTTATTAGTTGGATTATATTCATATATAGTTACTAATCGTGTATCCATCATAAAACTATTTTTATAGTCTTTAGTATTATCTTTATCTTTAATATTAAATATGGTATAAGACATATTCGTATATATGTATATATGTGTATATGTGTATATGTCTATATGTCTATATGTCTATATATGTATTAAAAGTATTCAAATTATTCAATTTTTTTCAATTTTATTCTGATGGAATTGCACAATTTTTACCACTAGATGAATTTTTATTAATTAAATCTTTTACTAGATTATCAACCTCTGCCTTTTTCTTATCTGTTTCTGATACTGTAGAATCGGAACATTGTGCCGCTTTGTTTATACTGTTATTATCATGTTCAAATTTAGCCCAACTAAACATACTACGACCAATATTTACATAAAATACATAATATCCTACAAAGGCAGCAGTTGCAATTAGAAAGATAACAGTTATAATTAGACAAGTTGACCTTGGTATAATACCAGTTATACATAATGCAATTACGGCTAATATTGCAATTTGAACAAAAATTAATACTTTATATAGAAATAGGTAATATTCCATTTTATTATAAGTATATTTTTCATTTTTAATAGATTCATTTGCAGTGCTAGATTTTAATTGCTTTTCCTGTATATCATTAATAAGTTCTTGCTGTTGAGCATCTAAATCAGTTATATGTTCATCAGCTTTTCTTATTTCATTAAAATAATATGAACGTAATTTAGTATTTTCTGTATATTTTTTATTTAAAAAATCCCAAATTTGCTGTCTAGCTGATGTTAAATCTGTAATTTTAGTATCGATTTTATAGTTTAATAAATCGCTAGTATATGAACCAGCATTGGGATAATTAGATTGTTGTATTTGTTTAAAAAGGGCATCATTTTTATCAATTGTTGTTTTAATTTCTGACATTAATAATTGATAGTCAGATATTTCACCACTAGATGATGAATTTGCTTTTGGTATAGTAGTTTGCGTACTCATTTTATAAAATTATATTCTGTAATCTATTATATTTTATATTAGATATTTTATTTTATATTCTATATTCTATAAAGATTTTTTATAGGGAAAACAAATTAATAAAATTTTGAATTTGATAAAGTGATAAAAATGATAAAAATGATAAAAATGATAAAAATGATAAAATACACAAATACATAAATACATAAATACACAAATACATAAATACATAAATACACAAATACATAAATACATAAATACACAAATACATAAATACATAAATACACAAATACACAAAATTATTTATTTTTTAATTGTTAGTTGCAATATTTTTATATAAATTATTGTTAATTTTAGTTGGTGTTTTATAATTAGAATATACTAAATACATAATTAACCCAATTATTAATAAAACTAAAAGTATACTAATACCAATATAAATATATGTTGTAAATTGCATATCTTCTGCACCAGTTTTAGTTGAATTTAAACTATCTTGTCTAGCATTAGTTAATATAGACATTTCATTATCTTTATCTTTTAATAGTTTAATATTAGCCATTATAGAATCTATTTTTGCCATTTTACTTGTTAGTTCATTTTTTTGTGCGCTAATTAAATCATTATCTTGATTTACATTATTAATCATAGTTTGGCTCAGATTTATGATTTGCGAATTATAATCCGAAACTTTAGGTTTTAATGTAGTTGATGCATATGTCCTATCATTCACATTATTACTCGTAAGTTGTTTAGAATAATCAGAATAATTTTTTGTATAGCTAGATAAAAGTGTATTATAATAATCATTAATTTTTTTAATATTTTGGTCACGAAGAACGCTATAATCAGGTACAGTTATTTGACAACTATCTGAAACCATTGGAGTTGCACCTAATCCTGTTGGTGCAGTTGCTCCAGACATTGTCGTTTGTGGTATTGTTGTCATTTTAATTCAAGTATTTAGTATGGTATCTATATTTATTTTATATTCTAGTATTGTTATATATATTAATTTTAGATAATATTTTTTTATTAATTTTATTACTTTTACTTTTATTACTATTACACACTTTCACAACGATTACATTTTATTAATGGTAATAAAATATTACCACTAAAATAAATATTTGATATATTAAATGTAAAAATATAATTCTTATTTTGTTTTTTTTCTAAATCTAGAATTATATTTTTATCTAGATATGATTTTAAATATATTTGGTAATATTCGCCATCATTATTGATATTACTATGTTTATTATTGTAATATTTTATTATTTGGTCATATTTAAACATTGATAAACTTTTAAAATTATTATTTATTTCATTATCAATTTCCATTGAATATTTATTAATATATGCAGATATATGTTCATCAATTGAGCGCAAAATTTGTATAAATTGTGCATGTTCTTTTTGATTTAGTAATAATTTTATTGTTATATTATTAATATTATGTTCTTTATAAAATATTGTAATTGCATTGCTAGAAATTTTTGGTGTTTTTATAAATAAACCATCTAGAATAATAGTTGGAGTTTTATAAATTATTTCAATGTAATTACTATTTTTAATATTACTATAATTAAGATTTATCATATTTACATCAAAATGGTCTTTTTTAATACAAATGTATTTATATTCAGCAGAAGTATCATTTTTTTTAACAAATTGATTTTCGTTTTGAATTTCTACAGTTGCCATTTTTACTATATTTTACAAGTTTATTATTATTTTTATTATATAAATATGTGTTTAAGTTAAATAAAAAATATAGAATATATAAAATATAGAATGAAAATGTAAAACAATTAAAAATATAAATAATTAAAAATATAAATATTTATTTTTTAATTATTTTATTTTATAAAAAATTTATTTCATTTTATAAAAAATTTATTTCTAGATTAATAATAATAAACTATTTACAATATTTTAAAATATAACATTAACATAAAACTATCAAATGGATTCTTTCAATTCTCGTGAATTGTGTAAACGTGTTGTTAAATATGTCCTTATGGGTATGGTTATCGCAATTTGCACTCTAGTATTGCCAAAATCTAAAATTGATTTTGAAGCAGTTATTGCACTATCTTTGGTTAGTGCTTGTACTTTTGCTATCATTGATACTTTTATTCCAACTATGAGTTATCCTGTTCAATTAGGTGCTGGTGTTGGTATTGGTGCTAGTATGGTTGGTTTTGGTCATTAAATAATAATGACAAAATATCAACTAATAAATATCAACTAATAAATAAAAATAAATATAATTTACCATTATTATCTAGTTATATAAGCATATTCATATAATCATAATTATAATTAATTTTGTAATTATAATTATAAAAATATGTATATATAACTTTTTATCTTTTAACATTTTTTTTGCTAATAGATTTGCTTTTACGACAACTCTTTATTGTTTTACTCAATTTTGGATTATCACAAGACATAACAATGTGTTTTCCAAAATGTTTTTCATAAGATTCATATGACATATTTTCTAGATAGCATAAATCTTTGCATTTATAAAACCATTTTATTAATTTAGTATAAGGTTCATTTTGTGTTAATATACTTCTAATATTAAATTTAGGAATTATATATCTAGATACACAATCTTTTCCATCCTTGCAAAACTTTGCTATATATGAGCAAATTAATGGTATTATTGCATTGAAAAATGTATTATACACTGATACAATTCTAATTTTTTCATTTCCTGTATGACAATTTGAAAAATATCCTTGATAATTAAAAACTATACTTCCTAAAAAATCTTTTCCTAAATTGCATATATAATTAATTACATCTCTAGGCTCCCTATTTAATATTTTAGAAATATTTGCAACAATAGATTCATAATGTTTTAAAATACTAGATAGTTCTGGATTAGAATGTTTACAAAATCCTTGTAATCTTAATTTTTTATTTATTTTATTATGAATTTTATATAGCCATTCAATCATTTTATCTCTAGAATCTAAATATGTATCAATAGGTAAACTTTTAATATATTTAGTAAAACTTATACGACAATATTTGCAAGGTAATATAAAACATAAAGAATTCATAAATTCGCGCATTTTAACTTTGTCGTTAAATGATGGGTTTTGTGGATAAATAAATGTTAAAGTATGCAAAAATTGCCACCCACTTGGACCCCAAAATGTTGTATTCATCTTAAATTTTTATAATAGTTTGAATTTTTATAATAGTTTGAATTTTTATAATAGTTTAAATTTTTATAATAGTTTGAATTTTTTATTATTTAATTTATTTATTTATATAAAACTAAGAAAAAAATATAGATATCTATTAGATATATTATAAATAAACTAATATGAATAAACAGAATATGAAAAATAGTGCTAGAGTAAATATGCATATTAAAAATGGCGGAGGAGGTGCCCCTGCTATGGATTTACAAAGTTTAACAGAATCAGATTTACAAATGCTTTTAGAACAAGGTATTCTGCCAGAACAAATTGCACAACTTGCTATGGAACAAGGACAGCCAGTGCCACCTATTATAGAAGCTATGATGCAACAAAGTCAACCGCAAGGACAGCAACAGATGCAACAGCAACAGCAACAACAACAAGGACCTGCACCTCCAAGTAAAACAAAAAGTTTTCCTGCAATGATGAATGCACAAACGTATGGTAAATATAGAGATATAGAAAAGGCTGAAAGAAAGGCAAAAATAAGCGCACAAAAGCCAAGTGTATTTGGATATGTATTTTCTGATTTAATTAGCGAGGAAATATTAAAAGATATGAAAAAAACACAGGGTAGTTTTTTAGTTGGTGTTAATTTATCTAATCTTTTTAATGAATTTCAAAATATGATTGTTAGTGATAATAAAACTGCAAATACTAAAGTATCACCTTTAGGCAAAAAAAATTCAGAAAATATATTTAAAAGAACTGGCGAATGGATAGATGTTGATTTTGACAAAATACTTGATAAAAAAATGGGATTACGTGGTAGTGATATACCTCTTATACCAGAAAATGATTTGACTGATTATTCAACATTTTATGAGGTTATTGAAGAAAGTAAGAAATATTCAGATAAATCTGGGTTTAATGGTAAAATAACACCATATGGACTATTAATAATGACAAGAATGCTTTTTAAATATAGAAAAAGCAATGCACAATGGATTAGAGTTGCAACTATTTTGGAATTAATTTATAAATATCTTGGAAATAATCAATCTAAAGAATTATTTTTTAAAAATAAAGATGATATACCAATTATGGCTTTAATGGATTTAGAAGAATTTTATAATACTGACCACATTTTTATGACTGAAAAAGAATTAGGTAAATTTAAAAAAGAACTTACTTTTTATAAATATGATAGCAAAATAGATATTGGTAAAAAAATAAAAGATTTAAAAAATAAAATACCGCCACCAATATAGGTCAGGTCATCTATGAATAGAATCCGCTAATTTAATATTCATTACCAAACCACCAATTATCATCTAAATATGGTGGTATTTCTCCAGTATCTATACAATTATTAACACTGGGACCCGCTTTTATCATACTATTAATTTCATTGAAATCTATTGCATATGAATAATATCTAATATTAGATACATAACCCTCAAATCCTCCGAACATACTAACCCAGAAATCACTATCATTTTGTTTTGGTAAAGAAGATAATTCTTTGCGAATTTTCAAATAACCATTAACATATAAATCTAGATTCTTATTATTCAAAATAATATTCATATAAATCCATTTGCGAACTGGTAAATTATCTATATCAGCAAATTCTAGAATGTTATCCAATGTATTCATATATACACGCACTGAATTTTTATCAGGATGTATCCAGACACCAGGGGCACGATTAGGATAACTTGATGAATTACCCTTATGAAATATATGCTTCCATTCACCTTTTTTATAATCAAAATTATCTATTAAAATCCAAAATCCATATGTAAATTGAATTCCATCTTGACCTTCGGATTTGTTAATTGGTATATAATTAACACTATTGGGGTCTTGACTAATTACTAGAGCATGTTTACCATTTTTAGAACCATTTAATAAATAGGGTGTTTCTGTACTTGCAGTTTGATATTTATTTAGCAGATATTTAGCTATATAATATATACTAACAATTACGATTACCATTATTACTATTTTTATAATTAAAGACCACATTGAATCACCTTCTGGCTCTGGAATAATATTTTTCATATTATTAGTTTTATTTGCTGATTTATTTTCTGATTTATTTTCATTTTTAGAGCTTTCTGATTTACTTTCATTTTTAGAGTTTTCTGATTTACTTTCATTTTTAGAGTTTTCTGTTTTATTTTCTGTACTATTATTTTTTCCTACAACCTTATTTTTTAAACCTGAAAATACATCTGTAATACTATCTAATCCTTTTTCTAAAATATTAGGTTTATTATTCTTATTGTTATTATTGTTGTTATTGTTATTATTATTGTTATTGTTATTGTTATTATTAGGTTTGGCTTCATCATTACTAAGTGTTTTAATCATATTATTTAATTCTTTATTACTCATTTCAGAAACAGGTTTATTCGTTGTTGCATTAGCTGGTTTAGTATTCGTAGTTGCATTTGCTGGTTTATTCGTAGTTGCATTAGCTGGTTTAGTATTCGTAGTTGCATTTGCTGGTTTATTTGTTGTTGCATTAGCTGGTTTATTTGTTGTTGCATTAGCTGGTTTATTTGTTGTTGCATTAGCTGGTTTATTTGTTGTTGCATTAGCTGGTTTATTCGTTGTTGCATTAGCTGGTGTTGATGTATTTGCTGGTTTATTTGCTAGATTTGACATTTTATTATAAATTAACAATAAATTTTATTATTATTATTATATTATTAGATTTTCTATTAGATTATTATTAGAGAAAAATATTAGAATAAATATTAAAAATATAAATATTAAAAATAAAAATAATATTAATAAAATAAAATATTAATAAAATATTAATAAAATATTAATAAAATATTAAAAAAATATTAATATAATATTAAAAAAATATTTAAATACGCAAAGCTCTAAATAATTACAAACTAAATTATAAACTATTCAAACTTATAAACTATTATTTTACATTAAAAATGAATATCCAATTGCAACTATAATAATTATTAATATTGCCCAGTATACCCAATTGGGAACCATTGACAATATACCATCTGATGCTACTGGACCAGAATAATATATATTTCTAGCATTTCTAACTGTCATTGCAGTATTACTAAACATTACTCTTGCAATTTTACCAGAAAATCCACCATCTGGTGTAATATTTACTTCATCTGTGCTAATTGCTGGAAAACCTTTTAATACACAACTAGATGTTAATTGACCATCAATATATATATCTACTACTTGATTATATACACTGACAATAACACTAACCCATTTTTGCAAAGGAATCATTTTAGCTACACAAGTTCCAATAGTAGGATCTTTATTTAGAGAATTATCAATCATACAACTTGCAGTTTCGGCATTTAATTCTGGATATATTTTCTTAATACCAGAACCCATATTATTAATATATGTAAGAATAGTTTTTTTAACAAGATTTATCATATTTTCGTAAAAACTTATAGTTGTATCAATATCACTAGAACCACTAATTGTAATTGGGCATTTAGTTGCAGCCATTTGCGTATTAATAGCTTTTACTAAATCATTATAATCAATTTTTACATTAGCAAATTTTGCCAAATTAGTTATATCAGTTTGTAATACATTAAATTGTTCTGATAATGTTGTACTAGATTTGTTTATTGGCATAGTTTTAGATAATTCTGCAAATGATTTATTAATATCATCTGCACTTTTTGCACTTGAACGTGATTTTTCTAATGCATCTATTAAAGATTGAAAAACAGTATTCATAGTATCAACACTATCATCAGCAAAGTTTTGACTCTGGATAGTTTTTGCAATATTACAAATATCAACAATAACTTTAACACTTGCCGCTATTGCATCATCAACATCTGCAAATCCCTCAATTAGTTTTTTTGAGTCTTCTACTTTATTACCTGATATCATATCAAAATATCCGCAAGTTCCATTATTATTTATATATTGAATAGTTGGAAAATCTACATCATTAGAACCAACTTTATTTAAACTATTATTTTCAGCATTTGATGAAAATGGAACATCTTCTGGTTGTATATATCCACTACCAATATTTTGCGATGGTAGTTTTATTGGTATATCCTCAAATTTAGATATTGATAAATTAGTATTACCTTGACCTTGTAATTTAACACGAACAATAAGGTCATTCTTTTTTGCATCCAAAATAATTTCTGGATTTCCAGAACCAGCTGTTCCTCTACGTAGAATAACTTTTTCTTTACCATAATTATAATTATAATCTTGAATATTTACCCAAAAACTAATAGAATATTCATTACTGTAGCTAGAACTTGGTATAACACTTGATGCTAATGATGTTTTGCTCCCAGCATCTCTAATATCTGGTATAACTTCCGTTTCAATAGAATTTACAAACGTTTTTGTAGTATAATAATTATAAAACCAATATGATGCACTTGCAACTCCAATTAATACAACAACTAATAATATAATACCTATAACATTTGAACCAGAATATCCAGTTGATTGTGATGTATTTATTTTAGTATTTGTTATTTTAGTATTTGTTATTTTATTATTTGTTTTATTTTGTTGTTGTATTTTATTGTTTAATTTAGTTATATTATTACTTAAAGTATTACCAAGAGCATTATTTTGTTTTAAAGTATTATTCATTCTATATATTAAGTTTATTGAAAATAAATTACTATTATAATATTAAAAGAAATTATTTAGCAAAATAAATATTGCAAAATAAATATTGCAAAATAAATATTGCAAATCAAAATAAAAAAAATTTAAAAAATATAAACAAATTTATTTGTAAAAAAAACTAGATTATAAAAAATTTATAAGTTGCTATAAATTTATATGTTTCAAATTTGTATTACTTCCTCATAAGTCAATGGATATGGATATAATGATAAATTTTTTATTTTTCCTAAAAAATTATTTTTTACTTGACCTAAAATAAGTTCACTTTTTATATCACCAATTGCAATTATACTTGGTAATATTTTAGTTGATACTAATTTATTATCAATATATAATCTGATATTACGATTTTCAATTACAAGCGTATATTTTGCCCATTTTTGCAATTTAATATCTTTAAATTTAACTTCTGAAAATTGTGCATAAAATGGATTATTTCTATACTTAATAGTTATTGAAAGATAATTTTTTTTTGGATGATAAGATATAACAGGAGAATCATTCATTGTAATAATTGGTTTTAAAAGATTAAAACTCTTTTCCCATTTATCATTACCACCTTGTGATGGTATATACATTTCCCAAGAAAATGTTAAACCATATCCAAGCTTTGGAACATATAATGTATCACGTGTAATTAATGTTTCAATATTTAATCTTTCATTATAATCTTCATTAAAAAGTGTTTCTGTTTCTATTAAAGGTATTTTATATTTATTAATATTAGATTGACTGGGAGCCCAATAATAATAATAAAATGCACTAAAAATAAATATTAATATTATTATTATTATTATTATATACATTACTGTTGAAGCCATATTTTAATATAAATTTTTACTATATTTTATTAACCTTTATTAACCGTTATTATCCTTTATTATCCTTTACTAAAATAGTTAGAAAAATATTCTAAAAATAATAAACTATTCTATTTATAAAAAATAATATATATATTAAATATAATAATAATTATAACATATAATAATAATTATAATATATAATAATAATTATAAATTATAATAATAATAATAATAAAATTTTTAATAAATGTATATTAATGTTGCATCTGATAAAGATGCGTTTAATCTTTCAAATCTCATGAAAAGTGGAGATTGGATGGTTTTATATTATGCAGAATGGTGCGGATATTGTAAAACTATGAAACCTGAATGGAAAAATGTAGTAGAAAAATTAAATAATCCGCAAACTAATACTAAAAATATTAATACTGCTGAGGTTGAAAGTTCACATATTGGTAAATTATTAAATAAACCAGTAATTGATGGGTATCCAACTATAAAGATGTATAATAATGGTAAAGAAATTGCTAAATTTAATGATGACCGTATTGCGTCTAAAATTGAGGAATTTGCAAATAATAATGCCTCAAAAAAAATTGGTAAATCTAGTAAATTAAATATACCATTATCTACATTATCTAATATAGATGCACAACCTATAGAAGCACAACCTGTAGAAGCACAACCAGTTGAAGAACCAAAAGAGCTTAATATGAATAATTTAATAATGAAATTCAATAATAAAATAAAAAGCAATAATAATTTACAATTACCTCAAATTGAAGAACAACAACAACCTAATATTAATATTCTTGATTTACCTTGTTCTAGTATTATTAGAGCAAAACCTTGCAAGACTAATCCAAAATGTATGTATGATGGTTCTGATAGAAAATGTAAAGATAGAATATTTACAAAACCATATAAAACTAATATTATTAATACTAATACTAATATTAAGAATAAATCGCAAAATATAATTGGTAATATTATTTTAAAAAATAATAAGTCTATGAGCAAAACTACTCCTAGAGGAAAATCAAGGAGCAAAATTACTCTTAGGAAAAAAACTAAGGCGAAAACTACTTATAAAGGCAAATCTAAAAGAAGCAAAAATAATGTTAAAAAAACTACAAAATCTGTATTTAATCAATTAATTAAGTCTTTTGAACGTATTGGTGATGAAGCACAAAAAGATTCAAAACTATTAAAAAAAGCTAGTAATAAATTGTAATGCGTATCATAAATATTTTTAATCAGGTTTTACTTGTAAATCAATAATGGATTGTATATCTCCTAATAATAATGCATCTGGATAATATAATAGATTTGATATTTCACCGCCAAATGTTTTATCATTCATAACATATAAATTTGATTTATTTATATCAGGTATACCATCTAATTTATTAATTTTTAATATTTTGCCATTAATTAATGTTTCTACATCTTTACCTCTAAAATTCAATGTAATATTTATTTGCTTATTTAATGGTATATTTTGCAAATCATGGTCAAAAAATTCAACATATTTTTCTAATGTTGTTTTAGGATTAGAACCATCACCAGAC
>Ga0214919_10009178_pt1 | contig 12781 bp, 12 predicted proteins | sample LL1503_MetaG_FD_177994 | JGI IMG/M metagenome (GOLD analysis project Ga0214919, IMG submission 177994) | Freshwater microbial communities from Lake Lanier, Atlanta, Georgia, United States - LL-1503 | ecosystem: Environmental > Aquatic > Freshwater > Lake | place: USA: Georgia | collected...
CAAAGATTTCTAATAATCAAAATATCTTAAACAAAATTGATACTCAACTTAAAGAGAAAGAATTACTCGAAGCTGTATTAAGTGGATGTAATAGAAATTTGGCTGAGTTGGAATCCGATTTAAATCAACCTTCACCACTTGATTCATTCTTGGAAAATATTCAAGATACCGAAGCACGTAAAACTGAATCCGAAGAGTTATTAGCTGAACTTAAACAGAAGACTGAAGACCTTGATGCTTGTAAATTTATTCTTGGTGAAGAAGGTGTGAAATCATTTATCATCAAGAGACTTCTTGATATGTTGAACACGACTGTTCAGAGTTACATCACAAGACTTGGCATGACAATGAAATGTAGGTTTGATGAATACTTTGATGAGCACATTACCAATGATAAAGGAAAGAGCATGAGTTATTGGAACTTCTCAGGTGCTGAGAGGAAAACAATTGATATTTCTTGTGCTTGGGCGTTTAAAGATATGAAGAATAAGATTTCTAGTGTATTATCTAACGTAGAATTTTGCGATGAAATTTTCGACAGTGGAGTTGACACTGTCGGCCTTGAGAAAATGATCGATGTGTTGAAGGAGAGAATTGAGAAAAATAAGATGTCAGTGTATGTTATTTCACATAGAACCGAATTAGCTAAACATTCTGATGGAGAATGTATCACTGTCCAAATGTGTAACAAGATTACAACCAGAATTGTTTGAGATTTGTGCGATAGGTAAAGCTTGAGTTGACCTATTTGACATATTTCAAACAATTTATAAATATGGCTGATGTTTCAAAATTCTCCATATGTAAATCCATTTCCTAGTCCTTTTGGTATTTCCAATATTCAGGTAAAGACACCGGAACCAGTCCAACCAATTCCAGATGGAAAGAGATATCTGAACTTTTGACAGTTTTTAAACTATATTAGCCACATCCTTAAATATATGTATGGATGTTACTATTATCAAACCGTTTACTCATAAAAATTTAATTGGAAAAGAACAGGAGCTTGTCGATCTTTATTATGATCAAATGGCTCCTATGTTATATATTGCGGATACTTATGAGTGTTCTTGTGACACCATAATCAAATGGTTTAAAGCTAATAATCTCAAACTGAGGACTAAAGCTGAAGCCATTGAAACAAAAGGTAAATTCCGAGTTAAAAAGAATGTCGAATTTGGAGCTTTTAGATTTACACATCCAAATTTGGTTGGGAAAGATGAAGAAATTAAGAGGTTGTATATAGATGAAGAGTATTCTGTTACAGAATTATGTGAGATTTATAATTTGCCCAAATGTCGAGCAACTCTCACAGCTTGGATAAAGAGAAATGGTTTAAAATTGAGATCTTTTAAAGAGGCGAGAGTTGCAAGCAGGACATATAATAAACAAATCCAGACTTTGCAGTATAAATTTGACCGAGAAAAAATAGATGAAATAGTTAAATTATATTTGGATGGCCACGGAGCTAAAAAATTAGGAAAGAAATTTAAATTAGACCCCTGTGTAATTTTCAGAATTCTCAACGAAAGTGGTATATCTTTAAGATCTCAAATCGAAGCGCAGAATACATCAGTAGCTCTAGATTCCAAAAATTCAACAATTATAGAAAAATATGGCGGATGGGCAAATTTTAGAAAGATGCAATCTGCTATATTTTTTGAACAACACGGAGTTGAAAATCCAATGCAATTAGAACAACATTTTCATAAGCAACAAGAAAATGCTAAAAAATTAAAAACTGCCACAGTAAATGGAAAGGATATTAAATATCAAGGATTTGAATTGCTTGCCATTAATCAATTGTTGGAGGAGGGATATCTTATTGAGGATATAAAGAACGGTAAAGGGGAAGTTCCCAATTTCATATATCACTTTGATGGAAGAAATAGAAGATATTACCCCGACATTTATATTCCAAAAGATAATAGAATAATTGAAGTTAAATCCAAGTGGACTTATGAGCAGGAATTGAGTAAAAATTTAGCCAAGCGTAAAATAGTAATTGATAGTGGTTATGAATTTGACTTTTATATTATGGAAAAATAAATAGGGTTAATGTTTGTCAGTCCATTTTCAGATCCATTCCCAAAACCCTTCAACTCATTTAACATTCAGAGTAAGAAGCCTGAACCAATTATGCCTCAGAATGAGGGTAAAAGGTATTTAAATTTTATGGCATCCAGTGGAGATGGGTGTATGCAATACAGAAGAGGCTTTCTGAGTAATCACATCTCGCTGACAGGATTGGGTGATATGACAAATCTTACTAAAATGATTCTTGATAAGAATTGGTATCAGGGTCTGACCTCAATCACTCTTCAACGTCAGGCATCTTCACATCAAAAACAATTTATGGAATTTTTGAAGTCCATCCAACCAGAATTAGGATTCAAATTGATTTATGAAGTTGATGATGTTGTTTTTCGTGAAGAAATTCCTGACTATAATGCTTCAAAATTTGGGTTTGATAATGATGAGATTCGTCAAAACTGTGTCGATATGATTAATATGGTCGATGAAGTTACAGTGACTTGTAAATTCATGCGAGATCTTTATATTGACAAGACCGGAAAGAAAGAGATCACAGTTGTTCCTAATTTTATGCCTTATTGGTGGATCGGTCATCAGTATAATTACAAAAATATTATTGATAATTTTGATAAGAATAAGAGAAAGCCTAGAATTGTATATGCTGGTTCTGGTGCTCACTTTGACATGGCGAATAAAACTGGTCAAAAGGATGATTTCAGTCATGTTGTGAAATTTATTATTGATAATCGTCAAAAATATCAATTTGTTTTCATCGGTGCCTATCCACCACCACTTCAACCTTATGTGGTTTCAAGAGAAATTGAATTTCATCCTTGGAAAAATCTTTTAGAATACCCAACTTTCTTGGCATCTCTGAATGCTCAATTATTTATTGCACCTCTGGAAGATAATAATTTCAACAAAGCTAAATCGGATATTAAATTTATTGAAGCTGCACAATTAGGAATTCCATGTTTGTGTCAAGATCTTGTGACATATTCAAGTGCTCCAGATCATCTAAGATTTACAGATGCTGCTGATTTGGCTGAGAAGGTGGACAGGGTTCTCAATTGGAAGAATAAGGCGAACTACTATAGAATGGTTCCTGAACTCCGTCAGAAAGGTTCTGAGCGATTCCTAGAGCTTCCTCAGAATGTTGGGTGCTTTTTAGAGGCTATAAACTTAAATCACGGAGATTCGAGGAGAGTATACTTGCCAAAATGGAATTAATGTGATTCTAGCTATTGACACTAAATATGGTAATGGACTACTCCAAAACTTATGAAAAGATAATTACATCTTCGAGAGAACTAGAAGGCATAATAAATAAAAATTATTATGAAATGCATCATATAATACCCAAATGTTTAGGAGGAAGTGATGATTCGTCTAATATAGTTAAGCTTACGGCTAAAGCTCATTTTGTATGCCATCATCTTTTGTGTAAAATACATCCGAAAAATTATAAATTGGCAAGTGCATTTAATTTGATGTGTTGCAACCCACATACAAATAAAGAGAAGTATAGATACTATAATAGTAGGTTATATAATATAGCAAAAGAAAACTTTTCAAGAAACAATCCGATGAAAGATCCAGATGTTGTTGATAGATGTGTAAAAACCAGAAAATATAATGAAAGTATGATACCGAATCATGTTAGGCGAATGGGAGAAGCTGGATTACAGAGATATAAGTTAGATATTTTTGAAAAGAATCGTAAAAAATGGATTAAGTATCATTCAGAGAATAATAATTTACACATCGAGGGATATCCTTTATGTAAAAATTGTGGAGTGTTGATGTTTAAACCCACTAATCGTAGAGGTGAAGTGAAGTGTAGTTATTCGTGTAGTAATTATTATAGGTATAACATTCCAAAAATTGATGACAGTATTAAATCGGATCTTTTGAATAAGGCTTTGAGATATTATCAATCTTTAAATGTTGACGATATATTTGAGATAACGAGTAACAATGATAAAAAGACAGATTTAAAAAATCAGAAAAAGTTTATTAATATGAGTGATGAAGAGTTTGAAAAATTTATCGAGAATAAGGCATACACTACCAGAAAAAGATATTCTAGAGTAAGAAAGACAGCTCTTTCAGCCGCATATCCAAGCGATTGACATGAAATACGGTGATCCATCTCGAAAATTCTTGACAAAATGGAATTGAGAATTATAATTTGGTGAATGAGTTATAGAAACTGCGTTTATTCAAACAAAACAAAAACGATTCACCTTTGGACATGGGACTCCAGAGGTAATCGCGTATTTCAGGAGATTGATTACAAACCTTATCTTATGCTGGAAGATAAGGGGGGCGAATTTACATCCATATATGGGACAAACTTGAAAAAAAAATCTTTTGAAACATTATGGGATCGAAATAAGTTTGTAAAAGATTCTGGAATTAGAAGAATATTCGAAAATCTACCACCGTATCAACAATTTTTGGTAGATAATTATTATCATAATAATCAAGATGAAGACTTTTCAAAAAATCCCCTAAAGATATGTATTTTGGATATTGAAAATCCTCTTCCAGATAAATTTCCTGATGTTGAATTGGCTGATGCGGTAATTAATCTCGTAACATGCTACGACACCTTAACCAAAAGATATACTTCCTTTGGTTTGAAGGCTTATATTCCCAAAAAAGATAACGTGGACTATTATCATTGTAAATCCGAACATGATTTGCTCAAGAAGGTTATTGGACACATATCAAATGATTATCCAGATGTTTTATGCGGTTGGAATTCTGATGGTTACGATATTCCTTATCTGATTAATAGAATTACTTTCGAATTAGGTAAAGAGTGGGCAGATGAATTATCCCCAATGGGGAGAATTTATGAAACTATTGGAAAGGGTAAATTTGGACAAGCAGAGAAAGGATATGTAATCGATGGAATATCCTGTTTGGATTATATGGTTATGTATAAAAAGTTTAAACTTGATGACAAACCAGAGAATGACAAATTGGATACAGTCTCTGAATTGGAATTAGGCGAAAATAAAATTTCCCACGATGGATCTCTATGGGATTTAGCTAGAGATGATTGGGAAACTTTTGTGGACTACAATTTAAAAGATGTGGAATTAATTGTAAGGCTTGACGAAAAATTGGACTACATTTCCCTTATTAGATTCTTGGCATATAATGGCTTGTGTGGATTATCACAAGCCATTAAAACGGTTGGGGTTATCAATGGTGCAATTGCGGCAAAGGCAAGATTGAGGGGACAATACATTCCAAGTTTTGATAGACCTAAAAGAGATGGAAAGAATCCGGGTGGGTTTGTGCAAGAGTCCAGACTAGGATTTGCAAAAAATATTGTATCATTTGATGCCAATTCACTTTATCCGAGTGTGATGATATCTTTGAATATTTCTCCCGAAACTAAAATTGGAAAGATTGAAAAGATCGGAGATGAAGTAAATCTTGAGCATGTATCTGGAAGAACATTTAAATTTACAAACGATAAATTTCTTTTGTATCTTAATGCTGAAAAAGCATCACTATCCAGATCTGGTCATCTCTTCAGTCAAAAGACCAAGGGAATTATGCCTGAGTTTTTGGATGAACTTTATACTAAAAGAAAAGACATGAAGTATAGGGGAAAAACTATTAAAGCTGAATTAGAAAAGATCAGGAATAGTTTGACTGAATCACAAATCGAGGAGATGGAAACCCAGATTCAAAAATGCGACACATTCCAAAATGCTTATAAAATTTGTCTTAATTCTGTGTATGGATACACGGGAAATTCATTTGCTATGATGGGTGATGATGATATCGCATCATCTGTCACTTTGACTGGACAAGCAATCAATAAAAAGAATCGAAAATTATTTGTAGAATACCTTACAGATAAGTTTGATATTTCTTTAGAAGAAGCTAATAATTGCTGTATTGCAGGAGACACAGATTCGGGTTACTTTTCTCTCGAACCGCTCGACAATCTGGGATATAATTTAGTCGATTCTGATGGATGTATTGATAAGAAATTCTTAGGAGTTTGTGAGGATATTGAAAAGTATATCAATACAAATATTTCAGAGTGGTGTAAAAAATCTTTCAGAACATTAGATAGCAGAATTATTTACAAAAGAGAGGCAATATCAGATAGGGGGATTTTTTTGGCGAAGAAGCATTATGTATTGCATATGCTTGACGATGAAGGTTTAAAGGTTGATAAGTTCAAATATAAAGGGGTCGGTGTCGTGAAAGGGACAATGCCTAGAATACTAAAGCCCTATATCAAAAAGATCACCGAGCATATGATTATGACTCAATCTTTGAAGGAAACCAACCAACTCTTTCAAGAGGCTTATGAATTATTTAAAAGTTTGGAAATTCACAATTATTCCAAAATTGTCGGGATGAATAATTATGAAAAATATTCTAAGCAATGCAATGGGCTTATTATGGCGAATAAGATGCCTTGGCATTTAAAAGCTGCGCGTGTTCACGATCATCTCGTCAAAGAGTTAAAACTTGACAATAAATATCAGACGTTTAAGTCTGGAGACAAGGTTAGAATTGTGCATCTAAAAATACCAAACAAATACAATGTTAAGACTATAGGATTTCGAGATACATTTCCGACCGAATTTAAGGATATATTCCACATTGATTACGAATTAATGTTTATCAAAAACTTTTTTAGTGAAATTGAATCTTTTTATCAAGTGGTCAATTGGAAATTGAGAAAACCAAACGAAAATGTGAAAGTTGAATTGGAAGATTTATTCTCATGATTGACAAGAAACAACAAATCAGAAAACTAAAGTTTAAAATAAAAGCTTTGGAGGATGAGAGATATAAACTCTTTGACTTACCAATCTCTGAATTGGAAAAAGAAATCAGAGTATTGGAATGGGAGATCAGGACACCCGAACAAATTTTAAAAGATAATAACTATACATAAATTATGACACCACAAAATGCATATCTGCAAGGTCTTACAGACGCGGAAAATAATATCAAACGAAGAGTTGAACAATTTCTTAATCAGGAGGATGTTCAAGCATTAGTCAATCCAGAAATGGAAGAATTAATGATTAAAATTCTCACACAACCTCAATCGACTAATGAAGTAACTCACACCACAATTGATAATAAATTCATTTCTAAATTAGAAAGTTCTATCAAGTATGAACCAGATCGAAGAAACTGGACAAACACTGAATTTCAAGATGAAAGACTTAATAATTTATTCAAAGCACTTACCAATACTATAGATTATTGTTGGAATTTATCCAAGCATAGACACGCTGCTGCTAAAGCAATGAAAAGAATTTTAAAAGAATCTGAAGAAATGATTGCAACAAACGTTGACATTTCTGAAACTGAAATTAAATCTTAATATCATGCAAGAAAAATATATCGCTATTATCGACCACGTTGGACGCACTATCATTGGCAAGCAAGTTGCTGAAGGTAACACTACACTAGTCATCAACAATCCAGTAATCCTACATTGTCAACCAGAACAAAACGGAAGTCTGAATGTGCAAACCTTCCCTCTTTTCTTTTTTGAATTCATTGACAAGACAAAGCGTGAGAATAACAACTGGACCTATACAAAGTCTAATATCGTGTTGAGTGATGTCGAACTTGATGAACGTATCATCAATCAGTATAAACAAATCAATACACCTCCAGTTGTTGCTCCTGTGAAATCACCCAAGGTTATTAAAATTGACGACATTTGATATATGAGTCCAGAAAATTTTGTATATTGGCTTCAAGGTTATTTTGAACTTACTCATTCTGAAGAATTAACTAAAGAACAAGTCAAAACGATTAAAGAACACATTGGATTGGTTTTAACTAAAGTAACTCCTGAAGTTGAATTGGGTTATCAATTTTTAGATACAAAATTTACTGGATCATCTGCACATCCTTTATGTTGACTTATTCAAATTATAATATATACTAACTTCAAATGGCTAAAGCAAAAACACTAGATGATGATATTATGTCTGCTATGGACTCAATCAATGAGATTAATCCATATGCTACATATCTGAACGATTCAACCTTATCAGAGGTATCTAATTGGATTGATACCGGATCACTTGTCCTAAATGCTCTTATTTCAGGGTCACTTTATGGTGGCATTCCTGATGGACGGGTTTCACAATTGGCTGGACCTTCGATGGTTGGTAAGAGTTATATCGCAATGAGAATTGCTGCTAATGCTCAAAAAGCTGGAAAGCATGTTGTGATTTTTGATTCCGAAAATGCTATTGATTCTGAAGGTGCTAAGAAATTGGGACTTGATGTTAGTAAAGTTAAGTATGTTCCATCGTTTGGTATCGAACAAACAAGAAATGCTATTTATAAGTTCCTGACTTCTGTTAAAGAAAAGGGTCTTGAAGGTAAGTTCTTTATTGTGATTGACTCACTTGCTAACCTTCAATCCGAAATGGAATTGAAGAGAATGGATAAGGAAAGCACTTCTGCTGATATGGGAACTTTTGCTAAGGCTATTAAGAGTCTTCTGAAAACTTGCACTAACTTGTCAACAATTACCAAGACTCCGATTCTTATCACCAATCATGTCTATGATGATCCAAGTGCTATGTATCCTTCCCTAGAGAAGAACATGGCAGGTGGTAAAGCTGCGATTTATCTTCCATCAGTAACAGTTCAATTGGCTAGAAGTCCCTTGAATACTGCTAAGGATGGCGGTAAGACGGTTGATGGTGAGTTGGTAGCTTCTCAAAAGAACTTCTCGGGTATCATTCTGAGAGCACTTACAGTTAAGAATCGTTTCATCCAACAATATTTGGAAGGTGAAATGTATCTATCATTCTCCACCGGACTTGATAAGTATTTCGGTTTGTTGGATATTATGAAAGGTATGGGGGTGGTTGTCTTGAATGGGACTACTTACACTGATTGGGAGGATAACAAACTTGGATTTTATAAGTCTTTTAGAAAAGATATTGATCTATGGGAAACCAGATTGCTTCCAGAATTGGAAAAGAGAATTAAGTCCAATTGGTCCTACGGCAACAAAGTTGAGTCTGATGATTTTGAAGATATCGAAGACGATTTAGAGGGAGAAGTTGTCGAAGAAAATCCTCTCGATAAGTTGAAGAAACTTAAACAAAAAGTTACTAAAACTTTGGAAGAGATTGAAGAAGCTCCAGACGAAGAATAATTAGTCGTTATTCATCAACCATTGGGCATAATTTGAAAACTTTTTAAATCCTCTGTCAACAAATTGGCCTTTTGGTTTGTAGTAGCTTGACTCAAGACTTTCGACAAAAGTATCCATGATATCCTCTTCCTGTTCTTCAGGAGGGGGATTATTTTTATTACCACGAATCTCAGCAATCTTAGCTTGAATTTGCTCAATTTTTTTCAGGATTTGTTGTTCTTTATTTGGATCTGTAGTCTTATCCATCATTTTTTGATAGCCCTGAATAGATGTCATCAATTGTTGGATAGCTGGATTGAAAAATTCTTCATTATTATCAGCACCTTGAAGTTTTGGATTAAGTTTAATTTGCAGACTGATCATTTTGTTCATTAACAATTGCTCAAGTTTTTCATTCTTTGCCTTTCTCCACTGTGTGTGTGTTCTAAACCATTCATCAAACGATTCTTTTTTATCTGAGTCGTCTAACACCTTGGCAATGACATCAGTATCATATCCGGGATATTGGGTTTCTGATGTGGATATGTTCAAAAGCTCATGAGATTCGAGATCTGAAATCTCATTCATGAGAAGATCAAAGATAGACGCACGTTCTGGTGTCATTCCTTTGATTCCTTTTAATTTTCCAATGAAAGTTTCAAATTCCTCTGGAGTAGTTCCAGTTTTATCTGTAATCATTTTTTCATACATCCCCTTGATGTAATTTAAATCGGCTTCAGCACTTTTGGAACTTACAAGATTTTGGACTTCTCTCGGTAATTCATCCAATTCAATTTCACCTGATTGGACTTCTTGAAGATATTCGTTTCGACTATCTAAAACAGTTTCAATAGCATCAACAATACCATAAGCAAAGTCAATGTTTGGGTCGTAATCAACGGTGGATGTTTGTTGAACTTCTTGACCAGATTGCTCAAGTTTCCTTTTTTTACGATTACCCATGATTTTATTCATGGTCAAAACAAGATCACGAACTTTGCTTGTCGATTGTTCATATTCAGTAATGCCTTTATTGGTAACTGATTGAAGTTCATTTTCCTTACCCATTCTACGGCTGGATGTGGATTTTGCATCCGCCCCAAATCCAATGTAACTTTTAAATTTTTCAATATTTTCTGGCTGAGACACAAATTCTGAAAATTTGGGATTTCTAGCAATTTCAATATTATCTTGCAATACCTTGACAACAGCTTTAGATAAAGCTCCATGATTTGTAGCACCAGTTAACTCTCTAACAATTTCAAGTGATGTTGAGAGTTCACCTTCTTCGTTATGATAAACTTCACCAAACTCATTAATAGTATCAATCAAGAATCTCCAGACAATGATTTGTCTGGTTGCGATATCGATAATACCTTGAGCCTGTTGAGTTTTTAGAAGACTTGCATAAATTTGATTAAATTCTGGACTTACAAAGTTGAAAAGTGAAGCTGGACGAGCCATTTCAGTCAATACTTCAGCTCTCCCGACAAAATAATTAAATCCAAACGATCTCATAAGTGTATTTAACTGTCTTGACTTCCAAACCACTGCTGTTACAGTCTATTACATGGAAATCAACAAGCTTACGATCTTCACAGCAACTCAAAAATCAAATATTGAAGACACCACACTCTATAAAAGCATCCAAGAATTGAAAATTGATGCTGAAGTGAACCTTCAATGCATCGAAAGCAATACTGAACCACTCGCGGTGGTCTACAATGAGGCAATGCGTAATGCTTCTGAAGATGAAGCAGACGCTTTGATCCTTGTTCATGATGATGTGTGGCTTGAACATGATCCTGTGCCTAAATTGAGGCGATTATTTGATCAATATGACTTAGTAGGAGTAGCTGGAGCATCACAAATTACATTTCAAGAACCTGCTTTGTGGCATTTGATGGCTGGAGGATTTGAAGGTGGTCATTTACATGGATGTGTATCTCATGGCAATCCAAATTATAAACAAGCTACCAATTTTGGACCATATCCTTCCAAAGTCGCTATGATTGATGGTGTCTTTATGGCGATGAATAGAATGATTATGGAAGAAGTTCAATTTGATGAGGATTGCCCATCTCCTTACCATTTTTATGATTTAATTATGAGTTTTCGTTGTCATGCTCTTGGATATAATATTGGTGTGGGGGACATTTTGATTACTCATGAATCCCCCGGACTTAGAGAATTCACCGAAAATTGGAAAACTGGACAAGAATATTTTCTTAAGTGGTATGGAAACTAAAATTAATTTACAAATAACTTATAATGAGGATGACGAACAATATCGTCTACAATCTGAATGGGAAACCTACAAAATACCAATAGACATTGACAATGCTGTTGGTATTTTGGTTTTATTATCCCATCAATTCATTGATCTTCAAGATGAGCAAGATCAGGTAGAATTTGAAAAGGAACTATTTAAGCAATATAAAGTTGAAATGTCTGAACGATTTGGTAATGTGGACATATTAGAAGACTAATTATAAATGAATATTGATCTAGATTCTTACGAAAAAATTATTTGTTACAAATCTTTAACTGATTCAGCCTATCTCAACTCTATAGCTGATTATGTAAAGCCTGACTACTTCGAAAACCAGAATATTGCAAAATATTTTGAAATTGTCACAACATTTTACGAAAAACGCAAGGTTTTACCTACACTTACTGAAGTTAAGACATATCTAACGACTGATATCCTCAAAAAAGGATTTAAATCGTTGGTTGAATCGTTTAAAGACATTGAAAAGAGGCTCGATAAGGATGAATTGTATGCAAATACTGAACAATTCTTAAAAGAACGTGCCACTGCTTACCAAATCGGTCTTATTGCTGATGATTTTGAGGAAACTACACGCAATCCTTCGAAGGTATTGGAGGCATTTGAGGAAGTATGTAAGATTTGTCTCGATATTGAGCGTGGGTTAGAGCTTTATCGAGATGTTGACAAGGTTATCGATGATATTCTTAACGTCGATTCATGTATTCCTACTGGTTGGGAGTGGCTAAATGATGCTTTGGATGGTGGATGGCGAGAAGAAGGTAAAGCTTTGTATATGTTTGCTGGTCAAGCTAACATTGGTAAGAGTATTTTCCTTGGGAACGTGGCAGCAGCAATCGCAAAGCAGAATAAAACAGTTCTGGTGATCTCTTTGGAGATGTCTGAGATGTTATACGCTAAAAGAATTGCATCTAATGTCACAAAGATCCCAATGCGGGACTTCAAAGACAATACACACTCATTAAGAACACTTTTGATGGATGAAAAGAAGGCTTTACCTAAAAGTAAGATCTTTATTAAGGAATTTCCACCTTCAACCATCACCCCAAAGCAATTATCAGCATTCATCAAGAAATTGATTGATTCTGGTGAGCATATTGATGCCATTGTAATCGATTATCTATCATTATTGACTACTTCTTATGGAAGTAACTCATATGAGAGGATTAAACATATATGTGAGCAGGTTAGAGCCATGTCATATGTGTTTAAATGTCCTGTTATATCAGCAGTTCAGCTTGCCAGAGGTTCTTTTGGCAAGGATAATCCCGGAATGGAAGGAATTGCAGAAT
>Ga0214919_10009179_pt1 | contig 12780 bp, 8 predicted proteins | sample LL1503_MetaG_FD_177994 | JGI IMG/M metagenome (GOLD analysis project Ga0214919, IMG submission 177994) | Freshwater microbial communities from Lake Lanier, Atlanta, Georgia, United States - LL-1503 | ecosystem: Environmental > Aquatic > Freshwater > Lake | place: USA: Georgia | collected 2015-03-15
ATCGTTGGACAAAATATAAAGCTGATCGATAAGGAAAGGTTAACAGAAAAAAACATTGGTATTAATTTACGCGGTTCTTTCGGTTCTAGAATTGGGTATTTATTTTATTTTAACGATATCAGCTATTATGGGAATGGCGTTAAAAAGATTGACCCATTTAGTTCAGATAAGAAGTATGTCAATATTGGCGATACCAGCAATCATCAAAGTAAGAACTACAACGATCTAAGATTTGGTATAAGTTATACTTTTAAAAAGGGAAATATAGCAGTTGGACAAGATCGCTTTAGCTGGGGATATGGAACAAACAATCAAATTGTATTGTCACAAAATGCACCTTCCTATCCTTATATCAAATTGCAGGTACAACCTTTTAAGTGGTTAAGATTTGATTATATGCATGCTTGGCTTCAGTCAAATGTTATCGATAGTGCTCGATCCTTCTCATTTGACAATACCACCTTTGGAGGGAAGCGTCAGTATTATATTCCTAAATTTTATGCCTTTCATTCAATCACCTATCTCCCTAAAAATGGAATAGAAATTAGCATCGGTGAATCAATAGTATATGATAGCCGTCTGAATTTAGGCTACTTAATTCCGATTTCTTATTTCAAAAGCTTTGATAATACAAGCAACAATCAGAATTTATTGGCAGGTGCCAATGGACAAATATTTGCAGGATTTTCAATTCGTAGATTATTACCCAAAACTCAATTCTATGGTCAAGTATTTATTGATGAAATCCGTTTAACAAAAGCATTTTCTGGCAACAATAGAAACCAATTGGGCTATCAACTGGGGCTTAAAAAGGCGGGATTATTTGGAAATGCTCGCTTCATTTCGGGCATAGAATACACTAGAAATCGTCCTTTTATTTATGCTAATTTAAATCCTGCCCAAAACTTCACCCATCATGGTCAAATTTTAGGTGATTGGATGGGTAATAATGCCGATAGAGTGTTATTGTTTTCAAAGTATACGCCTATCAAAAAATTATATACCAGCCTTAGTGTAGAATATATTCGTAAAGGTTCAGCCGGATCCGCCGACGATCAATACTTGGCCAATCCTCAGCCTCCTTTTATGTTTGGCCAACTCTTTAAGCAAAAATTAGTTACCTTTGAAATGAATTATTACCTATTACAAAATATTAATATTCGTATTCTAGCTAATTGGTTAACTAGAGATAGTCAAATAAATCAATCTACCCTTCATCTTACCTCCGAATCGCTGGGTGTATGGATTGGGTTATAAACAGTTATCATTCTTATGAAACAATTTTTTACTACATTATTTAGTTGTTTTGTAGTTCTATTTTTATCTGCTCAAAGCAGTAAGGTTTTAAAAACTGGAGGAAATCTTCAGAGCCAGCTTTCAAGTGCCTATAGCCAGGCAAAGCAAATGGGTCTCTCCGATAAGGAGATTAGCAACCAGCTAATCAAGAGAGGATTTTCAGCAAAAATGATTGAAGAATCCAAAAAAATGTTCCAAAACAAAGGGGCTTTCTCTGCGGCAAGTGCTATGATGCCATCCATGGATACTTCGGCTGATAATCAGCTTTTAAAAAGAGACACCAACTGGGTATTTAAAACTCCTTTGCCAAAAACGGTTTCGCCTTATTTTGGTTATAGCTTTTTCTCCAATGCATTTTTTGATTATTCACCCAATACAAATGTGGCAACACCTGATCAATATATTGTTGGGCCTGGCGATGAATTGATCATCAATGTTACTGGTTTAAATACAAAAACATTTTCTGGATATATCAATGCAGAAGGCCAATTCACTTTACCTTATGTAGGAGTGGTTCAACTAAGCGGCCTAACGATTCAGGCTGTCCGAAAATTAGTGACCGATAAATTGGCTGCTATCTATCCTGGCCTAAAAACAAAGGCAACTTCTCTTTATTTAAATTTAGGCGAATTGAGAAGTATTCAGGTAACCGTTTCTGGGGAAGCTTCTCATCCTGGTGGTTATGTAGTTTCTTCCCTCACCAATTTTTTTAATTTATTGTATATATCAGGCGGACCTTCAGACAAAGGTTCTCTTCGTAAAATTCAGCTCATTCGAAATAATAAAGTGATTGAGGAAATTGATTTGTACCAATACCTTTCAGATGGTCTTGTTATGAAGAATATAAGACTTGAAGATCAAGATATCATTCATTACAGCATTTATCAACAAAGGGTAACCCTTAAAGGAGAGGTAAAAAACCCCTATATTTTTGAACTAAAGGAGAATGAAACGATTTCGAATTTACTTAAATATGCGGGTGGGTTTTCTGAAAAGGCCTATGGGCAAACTATTACAGTTACTACCAACGGAGATAATTTCTTACTTGTAAAAAATATTATTGACAAAGAGTTTTCAAAATACATTCTTCGCAGTGGTGATATTGTAAGTGTAGGTGCCATCGACCAACGCTTTGAAAATAGGGTAACCATCCAAGGGGAAATCAATAGACCTGGTCCCTATGGCTTACTTAAAGAAGAAGGCTTAAAGTCATTGATAGCAAGGGCTGGCGGCATTAAAGAAGATGCGTTTGTTAACAGGGGTTATATCCAACGTAAGATGCCAGGATTGAATACACAAATGATCCCTTTTGATCTGAATCAAATCATTACTGGTTTGCAAGAAGATATTTTATTGGTAAAAAATGATTCGGTTGTAATTTATCAGGCCTCTGATTTTATTTCCAATAGCGTGGTTACAGTAAACGGAGGAGTAAAAAATCCAGGTTCTTATACCTTTCAAAAAGGAATGAAAGCAGAGGATTTAATTGCATTGGCTGGAGGGTTTACAGTAGATGCCGCCTATCATAAAATTGAACTTTCCAGAATGGAAAAAAACACTTCAGACGATTTGGCTAACCAGGTATTACAAATAAAAAAAATAAACATAGATTCTAGTCTAATTAGCTCCAAAAATTCTGTTCGCCTAGAAGCTTTTGATGATATTTTTGTACCCCGACTTTTAAATTATAGATTGATTGGAAATGTCAAGATAAGAGGCGAAATTTTATATCAAGGAGATTACAGTTTAGAAAAAAGAGATGAAACAGTTTTAGAAATTGTAAAAAGAGCTGGCGGAATAACACCCTTTGCTTCCATCAATGATCTACAAATATATAGAGCCGGATTAAGGGTAGGCACCAATGTTTTTGGTATTGCTAGTGAGAACAAAAAAAACAACTCCTTTTTCCTTCTACCAGGGGATAGTATATTTATACCAAGAAAAAGTAATTTTGTTACAGTAAGTGGGGAGGTTTTCAATGAGCAATTGGTGGAATATAAAAATAGTAGGTTATCGAGTTATATTTCAGCGGTAGGAGGTGTAAGAAATAGTGGGAACTTAAAAAAAGTGTATGTTCAATATCCCAATGGAATGTTTAAGAAAATGAAACACTTTTTATTTTTTAGATCTTATCCAAAAATTATCGCTGGAAGTAAAATAATTGTACCTGAAAAAACTTTGCTAGATACAAGAAGAGTAGGGGTAGGGGAAATTTCGGGTGCTGCTACTTTAGCCGCCACATTACTCACTTCCATGATAGCAGTTTACTCTGTTTTAAAACGTTAGAATACTAGATGAAAGCCAATTCAAATAAACGTCTTTCTTTCATTAAAGAATATTTTTATTTCCTGCTTTTAAAAAAGCGATGGATTATTCTTTCCGCAATGGTTGGTATGTTGTTAGGATTAAGTTATGTGTTACTTAAACCAATTAATTACACTGCCAGGTCTAGTTTTGTAGTAGAAGATAGCAAATCAATCGGCGGTTCTGGCATACTAGGCGCCTTGTCTGGACAGTTTAGTTCAGAAATTATGAGTGCATTGGGCGGTGGAAGTAATTTGTTGAGCGGAGAAAATATTTTAGAATTATCTAAAAGTAGATCCCTTTTAAGAAAAACTTTTCTCACTTCTTATGATGGAACCAACAAATCGTTGGCAGATGTGTATGCTGAAAAATTGAAGTTGAAGAAAAAATGGAAAAAAAGTAAAAAAGTGGGATTGGATATTCAATTTGATACGGGCTATAAAAAGTTTAGTCGAATTCAGGATAGTTTATTAAATACCTTGATTGAAAGAGTAATTAATAAGGATTTAAGTATATACAAGCCGGATAGAAGGTTAAGCTTATTTGAATTAAATATCACGATGAGAGATGAACAATTGGCATCAGAATTTTGTCAACGGCTTTTATCTACCATTTCTGAATTTTATATAAATACCAAAACAAAAAGACTAAGAGGAAATATTAGTCGCTTACAATTTTTGGCAGATAGCTTGCAAAAAAATTCTAATAGTAGTATTAAAAATTCCGCACAATCTAACCTAAGTTTAACAGACATCAGTCCACAGTATATTCAGGAAAATATACAAAATACGATTGATTCACGTGAGGAGATTTTATCTACTACCATCTACACAGAAGTGATAAAGAACCTAGAAATAACCAAGCTATCACTTTTACAAGAAACTCCTACGATACAACTTATCGATAATCCTGATACACCCTTGGAGGACAATAAAAGCGAATGGTATGAAGGTTTATTGGGTGGCTTCGGTGCAGGTTTCTTGTTGAGTATTGTAGTGCTGATTTTTTTATACGAACCAGCTATCCATTCAAAATCAGAACCGGTATTGCAATAGTAAGCGAGCACCTTCATTGAATTGATCATTTCCGATATTCAAAAATCCAACGGCCGTATACCGTTCCCACTCCCAATTGTAATTAAGGTCTCTTTGTCGAGTATACTCTGCAGCGAGGGTTATATTTCTCCAGTTGACTGATCCATAAACTGTTCCTGAAACGGTTGCCCAATATTGATTGAAATGATCAGTAGCATAATAGGATTTGTAATGATACAGGTCAAGATTATGAATAACTCTATTGAATCGAAAGCCAGCTTTATTCAACCCTTTCATCCATTGTACATATACAGTTTGGCTATTGCTACCAGGTCCGATACCTGTTGCTATTACTTTTCCTCGGTTGGTAAATCCTTGTCGAACATGCTCATCTAAGTACCAACTTTTTGGAGGTACTTGCAACTGCTCTTTTGAAGGCAGACTTAGATTAGTAAACTCTCCTCCCCATTGTATTAGCTGATTTCTTTTACTTCCAAGTGGATAGCCTTTTTTAAATCCTGCTGTAAAGCCTCTTCCATAGGAGCTCTTTTCAAATAAATTCCAAATATGCAATGATTGGTCACTTCTGCCATATTCGTAGTAGATCTCTGCATTTGCTTTGGGCATCAGGTACCTGAAAAACCATGATCCCATCGAGGCTTTTTTTCCTTTGATTTCTGAAGATGTGACTTTGTCTCCAATAAAACCCTCTAGTGGTAAAAGGTCAAAAATATTAGTTACCTCATCTGAATACATCATTGATAATTTGGCCAATCCTATATATAAACCAGGCACCCACTTAGGCTGATAAGTATAAACCATACCTGTAATATAGCGTTGATGTATTTTTTTGGGTTGGTATAAAAAATAAGGAGGTTCTGAGCCTACTCGATTGGTTTCTCTTGGAAATATACCGCCCTCGTTTTTTAAAATACCTGCTATTGCTTCTCCTTCAAAAGTGCCTATCTTGGTAACAATGGGTTGATTGGTAGCCAGTGTACCATGTAAAAATCCAGCAGCATTGCTACCTAAAATTAATGGGTTAAAGCTAGCTGGCCCCCACCATTTGTTTTCTGTAGAAATACCCGCTGTGTATTTTCCTAATTTAACCTTCAGGTAAGATTGCCCAGCATAAAATTTCTTTAATGGATTATCTCCAAACTTTTCAGGCGCATCTATATGATTGAGAAAGTGATAGAAAGAAGTCCAATCTCTATTGTAAGTAGGATAAACTGGAAAAGGTTTGTTTTCGGCATATTGGTATTCTGGTGAAAGATTGATTTCCACCTTATTTTTCCACTTAAGCCTAAGTCCCATAGATATAAGTTGTTGTTTTCCAACATTGGATATTAAGGGACCTTGATTTATTCCAGAAGGAATGGTAGAATTACTAGTGGTTACAATAGAAATAGCAGCTGGCAGAATAGTTATATTTTTTTTACTTACTAGACTTGATATATTATTTAGCGAATCTATGGTAGCATAAGCAAGTTGGTTTGGATTGATACAAAAAGAGCGATTGATTTGCAAATTGTTTTCCCTTAAAACACCCGGTCCTTGATAGGAATAGAAGGTTTGGGCACTTAACTGAACGCTAAGTCCAACAATGAACATGATCGATATGGTAAAGCTGAGATTTTTCAATTGGTAATTAGTATAAAAAATATTGAAGTTTTAAAAGAAATTGAACGTTCAAAGCGTTTTGTTGAGTCCATTGAAAACCTCTCCTATTTACTACGTCAATGCCCCCGCCCAATAAATATTTTTTGAAACTTTGCTGATGGGATATGGCAAATGACCAATCGGTCCATTGAGTTCCATGAAAGCGAGGGTCATGCTGATATCGCTCAATTCTTACACTCTGCCTTTTTGATTTATTACTAAAGGTTAACCGAGCAGAAACTGTATTGTCTCCCGGACCAATACCTCCTCCTATTATTTGATTTTGATTCGTATACCCCTCTAATACTTGACTATGAACATACCAATTGCCTGCAGGCCTTGCTATATCACTATTGGTAGGTTCTAGCTGGGTGGCTTCCATCTCAAGGGTAAATCTTTTTATTGAATCGAGTATAATTACTTTTCTTAATCCAACTAAATATGCCGCAGCATGGTCTGGATTTAATGTAAGGTCTCTTATATTGTATTTATGATCATTCCATCCAAATTCTCCATAAATTTCGGTGTTGTATTGCTGAAATAAGTAGCGTGCAAATAAATTTATTAGTTGATCACGATTGCGAGCATCTTCTTCTAGTCCATTATTAGCCCCAGTATTTGATTTGAAAATGGATGAAAAAACTGGAATATATTTTTGCATAAAATTCCCTTCCCTACTCATATCGTTGAGGTAGTATTGAAACATCCTATTGATGCCTACTGAAAATCCTTTCAAAAATTTGGGCTGATAGGCTAAATTGAATCCATTAAAATAGCGTTTTTCATTTGCAAAGTTTGGATACAATGAATTGGGATCTTTATTCTCAAACGGCAAATTAGCTATACTATTCAGCTCGCCTCCAATTACTTGAAATTCAAAATGCCCAATCGGAGTTTTCCAAGGTTTATTGGTGTGAAAACTAATGTGCGGAAAACCAGGCGCATTGTTACTCATCATAAGTGAATTAAAAACTCCAGGCCCCCACCATAAATTTTCAGTTGACAACGAAACACTCAGGGGGGTAGGACCTAATTTTAATCTAATGGCAGACTGCCCCAAAGAAAGTTGTTGGTAGCTTTTAGTTGTATTCGAACCACCGCTTAACAAAAAATAACTAGGAATAAATTGAATGGTCAGCCACTTGGAATTGACAGTGGCACCCGCTTTAAAGACTTGCTGAAAACCTTTCGACAATAACATTTCTTCATTGTTTCTACCCCAAGCCGAATGTGTATCAAATTGTTGTTGAATGGTAATTGGGAAAGTAATCAATTCAATTGATTTGCTTTTATTAAAAAAATTACTTTGATGTTGCTGTAAAAGTGGATCTTTAAAATAGGCAGCAGTATCAACTGTATTAAGCAGTACAGGCCTTACTGTAAAGGAATACTCTTTTTTTAAATTTCCTATAAGCTGCTGATCACGAAGTGAAAATTCATCTAAGGTACCCACCAAAACTGAAGTTTGTGTTCGCCCACAATAGGACAAAATTAAAAGACCATGCAGTAAAAAAAATAATTTAATACGCATGTTTGTCCGCTTTGAAAACATTAAGAATGGTTTGGAGTACTATTTGAATGTCGAGCCAAAAATTCCATTGATGAACATAGTATAGATCATAATTTACTCGAGTTTGCATATGCTCAATATCAGGCGTTTCTCCTCTGGCCCCATTTACTTGTGCCCAACCAGTCAATCCTGGCTTAACTTGATGACGAAGTAAATAGCTTTCAATTTTTTCACTGTACTCTAAGTTTTGCGGTGTTACATGCGGTCTTGGGCCTACCACCGACATATTATCAATCAGTACATTCCAGAATTGAGGCGTTTCATCAATGCTAAGACTACGAAGCCATTTCCCAAGTGAAGTTACCCGCGGATCATTTTTGGTGGCTTGTACAAATTCATTTTCCCCGGCCTTTTGATGATTCATCGTTCTGAATTTATAACAATTCATTTTCTTGTTATTGATACCCCATCTCTCTTGTTTAAAAAATACGGGCCCCTTGGAATTTAATTTAATCAATATTGCCAACAAGGGGAATAACCAAGATCCAATGAGTAATAAAAACAAGGAACTGAAAATAATATCAAAAGCTCTTTTTAAAAATTTATTTTCAGATTTATCTAAGGGCAATGCTCTTAAGTTAATGACAGGAATCAAACCAATCTGATTGATCTCAAAAGAAGTGGAAGTAAATTGATAATAATTAGGCACAATGAAAGTCTTGATACCATGATTGTCACAGGTTTCTAAGAAATAGCGAATCAGTGACTCACTCAGAGAAGGCAAGGCAACAATTACTTTTTCGATTTTATATTTTTTTAAAACCTCCGCAAGTTCATCTGGATGTCCTAAATAATTTACATCAGCTAATTTTCTATCCTCTTCACTTAAATATCCGATACAATTGTATCCGTAAAAAAAATTCGCCTTAATCGTTTGGCTAAGCTTAAGTGTACTTTCGGCAGACCCAACAATCAATAATTTTTGCAACATTGAACTGTCATGCAAGTAATCGTAATGAATTTTTTTTCTGATTGCGTACTTAACTAAAAGCTGAACAAAGCCAAAAAGAATTTGAAAACAAACTAAAAACTTGATCGGAAGATATATTTTTTTGTTATAAATGAAAAGGAATGCAGCTATTAAGATGAACTGGATAACCAAGGTATTCAAAACGATAACAATCTCTTCCACATATTTATTAGAAATCCTATCCTTATATAATTTTGTATTGGATGCAGCAATGAACCAACTTATTAGCAATATAAAAACTAATAACACAGGATTGCTGATGGAAATTTGTAAAAAATTTACAGGGATAAGACCAATGATTTCAAGAGCAGCCAATATAGTAATGGCATCAATAATTCTTCGTTTTTCGTGAAGGCGGAGAATAATGTTTTTGCTCATTAATGGGTAGATTACAGAAAGATGCTAAAATAAACAATTTATTTCAACGGAACTTTATCTAGTCTCAATTTCTGTAAATATGGCTATGATTTGTTTAGCTGCATTTGACCAACTATAACTCGCTAAAATGGGTAGCTGATTTTCCTTTATTTGATTCCTTTCTTTTTCATTCAACATAAGTAAAGACATTTGGCGAGCAATATCGTCTACATCATATGGGTCAAAATAAATAGCCCCATCTTTACAAATCTCAGGCAAACAGGTATTATTGGCTGCAATAACGGGTAATTGAAAGGCCATTGCTTCTAATGCCGGCAAACCAAAACCTTCATTGTAGGAGGGTAATACATAGGCAAGGGAATTTTGGTAGAGAGTACTTAAGTCCTCATCACTTACAAATCCAGTCAATAGCACATCATCGGCCAATCCTTTATTACAGATAGACTTTTTAATGGCAGCGCTGTCGTCACTAAAAACAGATCCTCCTGCTTGTCCGGCAAGTATTAAAAAAACGGGCTGTTGGGGATTCGCTTGCTTTACTTTTTCAAACGCTTCAATTAAGCGAACTAAGTTTTTATGTTTGTTAAAAGCGCCTACATGTAAAAAATAAGGATGCCCATTTAATCCTTTAATTAATTCACTTTCTTTTCCTGCATTTTTTTCAACTAAATTTTTTCCTGCTTCATATACTACACTGAAACGCTCATTGGGCAATTGAAGATATTTAGAAATGGTACTGAGTGAATAATTAGAGGGCACAATAATTCTACTTGATTTTTTTGCTCCTCTTACAGCAATGAGGTGAAATAGCCGTAACCAAATTTTGTTATAATGAGCGGGGTATTCCCAAAAAAATGCATCATGAAATACGACCACTGTTTTAAATCCAAACCTAACTATCGGGAGAAAATAATCGGTGCAAAAAACAATATCACATCCATTGAAAAGGGCCTTTACTGGCAAAATAATTTGTTTCCAAGTAAAGTAGAAAAGATGCTCTAAAAATTTATGAAAATAGGACCTCCCTTTTAGCATAGGTAAGGGGTCGTGTAAAAAAACAAATCGAATGGACGAAGATGGATACTGTTTAAATTGTTCTACTAATTCATGTAAATAAGTCTTGGTACCAGTGGAAGCTTTTAGTAAATCCCTGCAGTCGATTCCAATGGTAAGTACTTTTTTCATTTTTAGTTAGGCCTTCATTGATTCTACTTCCTCTACGATGGAAGCTTCAAATTGGCTGATTGAATAAAGGAGTTTAAATCTTTGGTTGCCAGCTTTACCCATTTCATTTCGTAAACTTTCATTTTCAGCCAGTGTCAAAATATAGTTAGCCACCGAACGGGGTTCTTGTAAAGGTACTAAATAGCCAGTAAGCTCATGCACTACCGATTCGCAAGCGCCTCCCTGTCTAGTTGCCACCACAGGTTTTTGAGCAGCCATTGCCTCTAAAATAACGGTTGGAAATGGATCTGGCTTGGTGGAGGGGAGTACAAAGATATCTAGCGACTTCATGATCGAAGCTATATCAGTCCTATACCCTAGGTCTGTGATGATGTCTTCAACCCCTAATATTTTTTTTTGTTCTGACAGTTGATCATACAAATATTCATAGCCAGGATAAGCATCGCCCGCCATCACAAAATGACATTGATGAGGTTTTGCATTGATGGCAGCAGCTATTTCTATAAAATAAGATTGCCCTTTAAAAAGATTAACACGACCAATCATGCCCACCAATGTTTTATTAGAAGGCAGGTTCAAAGACTTTCTTAGGTCGAATGAATGATCAACAATTTCAAGATCATCAATTCCATTGTGAAGCAGTACTAATTTACTTTTATCAATTGTGGTAATCCAGTTTTCGTATACCGCTGCTGATACAACAATCACTTTATCACTAGACCAATTAATCAACCATCCAAAAAAACGCTGCTCCTTACTTTTTACTGGCAGTATTTCGTGCAGGTGCCAAAGGTTTTTAATGCCTAATAATTTAGCTGCAATACCTCCAATAATGACAGGAGTAGTATTGGTATAAATTAAATCAATCTTTTGTTCTTTGCAGATTTTCTTAATAGATTGATAAGCCTTGATCAAAACTTTAATTCTATTCATCAATCCCCTTACCGACAAATATTTTCTCCTTAAAACTCCGAGCCTAATAATTTTTGTTGGTATACCAATTGTTTTGAATTCATCTTCTAGTGGACCAGTTTCTGAAAGTAAAATGATTGGCTGATGCCCCCTTTTTTTTAATGCTATTGCTGTCTGCTTCAAAATTTTTGAAGATCCATAAAGATCAGATGAAACATTCAACATTAAAATATTCATGCCTTTGAATTTTCATTTGGTATGGGTAGGGACTTATTATTGGGCAAGCTCATTTCTCTAATCCAGCTAGTAGTTGCTTTGATATGCCCATGGCTAGAGGCGCCAAATAAGATCGATTCAATTTCAGCAAAACTACTTACATAGGCTACTGCTTCTTTGGCTGGAATAAACCCACCTCCAAAAATTTGCATGGCAATCACTCTGCATTTTTTTGCGGCCAATACTTCTTCATATGCTTTCACACCACCAGACATTCGAAAACCTTCTTTGTTAAATGAGGTGCATATAATCGGCTGCTCAATTCCAAGACCATCTAAGGTCTTAGAGAGCAAAGGCAAGTTCATGGTAATAAAACCTGCCTCAGCATTGTATTTTTTTTTAACATACTGATGAAATGCAGCTAAAACTTCTCCTGCCTGCAGTCCGAGTAACATGTCAGTTACTACATTTTGTAAGAAAATAATGGGGGTAGATACTCCTTCAAACATTTTCATCTCCGCATCTACTAATACCTCCATTAGTTTTAAATAATCTTTTGATAAAAATGCCCAGCCACCTTTGAGCATTGTGCCCACCATATTTCCCGGCAAGTATGATTTAACAGCTCCTACCATTCCTAATTCTGTCACCGCATTGGCATATTTATGTGCATAGGGCATACAGGGAAAAATTTTAAAATCTGCATACTTCTCTGGATTCGATTTTACATGCGAGCAAATATTTCCAATTCGTGCATAAGTAGTACACATAAAAGTATTGACACCTTCTTGAATAGCTAGATCTAATACTTCTATGATAGCTTCGTCATTTTTAAAGTGTACGAGTTGTTGTCTCGACTTTTCATCCGAAATGTGATTGACTCCAAAAAATTGATTGTCTCCAAAAAGTATTCTGTCCATAATCTGCTATTTCGATGACTGTATTAATTGAATAGCACGGTCAGTATGCGCTGCTTGCTCAAATGTATTGATTGTATTGGGCACTTTTTTTAGCGCAGCCTTAATAAAATAATCCAGCTGGGCTGAATATTCTTCCCCTCTTAAATAAAAATCTACTGGTTCTTGAAGCGCCCCAACGGTCTTGATGTTCCACCCCTTTGAATACCCTTCCATTTCAGTTGAATTTTTTAGAAAAACCTTAAGCTCAGTGGCATCACAAATTATTTTCCCATTTGAACCATTAATGGTTATTCGAGTAGTCATTTTTCGATAGGTTTCATCACTCCAATTTAC
>Ga0214919_10009180_pt1 | contig 12780 bp, 10 predicted proteins | sample LL1503_MetaG_FD_177994 | JGI IMG/M metagenome (GOLD analysis project Ga0214919, IMG submission 177994) | Freshwater microbial communities from Lake Lanier, Atlanta, Georgia, United States - LL-1503 | ecosystem: Environmental > Aquatic > Freshwater > Lake | place: USA: Georgia | collected...
TGGCCCAACCATAGGAATATCCCCACCAATAAAAGTATTTAAAAAAGATGTTGGAATAGGTAATCCCTTTAGTGTCGCTAAGTTTTTTGCAAAAATTTCATCCTCTTTATTTGGTACAATCTCTGATATGAGTGGGAGTTCTAAATAGTTATAACCTGCCGCAACTAAAGCGTTTACCTGTTTCTTATCCATGCCACCCACAAGTGATTTAGCAAAAGAATCGACTGAGGGAACTTGTCCGAAAGTAGAAATGGCAGGTAGTGCAGCTATAAGAGAAAGAAAGGTACGACGATCCATGTCAATGAGACTAATAAGAGCCAGTGCCTCAGTCAAATTTTAAAGTCTTACAACCTTGCTCTCAGTGTCCCACGGGTAACACCCAACTGATTTAATACTCTTAAATCATTCCACAGCTCGGTACCAGTAATCTTTCCGTCGAGCAGTGACTGATATTTTTCAAGCGTCTGGGTGACTGTCGCAGCATCTTCATCAACAAATTCAATACGGAAACGTCTCACCCCGAGGGCCAATAAATCGCCCATGTATTCAGCACCCGTTTGTGCTCTTGAATTATAAAGCGTGTTCCGGCAGCCAGCGTCGGCTTTCAAAATATGTTCCGCCCCGACTCGATCACGCAATTTCACTCGGTGTTTTTCACACGGACGACCGCAATCGTGGTAGTCTTTACCCTTAGACATAAAAGTACAAAATACGCAGTGCTCCATATGGAACATCGGCATATGTTGGTGAAGGGTGACTTCAAACCATTCAGCCGGAGCTGATTTAATAAGTGCCGTTAGTTGATTCACATCTAGATCGTACGATGCGGTGACTCCCTCGAGTCCATGATTTCGGACCAACCACTCGGCCGTAAGTCCATTGGCGACATTGAGTGAAAAATCTCCGCGGCGACGATGGCCCGCAAAGGCTTTTAAATTATCATGATTACGCACCAAATAGCCATCGGCGTTGGAGGATAATACAATTTCAGTGAGACGGTCCTCACCTTCCTTGTGTATACGTGGACCCATCGCCCAGAACTCGCATTTTCTTCCAGATTCTTTTTCAAATTCACGCACTCTGGCCACTGACGCACGGAATTTTTTCGGATCTTCAAATTCAGCGTAAATCACACGTGCACCCCATTGTAAAGCAGGCTCAAGTTGCTCAGGCTCACGAATAACGGTGATAAGTTCGGCACGAGCACTGGATTTATCAGAACCCTTTTCGACCGAATAGGCTTCCTCGCTAAAAGTATTTAATTTCCATTTAGGCGGTTGTTCACGGAGTTCCGTTAAGCGCTCAATTAAATCACGACGGAGGCGATTAATTTCACTCATCGGTACAATCAACGAGCCCTCTAAATCTAATTTTAATTCAGTAAGCTCATAACCTGTCTCACCCAAACGATTTAATTGCTCATTGAGTAACGCTTCACCTAGAGGACGCTTTTCAGCTGCGACGCACGGCATCGAAGAATCGGCTGAAACAACGTGGCCTTCGCCATCATTAAATTCGATACGTAAAGGCTGATTCAATCGACCAATGACTTTAACTGAAATAGGTCTACGATAATTAGGGCGCTCACGGTCCCAGGAATCATGTAATCGTTTATCCAACTCTTGATCTTTAGTTTTCCAGAGCAGTGCACCCGGTGCGACTAATGACCAGTCCACATCTTCACGACCGAATCTAACAAAAGTTAAATCACCGCGTGCAGGCTCTAAACCATGAACGAAGCCACCCTGCTCGCGTTCAGCTGGTTTACCTTGGTCAAAGACCACACCATCACCTGGTTTAAGCGGACCTTGTAATTTTAAAGTGACACCGTTGGTCGATACATCCACCACTTCGCCTAAATAGGCTCCACGTTTTTTTCCGAAACGTGCGTGCACTAAATGTTGGTTATCAATTCCGCGAAGCCAGCCGCTATAAAGTCCGCGGGAGAAAGTCATCTGCATCGCATACTCCTCTTCAGTATTAATGCGATGTGCGGCTTGATCAGCATTTTGTCCCGATTGTAAAGCTGCCCAAGCTGCATCCACTGCGCGACGGTAAGCACGTGTGATTGCTGCCACGTATTCGGGCGATTTGAGACGCCCCTCAATTTTTAAGGATTTGATACCGGCACGAATTAAATCAGGCACTACTTCAATGCCGGCGAGATCCTGTGGTGAGAGTAAGTATGCGCGATCGCCCAGGTCTTTGACTACCCCATCGACGACTAGTTCGTAAGGCAAGCGACAGGCCTGAGCACATTCACCGCGATTCGCGGAACGACCGCCGAGAGATTCACTCGTAAGACATTGACCTGAATACGCTACGCAAAGTGCACCATGCACAAAAACTTCTAAATCTAACGGAGTATTTTTTGCCGATAATTCCGTCTGCATTTTTTGCATTTCAGGAATTGAAACTTCACGACCCAAAACTGCGAGGGATGCACCTAAGTCTTTGGCATATTGCACGCCCTCCGCACTGGTCACCGTCATCTGGGTCGATGCGTGAATAGGAAAGTCGGGTGATATTTTTCTTATCAGACGACAAATACCAGCATCTTGCACAATCGCAGCGTCTACGCCTGAGGCAATAATCGTGCGGAGCATCCGTGAAGCCTCAGCGAGTTCTTCAGGAAAAATAAGTGTATTAAAAGTAACATACCCTTTTACGCCTCGACCGTGCAGGTAGGTCATGAGGGCGGGTAAATCGGCTTCTTCAAAATTATGAGCGCGAACGCGGGCATTGAATCGGCCGACGCCGAAAAATATAGCGTCTGCTCCATTTTCCACCGCAGCTTTTGCACAATTCCACTCCCCCGCCGGAGCAAGAACCTCGGGTTTTCTTAATTGTTTTATAGGCGGGACGGACGACACACCTAGAGAAAGGCATACTCTAGGGAATCTGCAAAGACGAATTAGCATGGAGCCACGCATACAGGGTTGCCCCCAACCCCTAAGACCATTTGATGGGCTTATGGCTGATAAATTCGACGAAATCTTCAAAATGCAATCTGACCTCAACAAGCGTATTGGGGTAATCACGGAAGGCATGACCGAGGAAGAAAAAATCAAATGGACGCTGAACTACCTCCGCGCCATGCAGCAAGAGATGGCCGAGTTGACTGACTCGGTACCTTGGAAGTGGTGGGCTAAGTATCAGAAGTTCGACGAACAAAATGCCCGCGTCGAGGTAATCGACCTCTTTCACTTTCTCATTTCGATCGCCCAAGTCTTAGGAATGTCAGCCGAAGATGTTTATCAAGCTTACTTAAAAAAGAATGCTGTAAATCATCAGCGCCAAGATTCTGGTTACGTCAAAAAAGACGAAAACGATTCACGCCATATTTAATTTATAAATTACCCCATGTCCCCACGATCTCTTGTCCGTCGAGGCTTCACCCTCATCGAAATTTTGCTAGTCATCGCCGTCATCGGCATTCTTAGCACGCTCATGTTTAGCCTCTTTAAAGCGGCTAGAAATGGCAATAATAAGGCCAAAGCCCGAGGAGAAATCCAAGGTCTTGGCATGGCTTGTGAAGTGTATCGTAAAACTTATGGCGACTATCCGTGCGGTTCAACTTCAGCAAAGACCAACGGTGCACAATTCCGCAAAGACTTCTTCGACCAACTCGTCGGTCGTAAAAGAATTTACACCGCGAATTTATCATCCGGTGGAAACGCATTACAATTACTCAATTACACCGACACAAAATTACCTGGTGGAAGTAATCGGAAAATGAAACCCTTCTTGAGTGATGGCGTAGTAACATCGAACGACGATAAATCTCTAGGGCTAGATGATTGGACTAAAGCCTATGAATTCCGTGATCCTTGGGGCAATGCTTACGATTATCGTTATCGTGTTCTACCTGGAGACTCTACCCCTGTACAGGACTTAACCACAGGTGCTTATAATACTACCTATGGAGCATGGAAATACCCTGGTTTTCTTGTTGTTTCGTGTGGTGCTAATTTCCTTGAGCCAACTACAGAAGCCACGCCGAATGATATAGAATACTGGGACACCGGTATGTCCACGTCCGGTACCATCACGACTACTTACTTTAACGACGACACCAACAGCCCACCTTCATTCCAGCGCGCAGATAATATTGTTAATTGGACGAACAACTAAGCGGAAGTTTGTGTAGGCTTGATAGCTATCGCGAGTAAGGCGGATAAAAGCCAAGCGATACCCAGAGTGGCGAGTGTGTGCGAAAGCATATGCTCGCCACGTGCTATCTGATACAGGCCCATAACACCGCCCAAACCTAAGCCGATCCAAAGTCCAAGCTTACGGTAAGGTTGATTAAACCAAGCCCAGTAGAGACTGATCAAAGCCAGACCACCACTGGCGTGCCCAGCAGGAAATGCGTGACAGGGATACCCCGCTGGCTTGCTTTGAAATAATAATAAATGCGGAAATGCCCCGCCATAATTGGTCAATTCCAATGGGGTCGCCATGTTCGTTATAGCACGGAGTTGAGTTGAGGTCACCGAGACCACAGCCATCGATACAAAAACATAAATGGCCTGACGGCGATTCATCCAACGTGGAGCAAACTTAGGTAATAAAATAATTACTAATAAATAGACTGCGAATAAAATGATGAGAGCCTTGGGTCCATCATAGGCAAGAATCTTGCCCAAGAAATGATCATGAGGAATCAGCCAATTTTTTCCATTCCAGAAAAAAGACTGAAACCAGAAATCTACTTTTTCACCTGGGGCAAAAGGGAAACCAAAAAAAACAGTCACTCCGGCTAAAAATAATACCGGAGCGATGAGTCGTTTAAAACTAGTGGGCTGGGTTGAGTAATCCGCCATGATTAAAGAGTTCATCGGTGCCCTGATAATAGCGCAAGGCTTCATCGGTAGCGGCCGAATCCATTTTGTCTTTCTCAATGACTTTCAAACTACCCGTACCTAAATCTGCCCAGTATTGTTGAACCTGGCGCACAGGCTTGAGTACCGTCAAAAGGCCATTGGGACGAAGTACGGCCACTTTTTGATAGTTACTGATGAAGGCACGTGGCTGGTAATTAGGCTTCATCACATCGGTGCCCACAAAGCGCGACGTGTAAGAAATATTCATTAATCCTAAGAGTGTCGGAACCGTATCAATCTGACTCATCATCGGCTCAAACACCTGAGGCTTAACCAATCCTGGGGCCCAAATGAAAAGTGGGATTTCATATTTTTTAATTTCCAACTCTTGTTTACCCGCAACCGAGGCGCAGTGGTCAGCAACAATTACAAATACAGTATTTTTAAACCAAGGCTTAGATTCAGCTGCTTTGAGAAAAGCACCGATAGCGAAATCGGTGTAAGCCACCCCACCCTCACGATTTTGTAACTTAGGATCAATCTTACCACTCGGCCAAGTATAAGGCCGGTGATTTGATGTGGTCATAACGAAATGATTAAATGGCTTACCCGCGGCGAAAGACTTATCCGCTTCATCGAGCGACCAATTTAAAGCGTCTTCATCACAGGCGCCCCAGGCATTTTCAAAAGTCGTTTTCTTTCCGGCTGCCAACTGACGAGGTAAATCCACCACGCGATAACCGTTGGTAGAGAAGAAATAATTCATATTATCGAAGAAGCCATCACCCCCGTAAATAAAGGCTGAATCGTATCCCTCGTGATTAAGAACCGAACCTAAAGTGGTTAAGTTTTCACAGCCACGACGACGCAAGACGGACTGACCTGGAATAGGCGGAATAGATAGTGTGAGAGCCTCCATGCCCCGCACCGTGCGCGTCCCACCGGCGTAGCAGTGGCGGAACCATAACGACTCCCGAGAAAGGCGATCTAAGTTAGGTGTTAATTTTTGTGAAGCGTAGGGATCAACACCGTAACAACTCAAAAACTCAGCGCTCAAACTTTCGATGGTGATTTGAATCACATTATATTTTTGAGCTGAACCAGACGCTCTGATTTCACGTGTGATGTCTGCTTTTTTACTATCGTTCGTTTCGGAAGTTAAAATTTCACGTAGCGCAGCCGGAGCGTTTTCGCGTGAAGGATAGAAGCGACGCCATTCTAATTGATTGGCCCAAAACGCAGTTAAGAAAGAGTACTCACCATTCTTAGCGATTTCTGTTTCGTAGCTATTCGCGAAACTCGGCTGAATATCACCCATGTGACGCAGGCCAGCGACGACGCGTTCACCAAAGCTCGAATCGGCATCCGAAGACTTCTTTAAATCATGTTTCCCAACAAAATAGCTATAGGTAGGGATAATGAGAACTGGCACAGCCAGTACCAATGGCGTCCACCAACGTGGGGAAGAATCATTAGCCACCCCCTCAGACCATAGCTGTGTGTAACCGCACTTACGCCAGAGGAAATAGAACCCGGCTGCTAGTGAGAACACCGCTAAAAAAATGAGCGGCATATTGTATGACTCGCGAATATTTTTAACCACTTCGCTGGTATAAACTAAATAGTCTACCGCGATAAAGTTGAAGCGAACGGCGAACTCCTGCCAAAAAAGAATTTCGGAGATTTTCCAGAAAGTGAAAAGAAAAACACCAAAACACCAAAGAGGAATTAAAAATAAACGAAAACGCTCCGACTTACAAAAGCTACTGATGAACGCGAAAGGGATGGCAAAAAATCCTGCCATCGCGATATCGAAAATAAATCCGATTAAAAGAGCCGCAAAAGTCGTCCACGACCAAGTGACTTCAGATGCTGAGGCGACGAGAAAACCTAGGCGCAAAACGGTTCCTAGAATAATATAAGTCAAGGCCAGTAACCACGCTCCTCCCTGACGTGATCGGATTTTTTGGAGAAGGAAACTTTGCATTGTTTAGATAGTAAATGATTCACTCCAAAGAGCGAGGGGTAACATCATTTATTTAAGCGGGCGGAACTTCGTCAATGCCTGAACCACCGCCGGGTCGACACCGCCCAATCCGTTTGATTGAGAGCCATGAACCCTTGAAAATACCGTGCGTTTTCAAGGCAATTACGGCGTAGGCGGAGCAACTGGGATGAAATCGACAGCCTGAACCTGGTACTATCGCATGGAGTGCTTTTGAAATAAAGCGTTGATAAAAATAAATCGGCTGAAGAGCCAACCAAACCATGCCGTTGCGAAGTCGATTCATCATTTTATTTCACCGTCGATTTAATCGCGGTGCTGTAAATTTTCACCAAGCTGGCAAAAGATTTTCTGAGTATACTCGGGCGGGCAATTAAAACACATTCCCAACCATCGGGTAAGAGATTGGCGTCGTGACGAAAAAGTTCCCGAGCTAAGCGCTTCGCGCGATTTCGATTCACTGCTAGAGGGATACTTTTCTTGGCTACGACCACGGCAAATCTTGCCTTTGTTTCAGTGGATCGAGCCTGCCCAAGATTCAAAAGAAAAGGCCCGCAGTCGAGCCGCGAGCCATTTTGGCGGAGACGCGAGAAATCGGCCGAAGCACGAATTCGACGCTCCCGCGGGAGACGCATCGAATTAAGATGCGCCGAGGCGCTTACGTCCAATCTTGCGACGATTGGCGAGAACTTTGCGACCACCAGGGGTCTTGGAGCGAGCACGGAAACCGCACTTACGAGCACGGGAAATCTTGGATGGACGGTAGGTGGGTTGCATAAAGTTAGAGGGAATAACCAAAGAGACCCCGCCAAAAGTGTCAAGCCCCACACTTCCCTTCTTGGCAGATAGCTATTTTTAATGAAGATACGGCAATATGAGTCCAGATAAAGCCCCTTTACGCCCACCTCCCGTCAAGGCTTACGAAAATGAGGAATTCTTGTTAAGCCCTCAGGCGCGCACCCTGCGAGTGATGGCCGAGCTCACCGAGCCCTACCATCGCTTCAAGAAATACGGTGTACGCAATACGGTCGTGATGTTTGGTTCCGCACGCACCCTCCCCATCGATCGCGCCCAAAAAGAACTCGAAGACGTAAAGGTGGCTATTACGAAAGGTGAGATCAGTCCTTCTGAAGCGAAGGCGCGACTACGCCTCGCTGAAATTAATTTAAAGAGCGCACCATTCTATGAAGCCTGTCGCGAATTATCTAAAGAGATGACCGAGTGGTCGATGAGCTTACCTGAGTGGCAAAGATTCTTTATTTGTTCCGGTGGCGGACCTGGAATCATGGAAGCTGCAAATCGCGGAGCGAAAGAAGCGCACGGTCGCTCCATCGGCCTAGGCATCGCTTTACCCTTTGAACAAGAGCATAATCCTTACGTTACGCCTGAATTAGATTTAGAATTCCACTACTTCTTCGTGCGTAAATATTGGTTCCTTTATTTAGCTAAAGCGCTCGTAGCATTTCCTGGTGGCTTCGGTACTTTCGATGAACTCTTCGAAATGTTGACGCTGATTCAAACCGGCAAAACTAAAAAATATTTCCCAATCTTACTTTATGGTTCCGATTTTTGGAAACGCGTGACCGACTTCGAAGTCTTCCACGAATGGGGTATGGTCTCTCCTGAAGATCGTGGACTCTATATCTACGTCGACTCGGTTAAAGAAGCTCGCGATCACTTGATTCAAATCATCACCGATAAGTATCTCAAAGAAGACGGCTTATCGTAATCCACGATGTCCTTCAATCTAGTTACAGATATAATCTATCTTCTAATTGGATTGGGCGTCGCGTATGCCTGGTTCAGCGAGTACCGGAAACGCCAAAGCAATCCAGGGCCTGAACTCTTTTGGCCAGGCACCACGCGAGCCCCTATTTCAGGCATCCTAATCACGGTTTCGGGTATTCTTCTGTTCACGATCGCTGAAACCTGCGCCGAAATACATTACCACGTCACTGCCAGCCAGTCTGTCAGCAATTTACATATCCTAGGAGCAACCTTGGGCGCTGCGATTGTTGAAGAAATGGTCTTTCGAGGTTTCGTTGCACCCAGTGATTTAAGAGGCGTTAAACTTTTAGGCCTCATCATCATCGGCTCGCTCATTTTTAGTGTGATTCACGGATTTGATTTTAGCACGGTCCAAGGAAGAATCAGCCTCATCACTACTTTCTTCATTTCCATTTGGTTATACCTCGGACGTTACAATCCACTTAATCCCGAGCGATCCATCCTACCCTGCTTAATTGGACACGTTGTGCGCAACCTTGCAGTCTTCGGAGTTAAATGGTCCCAAGGTTTTGTTGATTCTTACAATTTATGAAATCACCGAAGTCAGTCAGCGACTGGACTCACGGTGTCATCACGCATTCAGCCGAAGCCACTGAACAAGCAGCCCAAGCCTTTGCTCAACTACTTCCTGCCGATACTACCCTTGCACTAGAAGGTGATCTCGGAGTCGGCAAAACCACTTTTGTTCGTGGACTGGTTAAAGGGTTTGGTATCACCGAAGACATCACCAGCCCCTCATTCTCTTTGCTCAATGTTTATAAGGGTAAACGTATGATTTTTCACGTCGACGCGTATCGACTCACCCAAGCTTCAAGCTTCGATGATTTGATGATTTGGGACGCTGCTGTCAGCCCTTGGAATGTGATCGTTGAGTGGCCTGAGAAAGTTGCCGCACGACTCCCTCGTTCCCTGTGGAAACTAAAAGCCACCATCCTCGCGGACGGTGGCCATCAGTTTACGCTTAGCGTAAATTAAACTTACTGCTTACCGAAACGCTTGCGCTCGTTTTCCGTGAGGTAACGTTTACGCATGCGGATGAAGTTAGGAGTCACTTCCACTAATTCATCTGACTCGATATACTCTAAGCAATTTTCGAGAGACATTTGGCGCATCGGTTTAATCTTCGCCATATCGTCCGAACCAGAGGCACGAACGTTGGAAAGCTTCTTGTTAATGACCAAGTTAATTTCGAGGTCATTATCCTTACAGTGTTCGCCGACGACTTGGCCCATATAAATTTCGTCAGTGGGCTTCACGAAGAAGTCACCGCGGTCATAAAGACGGTCGAGTGAGTAAGAGGTCACTTGACCTCCTTCACCGCTGATCATCACACCGGCAGCACGGCGAGGGGCATCGCCCTTCACTGGCTCATAACCCAATAAATTGTGGTACATCACCGCTTCACCACGGGTGGTGGTGAGCATCATGGTACGTAGACCGAACAGTGAACGAGAAGGGATTTTGAATTCCATGTGAATCCAACCGCTGGTACCAGCCTTGGCATCCATCGTACGTAATTCACCACGGCGACTGAGCACGAGCGCCATCACATCACTCTGTGAAGCTTCGGGGCAATCGACTGCCAATGTTTCCACTGGCTCGCATTCTTTGCCGTCGATCTGCTTCATGATTACCTGAGGCTTACCGACAGAAAGTTCATAACCTTCGCGACGCATGGTTTCGATTAAAACACCTAAGTGCATCAAGCCACGACCGGAAACCTGGAAAGCATCGGCACCGGCTTCACGTTCGACGCGAAGCGCCACATTCTTTTCAAGTTCTTTAGTAAGACGCTCACCGACCTGACGGCCTGTGACGAATTTTCCATCGCGACCCGCAAAAGGTGAATCGTTAACACGGAACGCCATCGTCACAGTAGGTTCGTCTACTTTAACAGGGGGCATGGGCTTGGGGCTTTCGATATCCGTAATCGTCGCACCGATTTCAACGTTATCTAATCCGATGACGGCACAGATGTCACCCGCGGTGACTTCTTCTGCTTTCACGCGACCAAGAGCTTCAAAAACTTCCACTTCCAAGGTACGTTGTTTAAATTGTTCGCCTGCTCGATTAATCAGCATGACAGGCATGGAAGGTTTAATGCGTCCAGCGGTGACCCGACCGACGGCGATACGACCCACGTAATCACTATACAAAATCGCGGTAACCATGATTTGCAGAGGGTTAGCGAGCGCTTCTTCGCGACTCTTAAATCCTGCAGCAGCACCACGAGAAGAACCTTCAGCATAAGGCTCAGGAATGTGATCAACGATAGCGTAGAAAAGTTCTAACAAATCTTTTGGACGTTTACCTTCTTCAGTCTTCGCACGATCCACAGTCGCCCAACCATCGCGACCAGAAGCGTAGACTACTGGGAAATCGAGAGCGGATTCAGGAGCGTCGAGCGCTACGAGTAAGTCGAAGATTTCATTTACGACGGCATCAGGACGAGCCGAAGGTTTATCGATTTTATTTACGACAACAATAGGCTTAAGACCTAAGGCCAAAGCTTTCGATAGTACGAAGCGAGTTTGGGGCATCGGACCTTCAAAGGAATCGACCACGAGTAAACAACCATCGGCCATATTTAATACGCGTTCAACTTCACCACCGAAGTCAGCGTGACCAGGGGTATCGATTAAATTAATTTTGTATTCATCTTTATTGCGCGGATCGGTCCAGCGAATGGAACAATTTTTTGCAGTGATGGTGATACCACGTTCGCGCTCGAGATCGCCCGAGTCCATGATCAGGCCGTGCTGACCACCAGCGAGCTTGTCGAGGTCTTCAGTACGGAACATACCGGACTGGTAAAGTAAGCGGTCGGTCAGGGTAGTTTTTCCATGGTCGACGTGAGCAATGACTGCAATGTTACGTAATTTCATCTGTTAAAAGCCCTACGCATAGGAAAAATCGCTCCCCTGCAAGGGGATAAAACAATTGTGGCAAAATGGTGACGGATAAAACCCTACTTTCGGCTCAATTAAGCCAATCCATCGCGTACTAAAACAGCTTCAGAATCGAGGTTTCGACCCATAAAATCGCGGAAAATCTTATCGGCGGGCTCCGAATTACCCTTCGAAAGAACCTTTTCCCTCAGTTCTCTACCCACCTTAGAATTTAAGACCCCCTCTTTCAAGAAACGGGTGAAGGCATCAGCCTCCAAAGCCTCTGCCCATTTATAAGAATAATATCCAGCAGCGTAACCGGTGGCATCGGAGAAGAGGTGGCTAAAGCGACGAGCCATGGACGGAACGCGCTGCGAGGTGCGAGTCTGCCAAGAAGCCATCGCATCATTCCAGTGTTTATCCAGATCCGCATTCTTGAGTTCGTTTGCTCGAATGTGTAAATCTAAATCCAATTTAGAAAAACAGAGTTGTCGCATGCATTGTGAAGCGGCGCGGAAATTTGAAGCGGCGTCTAGTTTCTTTAAAAGATCCGAGGGCAATTTTTCACCGGTCTGATGATGGCGAGCAAACAGCGCGAGCGACTCTTCTTCCCAACACCAGTTCTCTAAAAGTTGCGAAGGGAGCTCCACAAAATCCCACGCCACACGAACACCTGATAAAGATTCTACTTCAACTTCGGACAATAAATGGTGAAGTAAATGTCCGAACTCATGGAAGACTGTTGTGACTTCATCATGAGTGAGCAATGCTTGCTGCCCATTGACAGGAGGTGTGAAATTGCCACACATAAGGCCTAAATGCGGGGCAAATGAGTCATCGGGACGAGGTCCACCGGTACGGAAAAAATTCATCCAAGCCCCACCCCGCTTTGATTCACGTGGAAACCAATCGGTGTAGAATGAACCGAGGTGGCGTGACCCATCATAGACTTCATAAAAACGAACTTCAGGATGCCAAACGCTGACCGGTGAATTTTCTACTCGCGGAGCAGCGGCCTTAAAGATTTCAGATTTTCCATTCGCGTCTACATAAAGAGTGTCACGTGCTACGACCTGAATTCCAAAAAGATTTCCAAAGAGTTTAAACATTCCGGCGATAACGCCTTCAACGGGGAACCATGGGCGGAGTGCTTCGTCGTCAAAGCCATGATACTCACGACGCATTTTTTCGGAATAGAATCCAAACTCCCAAGGATGCAAAACACGCACCGTGTCTTTTTCAATTTTCGCTCGATACTGTTCTAGCTCATCCA
>Ga0214919_10009182_pt1 | contig 12777 bp, 39 predicted proteins | sample LL1503_MetaG_FD_177994 | JGI IMG/M metagenome (GOLD analysis project Ga0214919, IMG submission 177994) | Freshwater microbial communities from Lake Lanier, Atlanta, Georgia, United States - LL-1503 | ecosystem: Environmental > Aquatic > Freshwater > Lake | place: USA: Georgia | collected...
GTGGGGTTGTGGCTAATTGGTTGGACTCTTGCAATCTTATTGCGTGGTGGTTTGGTTGGGCTGTTGTGTGTTTAGTTTAATGGTGGGGATAAGGGGGGATATGTTAAAGTTTTGTTAAAGCCTTTGGGTAGTGTTCTAATTTACACAAAGGTTATTTATATTTGTGTTGTTTAAAAACTATTTTACACAAATAAAAATTAGTAAAATGACAAAACAACAAATAAATATATATATTAAAAAATGTGCTAAAAAAACATTTAATAAAAGTCTTACAGAAATTAAAAAAGATTTGAAAGAAAATTGTATAAAAAATGGTTTTGGTTGTTCTGACTATTTAAAAGACAACAAAAACGGGTTTTTACTTTTTTATACTGAAAATGAAAATTTTTGTAATGGTATAAAAAATGGTTTTGGGGCGGGTTTTTATGCTCGTTTAAAATTTTGCGGGTTCGTTAAAGATATAAAACTTTAGTAAAATTTTAACAAATCAAAATACACTATATTAATTTAATTAAATTAATTTTATAATTCAATCGGGGATAACCCCACAAAACACAATAAAAAGTAAAAAAAATGAAAATTACAAACTTAAAAAGCAAAAGCGGAAGTATTGCAAATCAATTTGAAATTAGAAGCGAAAACGCTGTTTATTTTCAATCTTACGAAAGTATTATCGTAAAAATTGAAGGCGGGACAACTTATTTAGACAGCCATTATTGGGACTATTCAAAAACAACGGGTAAATATCGCAACCAATTTTTAGGGGAAGATAAAAAACAAACCGAAAAGAAAATAAAGGAAGGTATCTATATTTTAACAAATTTAAACTAATATTTTATGAATTTAAAATCTTGTATTATTATGGTGGATTTCGGAAATAGTGGAGATGACACAAATTTTAGTAAATTATTTGTGATTGATTCTATTTTAGAAAGGGAACTATTTGTTTTTACTTCCTCATTAGATTATAAGGAAAAGATAAAAAAGCAAGAACAAATTTTAAAAGATAGGGGAATTATTAAAGATGACTACGACCGCCAAGAGATATTTTTAAGAGTTGAAAAACCCGTTTTACAATCGGTTGTATATCATATTGAAGAATACGCAGAAATGAGTGAAAATTTGCAAAATATTACAAATCATTTAATTTAATAAAAACAATAAATTCAAATTTATGAAAACTTTAGATATTAACGCTCGTGAGTGGTTTGATAAAGTAAACGGAAATAGTTACTTTTCTGCTCAAATTGTGGTGGACTATGATTTACCCACATACAAAAAGTATTTTTTGCCTTTCCAATACGGGTACGGGGATAGTTTCCAATGGCAAAGCCTTAAACACTTAAAGGAAGTTGGAGAAATACCCGAAAACATAACCCACCTATGGCAGTTAAGGGATAACGGGGTAATAATTAGAACAAATAAAAGGGATACATTAAAAAGAGAGCTAAAACAAGAAAATTATTAATACCCCTACTTTGGCGGAAGTATAAACCGCCATTTTTTTAAACTTAAAAATTTATTTATGTTATACGATTACGCAAACGAATATATAATAAACTGCAATAACCGAAACGAAGGTAACAGCAAAATTTATGAATTTTGTTGGCTGTACTTATTAAATACAGCTACAAATAATGAAATAAAAATATTAAAAAACTATTTTAAAATTAATTAACAATGAAAAAAATAAACGCAAAATTCAAAAGTAATTGCCACGAAACGGGCAAAGTAATAAGCAAGGGGGAAGTGATGCTATATAATTACGATACCCGAAAATGTTATTGTATGACCTCAAAAAAGGCAGAAGATTACCACGAAGTACAAAGTATTAAAAGTTATTGTGATGCCCAAGAAAACGCCCATTTTGAGCAATACGAAAATAATTCATACTACAATTTTTAAAAATATAAAAAACTAAAAAATGATATTAGCAACTGACATATACGAATTTACCGAATATTGTAATGAATTTTACAACATTGAAACGGGGATTTATCCCGTAGCTACAAAAAAGGATATTATTAAGGCAGTAGCGCAACACATAAGCAGAACGAACGGGGAAGATTTACACCTTGATAGCTTTGATAGGGAAAAAGTACGGGAAATTTTACAACCTTATTAATTTAATATAATGAAAAACGAATATATATTTTGTTGGGTTTTCTTATTATCGTTTATTTTATACTTTGTTCGGGAATGTTTGAACGATTATAAGCAAAGTAAAAATGAGCAATTTTAACAAATCTTTATGTTTTCCTTAACACTTTTTTAACAAATCCCAATATAATTTTGGGGTATTAAATAATCAAAAAATAATAAATTATGAAATTGCACGAATTTTTAGCCATTAATGGCGCAAAGGTAACCGCTGAAAAATTAGTAAATATGCGGGTACAATATGTTACCGGCTTAAGTATGTCGGACTTACCGGATAGAACTGAACTTTGGGATATTGTGGAAGATATTGAAGAAGAATTAAACGAAGAAGATTTTAGTATGCAGAGAATAAAAGAAAGTTTACAAGACATTACGCCGGAATTTATTGAAGAAATTTGTTGGTAATAATTTTACAATTTAATTTACAAAAAGTTAAAAATATAAACTTATGGAAAAAATTAACAAAATAACAATGCAAATAAAGGCACTAAACAAGCGAATTGCGGAAGGCAAAGTAAAAAATGTATATGCAGTTCAAAATAAGATTAAAACCCTAAAAAATAGGCTTAAAATTGAAATAGACCTATATAATTGGGAAAACTACCTATCTAATTAAACAATTAAATTAAATTTTATGACAAAAATTAAAAGTAAAAAAATTACTGAAACCAAAAATTTTATTAAAGGTTATTTTTTATTAACCGATAAAAGCAAAACCTATTTTGAAATTGATAAAAAAGATATGAATTGGTCGCAGTGGGGAAACCAAACCGATAACCTACGTTTAAGCGTTTCGCATATTGAAGATATTATATCAAAATTAAACTAAAATTTATGACTGATTTATTTGAATGTCCCGAACTATTGCCCGAAAATATACAAGCTATTTTAAAGCGTTATAATGACCTTGAAATTGAAAAAGGGGTACAATATGCCGACCTTATTAAAATGGGCAAAGAAATGGCTATTTATGGCTACCAATTTGATTTTTATCTTGATTGCATACCTTATAATTTACAAAAAATAAACAATTAAACTATGAAAATTGAACTAAAAAACTTTAACTTTTATGACCGATTGAGCGAAGAAACTTTAGCCTTTGTCGGGAATATATGGGTAAATGGCGTTAAATGTGGACAAGCACAAAATAGTGGTAAAGGTGGTTGCTCAAGTTATTGGCACGAAGGAACTGCAAGAAGTAGGGAACTAATTGCAGATGCAGAAGGATTTTGTGAAACAAATGGCACAACCTTATATAATTATCTTGACACTTTAGCTTGTGAATTGGCAACAAAGAAAGAAAATGATGCCATTGCTAAAAAAATGAACAAAGAAATGCAAAAAGCTATTTTGATAGGAAATGATAACAAATACCAAATAATCAGTTTTAAGTTACCATTGAGAGAAATGTGGGAAAAACACCCCGATTATTTTAAGAAAACCCTAATTGAAAAACTTGATAAGTACAAGGACAAAGGATATAAATTATTAAATACCAATATACCACAACAATTTTTAAACAATTAAATTAAATTAAAATGAACCCAACAAAAGGTTATTACCGCCAATTACTTAATGAATTTCCCGAAGTACGAATTGCATTTACACATACGCCAATTTATGGCTGTAAAAGAATTAATGCAGAACCATTTATCAAAGTTTTAGATGGGTTATCCGACCAATACGCAAAATTTTATGCAGATGGATTGCGTAATGGAACTTTAGTTACTATTGTTGAAAACAATGTAGAAAAAGTGTATGCTAATAATGGAGAACTTTATTTTACAACATAACCAATTAAATTAAAAACTATGAAAGAATTAAAACTTGACAATGCCATTGAAATTAGATTAGCCATTGATAAAGGACTAAAAGTCTATTGTGGCAATCCTATGTATGAAGTAATTAAAGATAAGGTCGGGCAATACCTTATTGTATGTAAAACCGGCTATTGTGTTGGTTTAACTTGGAAGGATGGCACTACCTTAAACGGGGAAGATTTTTATGCAGTAGTTCAAGATGAAGAATTTTATGCGCTATGCAGAACCGAAAACCAATTAAATTAAATTTTATGAGAGCAGAAAAAATAAAATGGACTGAATTAGATTATCAAGGCGATAATGATAACCTACAATTTGGGTTAGAAATATTAGATGAAGAAGGATATAGTTTTGATTGCCATTGGTTTGAGAATGATGAAAAAAGGCAAAAGTTTATAATTGAAAACAATATTTATACAAATTAAATTAAATTTTATGAAAGATTACAACGCTACATTATTACAAGATGAAAAACGCTATGAAATGAAAAAACAATTTACACTTGAACGAACCTATGATGCCTATGTTACGATTGAAATAATTGAAAGAAACAATAGGTATTATGCAGTAGTAGATAGAAATTTAGACGATTTATGGGAAGAAGATGATGAATATGAATGTTGGATTGATAAGCCTGATAATCTTATGACTGAAGAAAACCGGACTGAAGAAGAATATGATGCAATTATTGAAACATTTAGGGAATATATTATGGCTAATGGCGTTAAGTATGCTCGTAAATGTACTTGTTGTAGCAAAGGTATGAATGAAGGGTATTTTGCAGACTATGAATATTTTTGTAGTGATGATTGCTTATATACTGAATTTCCGCCAACGATATGGGCAAAAGTTACCGAAGAAAATGAAGATAATTATTATTGGACTGAATGGGAAGATGAAAATGATTATCAATATGTATTATTTAATAACCAAACAATAGAAATTTAATGAAACTTTTAAACTTATACCCCGAAGATTTTAGAAATATTAATGATTGGTATGCAGTATGCGACCAATTAGGAATCCCTTACAATGCACTAATAATTGAATTAGAATGTAGCAAAGTAATGTATGAAGATGCAACTGAAACTAATATTTTAACTTATTTAAACTAAAAAACTATGGAATTAACAAAAACACAAATTGAAAATGCTATTGAAATTCTTAAGAATGCTGACGGAGAAGATTTGCAAAACATATTAGAAAAAATTGGTATGGATGAGCAAATACTTAAACAATTATCTCTTACAAGAATGTATCGTTTAACAATGATTATGGACGATGTTAAAGCAATAAAGCAATTCATTAATGAAAACAATTTAGATGAAACTTTCCAAAAACCTACTAAACACTCGGATGAATGTTATACTCATTTCAATAATATTGAAATTGCTTGTGATAACAATTCAAATGAATGTTATAATTGGGGACAATTTTATAAATAATTAAACTAAAAAACTATGAGAAAAAAAATTTTGAATGCCCAAGAACTTTATGATTATTTAACCGAATTGCAACATTATGGGATTGACCTTAATAAAATATCCTTGCATTACAGAACTGATGAGGATAGTGATGTTGAACTTATTGGCGGAGTATGTGAAGATTTATTTGATGCCGAAACCAATAATAAATTAGAAAGTATTTTATTTTATAACCAATTAAACAATTAACATGAAACAAGAATTTTATTTTTACATTGATGAAAGAGTAATGATATGGAATAGGCTAAAATTTAGTGTTGAAGCCGAAACATTGGAAGAAGCAAAAGATATGGCAATATTTATGGTAACAAAAGATAGGGAAGATATTGAATTTTATGATAGTGAAATTTTGCACGATACCCTAACCGAAATGGAAGTAGGGGATAATGACGGAAATTCTACTTTAGAACTTTATTGTGAAAAAGATACTGATTTAATTTACGAAAATAGTGATGCTGAAATTTTAACAAAACTTTAACATTTCAAAATTTTAACAAAATTTTAACATTTTAAATTTTAACAAAACTTTAACAATTTTAACAAGTTTTAACAAATCTTTAGGTTTTCTTTAACACTTTTTTAACAAGTGGCTTCGTAACTTTGTAGTATTAAAAACCATAAAACTATTTATTATGAAACAACAAATGACATTAAAAGAAATTAAAAAACTTTGGGATTCACAACCTTTCCTTGAAAGATTAATATTCTTAATGAACAAAATAAAAGTCAGCGATGATGATGCAGAAAAAATAGCTAACTTAAATTTTAGTAAAATTAATGAAATGTACCGAATTGCAATTTATAACGAATTAAATAAAAATTAAATTATGAATCAGTATATTATAACTTTTGGATTTCAAGATGAAGATGATTATCAAATTGCTAAAAGCAAACCAATCTTTGCTAAAGATGAAGATGATGCTTGTATCCTATTAAAAGACCAATTTGAATGTATGGAAGGTATGGATTGTGAAATAATAAGTGCAAAACTAATAAACTAAAAACTATGAAAAGAAAACTAACCAAATCGGAAGATTTAAAATTAATGATTATTGAAAACTTTATTGAATGGTACACAAGTAGCGACAAGGAAAGGGAAGCTATGAAAGAATGTGCCTTTGATTATATTGATGAATGTCATTATGATGAACTTGAACAATTTGAAGAATTAATTTAATTAAATAAATATTTTTATTATCTTTACTTTACATAAACACAAAACAAACTATGAAAACAACAACCACCAATCTTTTTGCATCTGCAACAAAGGTTAAAGAAACCGCAAAGAAAACCGACAAGAAGGTTATCAATGCACCGGAATTAGGCAACAAAATACAAAGGTTTGCCGAACTCAAGCAACTAATTGATAGTGCTACGGGAGAATTAAAAATGATTGAAGGCGATATTAAGGGCATAGGCAAGAAATTGTTTATCTCCGAGTACAAGCAACAACGCAGTACACCGGATAACTTTAAAATTCAAGATGAAACCGGTAACTCATGTATGTTTATCTGCATGGATAAGTACACTATTGTTGATGAAACAAAGGCGAGTATATTGGCAAATTTTGAAGGGTTATTGGCTGAAAATGTGGTTTATAAGTTTAATGCTGACCTTGTTGAAAAATATGGCGCAGTATTGAGTGAACTTATCCTTAATTGCAGTGATATAGACGATTTAGACAAGGGAAACCTTATCAGTGGGGAAAAGACCTTTTCAGTGGCAAAAGGCAGTATTGACCGCCTTATGCAGTATGACAATCCCGAACAAATATTTGAATTAATTAACCCTATTGTAGCACTTAAAAAATAGTTATATGAAAGAAGCATTTTTTAGCATATTAGGAATATTAAAATTCTTTTTTATTGCAGTACCGGTATTTTTAATCGTTTACTTCAGTCTTGAAATTTATTTTGAAATCAAAAACTTAATCCAATGGATAACAAAAGCAAACACCAAATGTTAAGGGACACTATGTATGTAATGTTTAAAAACAATCTACTTTATTTAGATATGGAAGATTATATAGTAATGTGGGAAGCATTAGCTACCAAATGGAACATTCGCATAGATGATGATTTATGGGAAGAATTTGCTGAAGAAATCAATAGTGAAGCTTCAACTAGACAAAGTGTGTTTAACACAATATTTGATAAATATTTTAATTAATAAAGTAATGATACCATATCTTAATTTTAATTATATATACCCACCCCGTCCCGAATTTAAAATTCCACCAAAAGAATTAGAAACTTTTGATAACGGAGAGTATGTTGTGCAACCAAAATATAATGGCACTTGTTGTATCGTATTTACTAATGGAACTGATTTGTATGTTTATAACCGACATAAACAACCTTTATCTTGGCATAGTTTTGATATAGACTTCAGAGGATTGGCACAATCTGACCAATGGTATGTATATACCGGAGAATATCTTAACAAAGGGAAATTAGGAGAAAATGGCAACAAGGAAAAGGATAAGTTTATTATATGGGATATTTTAGTTTGGGCAGACCAATATTTAGTAGGGGATAGCTTACTTACAAGGGTAAAGCTACTTGAAGAAACTTTCCCTTGCGAAAGAGGTAGAATAACTGAAAACGGATTAGAAATGTACGAACACCTATGCTTAACTAAACTAAACAACATATATAAAGCACCTACTTATATGAATGGGTTTGCTAAATTGTATCAAGACATTGTAAAAACCGATATGTACGAAGGATTGGTAATTAAAAAAATAGATAGCAAATTGTCATTCGGGTTTCAAGAATTGAATAACCACGATTGGCAAGTAAAATGCAGAAAGGAAACTAAAGTATATAAATTTTAAAAACACAAATTATGTTAATAAACACTTGTTGCAATTACGAAAGCCTAATTGCTTATGAATTATGTCCCGATTGCCATGAACATTGTGATTGGGAAGTTATTGATGATGAAGAATGGGAATTAAGAAATGAAGCAGAAAACCAAATTGAAGAAGAACAAATTAATAAACAATAAAAACCAAAAAAAATGAAATTTGAATTAGTAAAAGAAACAAGACCAAACGGAACAATTTTATATTCAGTTGAAAAAGATGGGCGTTATGTAAGTCATACTGCTACCGAAAATTTAGAACAAGCTAAAGAATTTTTTAGCTTATTAACAACAAAAGTTAACAATACAGAAACAATAAAAGAAACCATTCAAACAATTTGAATTAAATGATAATATTTAATTATTTTACACAAAAAGAAAAAGAAAAAAGAAAATTATTAAGACAGATAAATCATAAAATAGCAACATCAACAAATTATAATGAATTAGTAGAACTAACAAATGAGTACAACAAAATTAAATATGAAAACAAAACAGATAAGCGTATTAGAATATTCGGAGAAGATTAGTCCCGAACATTTTAGAAAAAATCGGAAATACCCCGACTTACCATTAACAAGACACGCAATTATGTATCGTATAAGAAACAATATGCCATTACCCGAAGTAGTTAAATACAATAGGGTAGGTAAAGTTCATGTACTGACCGTAAATGCAGATTTTTAAACTAAAAAATAACAAAATGAATGAAAGAAATTTAGATTGGGTACTTAATTGTATTAATTCTTGTACCAACAACGAACAACTTAATTGCTGTGAAGTGCTTATTGCCTTGTATAGATTTAAACTTACAAAGGATCAAACTGATGAAAGGCTAATTTATAAGCAAGAAAGTGCTTTATTGGAAGCTTTTATCAATAAAAAAGCATTAATTGAAGTAATATGAGAAACAACTACGAATTAAAACAACATTACATCGTGCAGTTAGAGAATGAGCAATTAAGAGAACGCATTAAGGAACTTATTGCTCAATTTAATGAACTAAAAAAGAAGTATGAAGAAAGAGAGAGATTGGTACAAAATGAGAGGCAAAATGCTATTACTTAAGAATGAACATCCCATAAGGGAATACAGATTCAATTCGGTTTATGACAGAAGAAGAATGTACAAAATATGGAACTCTGAAATTAAACCTAATGGTAAAGATGAATATTATTTAATTATTAAACTAGATTAAAAATGAAAATTTTTTCAAAACAACATGATGATTTATTTTTTAATGTATTAAATGCATTTGACAATGTAAATCCAATTTCTTTTAAATATAATGAAAATAGTATTTACGATTTACCTAGAATTTCATTAGTAAATAAGTATAATATATACACTGAACATGCAATTATTGAATTTAAAAAAGATACTTTAATTGTTATATCATTAGAAGATAGAAAAATAGAGGAAATTGATTTCCATACTTTAGATTTAGTTGAATCAATAAATTTATATGAATATATAATTGAATACATTATACAATCAAATTAAAACATGAAAATCACACAAAGATTAATTTAAAGAGACAACATCAACATCACCTTGAGGAAGGTCATCAATTTCTTTTATTAGAAGTATTTCCATATCCTTAAAGGCATTTATAACCTCAATCATAGATTCGGCATAGACTAACTTAGTTAGTTTTATGCCGTTTTTTATGAAGAATACTCTGTAAGTTCTCATTTGCTTCCGTCTTGTAAGGGTTCGTGGTCAGATTGGTCAACGCGTCTATACCCTTCCTTCCATAATAGCTTTGTTAATGTTACTGACTTTTTAATTATTTCTTCTTCCGAATCTTCGGGTTGTAAGAGGTGAAAAATTTCATGAATAAGTACCTCAAGCAATTTCTTTGAACGAAGCCGACTATCTATTTCTATTGTGCCATCACTTGATGATATGCCATAGGCTTGTTCCTTTCCTAATTTGCGATATATGATTTTGATGCGTGCCACATTAAACTATTTTCCCCTTAAAGATACGTTTATTATTAAATTCAAAGTCCTCTCCATTCGGATCTAAGTCAACCTCTGCAAAACCATGATTCCACTTATTTAGAGGCATATAGGCTGGGTGTAATTCAGAAAGGCAACCCAATGACCATGTAGTAACCATCTTGCCCGTAAGGGTAGGTTCTGTATGTTCGCTCGTTTGGTGATTATGGCCTTGGAATGTGCTGACCTTTGCTTTTAAAAACAATCCCCTTGCAGGGTTAACGGGTGCTGAAATCCCTCCGACATACTCATGTCCATGAATCCCCCACAAATTATTTAATTTCATAGGTCTTTTGTCCCCTATTATTTCTATTCCTCTGGCTCTTGCCTTGATGATATTCTCAAACTCAAACTCCTCTACTCCTACTAATTCACTAGCTTTCTCATAAAGAAAATGCTCATATCTTTCCTCGTGATTACCAATTTTGAAATATATCTTACACTTTAGTTCTCTTTCAAATACATCAAACAATGCTTTGAATGTATCTAATTCTAATTTAAAGTTTCTTTTCTTTGGATCTTTTATGAATCTACTAAGTCTATGACAATCAATAGTGTCCCCATTTAAAAGTAAAGCGTCAGGTTTACTTTTCTTGGCATATTGTAAAGCTGCCGTTATCGCGCTTATGCTATGATATGGTACATGTATATCAGATAATATTAAAACTTTTTTATGACCTTTAATAACATAAGGTTCAAATGCAGTTTCATCTGATGAAGGTAAGTTATAAGGATTTCTAGCCCTATCTTCTACCTTAAAAAACTCACTACTTGTTACCGCTTTTACAAGTCTATGATTTGCTCCATTTTTACCTTCTATGTATCTTAGTGATGACCTTGCGGTTTCCTCATTAGTGAATAATAAATTGTTTTCGTTGTACATTATCCTAGCTAATTTCTTAGTAGGCATATCGGGGTATTTTGTTCGGTAATCTCTTGCTAAACTAGTAGTACCGGTTTTTACTCCGCGTTTTTCTGTTGTTGGCATATGTTTTATTTAAGTTAAGCATAAATTAAATTCGTATTATTTTTCATATTCCCATTTAATTTGCATTTTAATGTAGAATATGGTATATTATAAAATAATGATGCTTCTTTACAAGATTCATAAAATACCCCATTTTCTAAATTTAATACAACTTTAGCTTGAGTTATCCCATTTACGCCTTTTTTACCTAAATTCCAAGGTATTAAATTTTTAGATATTCTAATTGCACTAATTTTTTTTCGCGTTTCTTCAGTATGAGTTACTCCCTTGTTCCAAGGTATTTTCCCTCTTTTTATTTCACTCATTTTTTTTAACTGGGAATTAGTATAAATCCCCTTTTTACCTTTATTCCAAGCGGGAATGCCTAATCTTTTTAATTTGCCCCTTTCAATAGATTCTGCTGAAATTTTTTTGCCATACATCGGATTACCTTTCCCACTAACTCTTTTGCTTGTTTTTTTTCTATTTTCTTCGCTAACTATTAAACCAATAGTACCTTCTCCGCCTTCAGTTAAATTAGATAAAATACCAGTTTTATTATCAATTCTTCCGTATAAACAAATAAATTCTTTTTCTTTTAATATAGCATCTTCATATGTTAAATTATCAAGCATTATTTGAACTTCTATTTCTGTTTTAGAAGCTATTTTATGCCAAATTGGATTTCGTCTATCATTTTTTAATTGATAAGCTCTTTTATATGACACATCCGACCCTATACCAATATAGAATGGTTCGTTTTTATCTAACCTAATATGTCTATAAACGTATGCCATTAATATTTTGAATATGTCATTTTACCATTAACTTTTACAGCCCTCAGAACTTCATTTTTAAGATTATTTTCATCATAACTTACATGAATCCAATCTGCTTCTTGTTCTGTCCCACCTTCCCAAATTAATTGCTTGAACTTGAGATTTGCCTTAATGTAATCAAATACATCTTTATTAGTAATACCTTGACTATGATTTTGTTGGTCTAAATCTAAAGCCATACCTTTTGCGTGGTCTGAAGTTTTGGATGAACCGGGCGTTGCATCGTTTAATTCTTTGCTCCGATAACCACTAGAAATAAAAATAGGACATCTAAAATTATTTCTAATAGGTTCAAAAATATGCTCTGCTAATTTTTTAAAATTTTCAATATGTTCTGCAGTTGGCATATTATCAATACCTAATCTTTTAGCATTATCACTTCTTGTTAATTCTGCTAAATCTAAATGTTCGCTAATTTTCATTTTTATTATTTTTTGTTCCAAAGTAATAACTGAATATCATTAATATTAATGTTTTTATTAAATCAAAAAGTTCTTTATTAATTTCATCTGCCAATAATTTAATTCTAAAAGCAATAACCTTATCTACAACAAAAAGCGCCACCAATGAAGTGAAAACTAAAATTATAAATCTTACAAGTACATCTTTAGTATCATTGACAAACATTTTATTTACAAA
>Ga0214919_10009183_pt1 | contig 12775 bp, 12 predicted proteins | sample LL1503_MetaG_FD_177994 | JGI IMG/M metagenome (GOLD analysis project Ga0214919, IMG submission 177994) | Freshwater microbial communities from Lake Lanier, Atlanta, Georgia, United States - LL-1503 | ecosystem: Environmental > Aquatic > Freshwater > Lake | place: USA: Georgia | collected...
CTTGGGGCAGCGCCCCGGCAGCGGGCACCGGGCCCTGCGGGTCAAAGCCAAACCAGTTTTGGCTGCAGACAAAGCCTGTCAGGTTGCCCATCAGGCTGCGGTGGGCAATCAGGGCACCTTTGGGGTTGCCGGTGGTGCCGCTGGTGTAAATCAGCACGGCGGGCTCGTCGGCCCGTGTGGAAACCGGCGCAAAGCGGGCGCTCTGGCCTGGCGCCTCGGCGCTGCAAATGCTGCGCAACTGCGGGCACTGGCTTTGCACCGCCTGCAGGGGCGCCAGCGCAGCCTCGGTGCAAATGGCCAGCACCGCCTCGCTGTCTTGCAAGCGAAAAGCCAGCGCCTCGGGGCCAAACAGCATGGACAAGGGCATGGCCACGGCGCCCATTTGCAGCACCGCGATATAGGCCACCGCCGTTTCGAAACACTGTGGCATCACAATGGCGACCCGGTCGCCACGCTGCACACCCTGCGCCCGCAGCGCATTGGACAAGCGGTTGGCTGCGCTTTGTAATTGCGCATAGCTGTGGTTGCGGCTGCTGCCGTCCTCGTGGTAACTGCGGATGGCCACACGCTGCGCACTGCCTGACGCGCGCGCCCAGCGCTGGCAACACTCTGTAGCGATATTGAAGCGGGCCGGCACTTTCCAGCCAAACTGGCGGTGCAATTGCGCGTAGGCGGCGGGCAATGCGCTGTGCGCAGTTGCCGTCGTCGTCGGGCTAGCGGTGTCCCGTTTCGGACTGCGGGGGCGAGTGGACATGGCAAGTCTCCGTATGATGGCGAAATGTACCAAGCCCGAAGAATCGCACGCAGCGAATACGTTCCCATCCGCAATCTGCGCTACCACGTCCAAGTCTGGGGCGCGCCCAGTGCCCAGCGTATCCCGCTGGTGATGGTGCATGGCTGGATGGATGTAGCGGCCTCCTACCAATTTGTGGTCGATGCCCTGGCGCAAGACCACTACATCATCGCGCCGGACTGGCGCGGCTTTGGCAAAACCGCCTCGGGCGGAGCCGACAACTACTGGTTTCCCGACTACCTGGCCGACCTGGACTTTTTGCTGGACCACTACGCCCCCGCCGACGGGCCACACCCGCAGGTGAACCTGGTGGGCCACAGCATGGGCGGCAATGTGGTGATGCATTACGCCGGCGTGCGCCCCGAGCGCATCCGCCGCCTGGTCAATCTGGAGGGTTTTGGCCTGCCCGCCTCGCCGCCGAGCGACGCGCCCGGGCGCTACGCCAAGTGGATGGACGAGCTCAAAAAGCTGCACCGTGGCGAAATGGACTTGCACCCCTATGACGCTCCCCAGGGTGTGGCCCGGCGCCTGATGAAAACCAACCCGCGCCTAAGCGAGGACAAAGCCCATTGGCTGGCGCACCACTGGGCCGCCGAAGACGTGAACGGCCAGTGGCGCATCCAGGGCGAGCCGGCGCACAAGCTGAGCAACGCCAATATTTACCGCGCCGAGGAAGTGCGCGCCCTCTACCAGCGCCTGTCGATGCCGGTTTTGGCGGTAGAAGCGGCCGACAACAGCCTGGACGCCTGGTGGAAAGGCCGCTACACCCTGGCCGAGTACCACGCACGGCTTAAGGACATCGCCCAGGTAGAGGTGACCCGCATCGAGCAGGCCGGACACATGATGCACCACGACCAACCCGAGGTCCTGGCCGCCCTGATCGAACGGTTTATCGCCTAACCGGGGCCAAGCCCACCCGACGCCCCAAAATGGGGCGTGACCCGCGGGTGTTTTGGGCGGCGTGAGAAAATAGGACTTTTCCCTAATTTGCAGGACCCAAGACCATGGACGTAGAACGCAGCAACCAGATCGGCAGCACCTTGGCGGATTTGAGCCACCGCACCGCCGAACTTCGGGGGTATCTTTGACTACGCTGCCAAATCAGAACGGCTGCGCACGGTCAACGCTTGGTTGGAAGACCCCACCGTCTGGAACGACAGCAAACGCGCTCAGGAGCTAGGCAAAGAGAAAAAAGCCCTGGAAGGCGTGGTCCTGACGCTCGACAGCCTGACCGGCGAGCTGTCCGACAACACCGAACTGTTTGACATGTCGCGCGACGAGGGCGACGAGGCGAGCATGCTCACCTTGGAAGAGGACGCCGCGCGCCTGACCGGCATCATCGAAGGGCTGGAGTTCCGCCGGATGTTTAACAACCCGGCCGACCCGATGAACGCGTTTTTGGACATCCAGGCCGGCGCCGGCGGCACCGAAGCCTGCGACTGGGCCAGCATGCTGCTGCGTCAGTACCTGCGCTACGCCGAGCGCAAAGGCTTTGCCACCACCATCGAAGACGAAACAGCCGGTGACATTGCCGGTATCAAAGGCGCGACCATCAAAATCGAGGGCGAATACGCCTTTGGTCTGTTGCGCACCGAAACCGGGGTGCACCGCCTGGTGCGCAAATCGCCGTTTGACAGTTCGGGCGGGCGGCACACCAGTTTTGCCAGCGTGTTTGTCTACCCCGAGGTGGACGACTCGATACAGATCGACATCAATCCGGCTGATGTGCGGGTAGATACCTTCCGGGCCAGCGGCGCGGGCGGCCAGCACATCAACAAAACCGACTCGGCGGTGCGCCTGACGCATATCCCGACCGGCATCGTGGTGCAGTGCCAGGACGGACGCAGCCAGCACAGCAACCGCGATGTGGCCTGGAAGCGCCTGCGCAGCCGCTTGTACGACCACGAGATGCGCAAGCGCATGGAAGAGCAGCAAAAGCTCGAAGACACCAAAACCGATGTCGGTTGGGGCCACCAAATCCGCAGCTATGTGCTCGATAACAGCCGCATCAAAGACTTGCGCACCAACTACGAAACCTCAGCCACCCAGAAAGTACTGGACGGCGACCTGGACCCCTTTATTCAAGCCTCGCTCAAGCAAGGCGTTTAAAACACAAGGAGAGCATGCATGATGCAAGCCGCAGACCACAGCGCCGCAGGCGCCGCGATTTTCCGCAAGGACTACAGCGCCCCGCCCTTTTGGATCGACACGGTCGACCTGGGCTTTGACCTGGACCCGGCCAAGACCCGGGTCCTGAACAAAATGCGCCTGCGCCGCAACCCGGATGTGCCCGCCCAGGCCCTGCGCCTCGATGGTGAAGAGCTGAACCTGGCGCGCGTGCTGGTCAACGGCCAGGGCACCTCCTTCAAGATGGACGGCGACAAACTGGTGCTGGAAAATCTACCCGAAGGCCCCGAGGCTTTTGACCTGGAAATTTTCACCACCTGCGCGCCGGCCAAAAACACCAAGCTGATGGGCTTGTACGTGAGTAACCAGTCGTTTTTCACGCAATGCGAGGCCGAGGGCTTTCGGCGCATCACCTACTTTTTGGACCGCCCCGATGTCATGGCCAGCTACACCGTGACCCTGCGTGCGGACAAGGCGCTGTTTCCGGTGCTGCTGTCCAACGGCAATCTGGTCGATGCCGGGCCGCTGGAGGACGGACGCCACTTTGCCAAATGGGTGGACCCGCACAAAAAACCGTCCTATTTGTTTGCACTGGTGGCCGGGCAACTGGTGTGCCGCGAGCAGCGCATCCGCGCGGCCAACGGCAACGAGCACCTGCTGCAGGTGTGGGTACGTCCGGGCGACCTGGACAAAACCGAGCACGCCATGCACTCGCTGATGGCCTCGGTGGCCTGGGACGAGGCGCGCTTTGGCCTGCCGCTGGACTTGGAGCGCTTCATGATCGTGGCCACCAGCGACTTCAATATGGGCGCTATGGAAAACAAGGGCCTGAACATCTTTAACACCAAGCTGCTGCTGGCCAACCCGGCCACGGCCACCGATGCCGATTACGCCAACATCGAAAGCGTGGTGGGCCATGAGTATTTCCACAACTGGACCGGCAACCGCGTGACCTGCCGCGACTGGTTCCAGCTCAGCCTCAAAGAAGGTCTGACGGTTTTTCGGGACCAGGAGTTCAGCCAGGACTTGTGCGCCGACGCTTCGGCCCGCGCTGTCAAACGCATTGAAGATGTGCGTCTTTTGCGCACCGTGCAGTTTCCCGAAGACGCAGGCCCCATGGCGCACCCGGTGCGCCCGGACAGCTATGTGGAAATCAACAACTTCTACAGCGTCACCGTCTACGAAAAAGGCGCCGAAGTCGTGCGCATGATGCAAACCCTGGCCACCGAGGGCACGCAAAACAGCGGCCGCGCCGGCTTTGCGCGGGGCATGAAGCTGTATTTCGAGCGCCACGACGGCCAGGCCGTGACCTGCGACGACTTTGCCCAGGCCATAGCGGACGCCAACCCCCAGTCGCACCTGGCGGGATTGTTGCCCCAGTTCAAACGCTGGTACAGCCAGGCCGGAACGCCGCAACTGACTGCGGGCGGGGTCTACGACGCAGCCAAGCAGACCTACCACATGACCTTCATGCAAAACAGCACGGCGCGCCCCGGCCAGGCGGCTAATGCGCCCTTTGTTATCCCGGTCAGCCTGGGTCTGGTTGGCATGCACAGCGGCGCTGCCCTGCCCTTGTACACCGCGCCCGACGGCGCGGCGCAGGACAGCCATCTACTGGTGATGTCCGAGCAGGACCACGAAATCACCTTCTACCAAGTGCCTGAAGAGCCCGTACCCTCGGTGCTGCGCGGCTTTTCTGCGCCGGTGGTGCTGCACTGCCTTTACACCGATGCCCAACTCCTGGTGCTGCTGGCCCATGACACCGATCCGTTTAACCGCTGGGAAGCGGGCCAACGCCTGGCGCTGCGCCACGCGCTGGCTGCTATCGGTGCCGAAACCGTGCCCGCCCAGGTGCTGGACACCGCCTTTTTGGACGCCATGCGCAAGGTGCTGCGCCATCCGCAGCTGGATGCCGCCTTCAAGGAACTGACGCTCACGCTGCCCTCGGAGGCCTATATGGCCGAGCAACTGCCCCAGGTCGATCCGCAGCGCGTGCACGCCGTGCGCGAGGCGATGCGCCTGCAAATGGCCACATCCCTGCAGGCCGATTGGCAATGGGCCTTTCAAACCCACCACGCTGGCGGCGCCTACCGCCCCGATGCAGCATCGGCCGGTAAGCGCGCCTTGGCCGGCCAAGCCTTGGTGTATTTGTGCCTGGCCGGTGAGGCCGCAGCCGACGCCACCTGGCCACAAAATGCGCTGGCCTGTTTTCACAGCGCCAGCAATATGACCGACCGCTTTAACGCCTTGCACGCCCTGGTCAACAGCGGCAGCGCACTGGCAGCCCAGGCGCTGGCCCAGTTCCATACGCTGTTCAAGCACGAGCCTTTGGTCATCGACAAATGGTTTTCTATCCAGGCGGGCGCCTGCGATCGGGGCGGCCAGGTCTTGCGCGAGGTGCGCCAGCTGCTGGAGCACCCCGACTTCACGCTGCGCAACCCCAACCGCGCGCGCAGCCTGATCTCGGCCTACTGCAACAACCCCGGCGCCTTCCACCGCGCCGATGCTGCAGGCTATGTGTTCTGGAGCAAGCAAGTGGCCGACCTGGACAGCATCAACCCGCAGGTCGCGGCCCGCTTGGCCCGGTCCCTGGACCGCTGGACCCAATTGGCCGAACCTTACCGCAGCGGCGCCCGCGAGGCGCTCTTGCGCGTTGCGGCCAAGCCCGATTTGAGCAACGATGTGCGCGAGGTCATCGACCGGGCGCTGTCCATCTAAGAACCTGGAGCACGCCATGGCCAAGCCCGTTTCTCTGTCTCGCTACCTGGTGGAGCAGCAACGCATCCATGGCCTGATTCCGGCGCAGTTGCGTCTGCTGCTAGAAGTGGTGGCGCGGGCTTGTAAAGGCATCAGCCACTCCGTGAACAAAGGCGCACTGGGCGAGGTGCTGGGCAGCGCAGGCAGCGAAAACGTGCAAGGCGAGGTGCAAAAAAAGCTCGACATCATCGCCAACGAGGTGCTTATTGAGGCCAACGAATGGGGCGGCCACCTGGCCGCTATGGCCAGCGAAGAGATGGACACGATTTACCAGGTGCCCAACCGCTACCCGCGTGGCGAGTACCTACTGCTTTTTGACCCCCTGGACGGCTCGAGCAATATCGACGTGAACGTCAGCATCGGTACGATTTTTAGCGTACTGGTCAAGCCCGAAGGGCCGCAGGTCTCGGAGCAAGACTTTTTGCAGGCCGGACGCCAGCAGGCGGCGGCGGGCTACTGCGTGTACGGACCACAAACCACCTTGGTGCTCACCGTGGGGCACGGTGTGGCGATGTTTACGCTGGACCGCGAGCAAGGCTCCTTCGTGCTGACCCAGGAAGATGTGCAAATCCCCGCCGACACCAAAGAATTTGCCATCAACATGAGCAATATGCGCCATTGGGACGCGCCCACACGCCGCTATATTGACGAGTGCCTGCAAGGCAGCGAAGGGCCGCGCGGCAAAGATTTCAATATGCGCTGGATCGCCAGCATGGTGGCCGATGTGCACCGCATCCTGACGCGCGGCGGCGTGTTTCTGTACCCCTGGGACAAGCGCGAACCCGGTAAACCCGGCAAGCTGCGCTTAATGTACGAGGCCAACCCGATGGCATGGCTGGTAGAGCAAGCGGGAGGCGCTGCCACCAACGGACACCAGCGTATTTTGGATATTGCCCCTGAGCAACTGCACCAGCGCGTCAGCGTGGTTTTAGGCTCGAAAAACGAGGTGGAGCGGGTAACTGGGTATTACGCGCAGGGCGATAAAAACTAAAGGCGCTGGATGATGTCCGCTGGCTATAATTGTTCACTGGTGCGCCGGTGTAGCTCAGTCGGTAGAGCAGCTCATTCGTAATGAGAAGGTCGGGTGTTCGATTCATCTCTCCGGCACCAATTTTTGCGCCCGATGGAAAAAAATATAAGGTAAGTCCATCTATCGCTCGACCTGCCCTGCGACGCTTTTCACGATGTGCGCCAGGTGCGCCTTTAAATGGGCCGTGGCGTTGGGTTCGTGAAATTTTCCATCCAGAGGGCAAGGCTCGTCACTAAAACATTGGTTATTTTCAATGCAGTGGTGAAACCCTCGGCGCAAATCCACGTCGGTATTTCGGAATTCGCAAAAAGCCAGGCAGGGGTTTTGGGTCATGATGGTCTCCAATTTGTGGTCCAACCATAAAACCTTACCCCGGAAATCATTTTGATTTCGGTCAAAAAAGCAGCGCCTCAGCGCCACCGACTGCGCTTTGACTCAATTACTCAGAACCACCCGGCTGGGCCCGGCCACGCGACCACGTCCGGTAGCGCTTGATCATGCGCCGACTGCGCAGCTGGTCCAGCACCAGGGTCCACAGCGGCGAGGCGTTGGGCTTGGGGCTATAACCCCTGGCCAAGCGGTGCAGCTGCGAGCGCGTCAGCGCCATGGTGGCCAGACCGACCAGGGTTTTGTCCTTCCAGCCGATATGCACGGCTGGCGCCGCCGCATCCTGCCCCTGCGCCCACTGGCGCGGCAGGTCGGGCGCCAGCGCAAGGGCCGTGCCCATGCCCACCAAGGCCACGCCGCCAGCCAGCACGCTGCAAGCCACCTGGGGGCGCAAGATCCCGCCCGTGGTCATCAAAGGCATGCGGGCGTGGCCGCTCAGGGTGCGGGCGAACTCCAGGAAATAAGCCTCGCGCGCCAGCGTACGGCCGTCCGCCGTGCGCCCTTGCATGGCCGGGCTTTCGTAGCTGCCGCCCGAGAGTTCCACGAAATCGACCGCCTCGTGGTTGAGCATTTCCACCACCGCTTGGGCGTCACTGTCGCTGAAGCCGCCGCGCTGAAAGTCCGCCGAGTTGAGTTTCACGGCCACCGCAAAGCCCGGCTGCACCACTTGGCGCACGGCCCGCACCACGGCGATAAGCAGTCGCGCGCGTCCGGCAATGTCGCCACCCCAGCCGTCGCTGCGCTGGTTGGTGTGGGGCGAGAGAAACTGCGAAATCAGGTAGCCGTGCGCGGCGTGGATTTGCACGCCGTCAAAGCCCGCCTCCTGAGCGCGTCGCGCCGTGGTGGCAAAGCGGGCGATCAGCTCGTCAATGTTCTCTTGCGTCATGGCCTGGGGCGGGCGGAACATGTTGGAGTGCTTGCCCAAGTCCAGCGCCACCTCGGAGGGTGCCCACACCAGTCCGCCCATAGCGGCAAAGACCTGGCGGCCGGGGTGGCTGATTTGCATCACCACCTTGCCACCGGCCGACTTGGCCGCCGCGCTCCAGGCGCGAAAACCGTCTATCGGCGTGTCATGCTCCAACGCAATCGTGGCCGGGCCCGTCATGGCGCGGCTGTCGACCATGACATTGCCTGTCAAAAGCAGGCCAGCACCGCCTTGCGCCCAGCGCCGATACAGGCCCTCAATGCGGGCCCCGGGCAGCTGTCCCGGCTCGGCCAAGCTCTCTTCCATGGCCGCCTTGCCCAGTCGGTTCGGCAACACCAGTCCACAGGGCAAAAGCAGGTCCTGAAAAAGTGTGGAAAATGGGTTTTTTGAAATATTCATAGTGCGCGCTCATTGACCAAATGGGGTAACACCATGCTAAAGACTGTGTTGAAAATATTGGCCGCTTGGTTTGTTGTGATTGTTCTCTTGTTTTTTTTCATGATTTTGTTCGCTGAGGTCTAGGCGCTTTAGTGCGCCCGACTGGGCTCTGCCTTTAAACGCTGGGGCCTGCTTTGCGCATCGCTTCGGAGAGGCCATCGTGGCCGCGCACGGCCAGCGTATCGGCGGCGCCTAAGCGGTCGCGCGGCTCGCGGTTTTGGCTCAGCTTGGCCTTGCCTTCCAGACGGTCTAAGCGAATTTCGATGCCGACGATGGCTTTGAGCATGCCGTCGATGTATTCGGGCGACGAGTCCGACATTTTCCAGGGCTTGGGCTCGGGCGCCTCGTGGGTGCGGGTCAGCCGCCCGACGATGCCGCGCACATATTTCTCGTCGTCATGGACGGTGAGCCAGCCGTGCGCATGCACTACATCGTAATTCCAGGTGGGTACCTGGCGGTGCGCCTCGTGTTTGCTGGGGTACCAGTTGGGCGAAATATAGGCTTCCTTGCCCCTAAATACGACCATCACCTGCGCGCCGTCGCGGCATTCTTGCCACAGCGGGTTGGCGCGGGCCACGTGGGCTTTGAGCAAGCCGCAGGGCCCCACTGATGGATCAAACTCAAAAGGAATATGGTTGGCGTCCATGCCCTGCCCTGTCGGGGTAACCAAGATACCCAAAGGGTGCTCGCAAATAACGCGGTGCAAACTGGCGGGATCCTGCACTGAGAAATGCGCGGGTGTGTACATATATTCTCATTCCAAGAGAAAACTGATTCAAACCAAAACTGGCAGGGGCATTGTAGGCAAGGGCCTACGGCTCAAAAAACCGTGTGGTCGCCACGCTCGGGGGCGCTGGCGCCCTGGGCCCATTGGGTATAGGCGTCAAATAGCGTCTGGGTGCCGTAAGAAGGCGTAGCGTCGGCGTCGTAGCGCCCCTTGTCGCCATCCCACACCAGCATGGATTCAGTGGCGTAGTAGCGGCCAATGCGCGCCAACTCAGCCTTATCTGACGCAGCAGGGAAAATTTTTCCCGCCACACTGAGCGCCGCAATAATGACGTCGAGTAAGCCAAGCGGTACGCTTTTAAATCGAGGGGGTTGGCCTAAAAGGTGAAACAAAAACTCACCTTGCTCGCGCGGCGTAATCGCCGGGCCGGGGCCGCCGATAGGCAATATGCGGTTGTGGCAATCCGGATTATCCAAACACGCGGCGATAAATTGGCCCAAATCGGCATCGCTGATAGGTTTGCAGGCGGTGCGCATGCCATCGCCGAATACTAAAAAAGGCTTGCCCTTTTTCACCCGCTCTAGCTGACCGGACAAGGATTTAAAAAAAGCCGTTGGACGCACGATGGAGTATGTCAGGCCCGAGGCCATTAAACGCTTTTCAAATGCGAGCTTGGCCTGCTGAAAAGCGAGCTTTGGTTTTTGCACGCATAGGGCTGATAACAAAACAAAATGCCGCACCCCCGCCTCTTTGGCGGCGGCAAGCGCATCTTCGTGCGCCTGGTAATCGATACGCCAAGCGTCTTGGGGGGCGCCGGTGCGCGAAGCCATGCAGGAAACCACGGCATCAAAGGGTGTGCCGGCAAAACCATCTCTTCGCAGCGAGGCCGGGTCCGTCGGATCGCCCCAATGCATCTGCGCGCCGTGCAAAGACACCGCCAGTGACGGATCACCGGACAGGCTGCGCGCACCTTGGCGGGGGCGCAGCAGGCAAACCACCTCGTGGCCCGCAACCCGCAAAGCCTGCGCCGTAGCGCGGCCGATGGTGCCTGTGGCGCCCAACAGGAGGACGCGTTGGGCAGAGCCCGGTGCCGTTGGGGGTAGATGAGCCTGGGGCGAATCCGTCATGCTGCAATTGTCACAAAATTACATTGTCATCGAATATTGCCAAGGCAATGGCCTTTAAGTGGACTGAAAATCAATGTCCAGAAAACCACTGCTTTACTATGGCTTCGGCGGCCCTATTACGTATGCTGCTTGCGGTCGGTCTAGGCTCATTGTTGTCCGATTGCGATTGGCACGTAACCTTTAGACATATTTAAGGGCGGCGTCACGATTAAGCCTGGGTCTATTCTTACAAGGCTTCCATTAGTAGGAGGCTCGAGCGTGGGGCCATTGGCACCATATTGAATATGCATTATTTCAACTGTATTTTGTAGTTTTTGAAGTATGGTTGGGTCCAATCCAAGCTGCGCAATTGCAGGTTGATCTATGAATTTGTACCAAACGTAGGTTACCGTTGATCCGTCATTAAGTTTTGCAGTAAAGGGGCCGGCAGCCCATTTACTTGACGACCAAGCAGAATTTGTACTTGTATCCAGAGTGGGCCATGAACTTGCGGTTAATGCGGGAAATATCTGTTTTGATAAATTGATAGTGGCGGGCACTTGGTTTGCCTGTATAGGTGTCCATCCTTTGTCATCTAGGCGAAAATATTCGGGTAAAGTTCCAGCTGTGACTGGGTCGGCCCAAACAAAAGGAGCCCGCAGCATGCAATCTCACCTACAAGCACAAATCGATTCAAGACCCGAACCAAGCCCCATGGCCATCATTGGTGCCATCCTCGCCCAAGACGCGATCCGCTTTCTCGATCGACAAAAAAGAGAGCAAAGGGCCGCTGAGAAAAGTATCAGTCCCGCTGAGCCGCTACAAAACTGAGTGACTTTACGTGGGGTTCAAGACCTTAGGAATATCGCGTGCGCCGTGCAATATGCGAACGATGGTGACCTGCTCTGTCGTAGACTCAAAAAAGATCACGTAGTTGCCATGCGCGCATGAGCGCAAGTCATCAGACAGTTCGGGCCGCCGCCGATAGCCCGCAGGGTTGAGACAAATCTTTTCGCAATACGCGCGCAACTCAGCCACGAAACTACCGGCGCGAACCGGATTGTCTTGTGCAATGTAGTCGCCGATCTCCTCAAGATCGAACGCTGCCAAGGGCGTTATCAGTAACTGCATTAGCGAGATTGGCGAGTCGCTTGCTGTGCGTATTTGGCTTGTAATCGATCAAACACGGGTTCCGCAGCAAGTGCTGCGCCGCTGGCCTTGCCTGCGGCGATATCATTTCTCAGCGCTTGGAGTTGGATAGCCTGCTGGCGCTCGGTGTCCTCGAGCAATCGCAGACCAGCACGGACGACTTCACTGACGTTGTTATAGCGGCCGCTTTCGACTTGGTCGCGGATGAAGGTCTCGAAATGGGGGCTCAGGGCAACGCTGGTGGGCATGACGCACTCCTAACAGTTAATAACTATTATTATTTATCAGCCAGCACGCCTTGTCAAGTTTGACCGGATGCCAGCAGACAAGACGCCTCAGCCCCTCTCCTGAGCACCAACCCCGGCAGCACTCTGCCGCCACCGTAAACCCACCGCCGCAACTCCTGCGCTGCCCCGACCCAGTCCCGCTGATTGACCCGCCGCCTAAGCGTTGACGCCTGCAGCCGACCGGCCCCGAGGTTGAATGTGAAATCCACAATGGCAGCAAGCCGTCCCTCCGACTCAGTTGCCAGCACCGGGCAGTAGCGCAGTGTGGCTCTTAGTGCATCGCCCATGTCAGCAGTGAGATAAGCCTCGCCCTCTTCTATAGTGATCGGCGGATGTTTGGCATCGCAAAGGTGGCCGTATCCGATGGTCCAAAACCCTGCCGGACAGACATACGGGTAGGCGCGGTCAGGGTCTGACTTGGGCACCCGGCAGAACCCCTCGAACCGCTTGGCTAGGTCGATCGCCGCCTGCGGCACTTCGATCATGGCCGGACCTTGTCAAACACGCGGCCCAAAAACCAGAAGTTAAGCACCCCGGCCCAGAGCGCCTGGTCAGCTTCAGTCCATGCGTGCAGAACTGCCGTACCCCAGTCAGCACCGGCGGATAAAGCCGCAGCAAAGGCCGCCGTCTTTGCCGCACAGTACAGCGCCATGAACCAGTAGGTGATCGCTGGGCGCACAGTGCTGGAAAGTGCATCGGCCCAGGCCACCCCTGTTTTTTCACCTTGGGTGCGCACAGCATCGCGCAGGGTTTCGATTGCGCCGGTATTCCACGCGCCGTCGGCAGCCGCGCCGATCTCGGACATGCGCTGGGCACCACGCAGTTTTTCGAACTCCAGCGCCTTGTCCTGCATGGCCAACTCGTGGCCACGCTCGCCTTGGCGGTCGAACCACTTCAAGACCTCGGGATGGCCTGCTGAGCAGGTTTGAGGTCTTTGTACTGGCGGAGAGAGTGGGATTCGAACCCACGGTACCTTGCGGTACGCCTGATTTCGAGTCAGGTACATTCGACCACTCTGCCATCTCTCCGGGGTCGCTGTCGTAGCGGTG